>Ga0209443_1000739_pt1 | contig 21782 bp, 20 predicted proteins | sample LauGreBMM110DCMD_2_FD_187571 | JGI IMG/M metagenome (GOLD analysis project Ga0209443, IMG submission 187571) | Freshwater lake microbial communities from Lake Michigan, USA - Su13.BD.MM110.DCMD (SPAdes) (version 2) | ecosystem: Environmental > Aquatic > Freshwater > Lake | place: Lake Michigan... | reverse complement strand
CTGAGGTGATACATTTTCAGGTCCCAGGTCTCGGCCATCGGGTATCAGGTTCGGGTGTTCAGGTACGGGTACGGGATGATTACCTGAAACCCGCCACCTGGGGCCGCCACCCGCCACCCGGAAATGATTCGGTCCACAAGGACAGCACGTGGTGCTGTCCCTACCTGTTGACGAGGCCTAGCACCTACCTTAGTTTGATGCCATGCGCTGTCTCCTCCCCCTGCTGGCCATCGTCTCGGTCTTCGCCGCTGACGCCCCTGCCCCGCTCCGCGTCTTCCTGCGTTGCGGACCCAAGAGCCATGGACCGGGCGACCATGACCACCCCGCCTTCGCGCGCGACTGGCAGCCCCTGCTCAAGCAGGCGGGCATGAAAGCCTCCGTCGGCGATGCCGACGCCAAGGGCGTGCAGACCTTCCCCTCGGATGAAGAACTCGCACGCACCGACGTGCTCGTCATCCACCGCCAAGGCGGCGGGGACTTCAAGCCGGACGAACGCGAGCGCGTCGCCAAGTTTGCGGCCCGCGGCGGCGGCTTCGTGGTGATCCACGCCGGCGCCGTCGCTGGCAATGATGCCTCCGCCGATTTTTATAAAGACCTCGTCGGCGGATCTTGGCGTCAGAAGGTCACCAAATTCCGCGAAGGCCCGATGGAACTCAAGTTTGTCGACCAAGCACACATCGTCACCAAGGGCGTGGCCGACTTCGGCATGAAGGATGAGATCTACTATGACATGGACATGCGCGACGACATCCATGCGCTCGCGACTGCGGTCACGCCGAAGAAAGGCGAGAAGCCCGACATCCAGACGCAGCTCTGGACGTATGAGAAGCCCGGCGCCCAGCGCGCCTTCGTCTTTATCCCCGGACATACCTACCTTAACTTCAGCCGCACCGACGTGAAGCTCCTGCTCCTGCGCGGTATCGCTTGGGCGGGACGACAGGCGCCGAGCCAACAACTCGAACAGACCGCGCTGCTCCAGGTCTGCGTGTTTCCAGGCGTGCCCGTGGCTCCGCCGGCAAAGAAGTGAGATGAGGGCTGGGGGCTAGACCCCCAGGATTTCGCGGATCTTGGTGCGGCGGTAGCGGAAGATACCTTCGACCTTCCTCTTCACGAACGGATAGGCGATATCACCGAACGGCCAGAGCGGCAGCTTATAGAGGACTTCGTCATCCATCCGCGTCTTGCCGCCTTCATCGGCGAAATTATGCGTGTGGAACCAGACCGCATAGGGCCCCTTGAGCTGCTCATCAGCGAAGGCGTAAGGGGGGTCCCAATGGGTGATGCGGGTACGCCAGCCGAAGGGGATGCCGTTGAGTGACAGGCTGTAATCGATGAGGGTACCCTGTTTCATCGCGATTGGCAGCGGGGTCTTGATGCGGAAACTCAGCTCCGGCGGGGTGATTGCCTGGAGGTTCTCGGCCTTGGAGAAGAATTCGAAGACCTGTTCGATCGGTAACGGCAGAAGCGTGCTTTCGAAATAACGATGGACGCCCCGGGGCAACGAATTCGGCTTCGCGAGATGGTCGCGCCGGTGGGCGCGGATGACGTCGCTATAATCGGACACGGCAAGTAACGGAGAACCGCAGGCTGGCTGGCTTGGGGCTCAGTGTCAAGGGACGCCCACGGGAAAGGGCTTGCCGAGGGGGCTGGTCGGGTTTCCCTTTAAGGCCACCCTTTCAAATGGCCTCCCCCCGCTCCCGCAGCAACACCACCGGCGCTTTCGGCAACAACAAGCCCCGCGATATCACGCGCGACTTCACCCGACCCGAACCAGCGCCGGTCGACACGACCCCGCGCGAGCCCAACCTTGCTGATAAGTTCAGCCAATACGCCGAGACGATAATGGGCCACGCCACCCGGGATCCTCACTTGACCCAGCTTGGAGCGATCAAGAAAGCGATGGAAGGCGCCCTGAAGATTGCCCAAGCCTGTTGGAATGCAGCCGTAGAAGGCCCCGAAGCTGTCAAAAATACCAAGGTGAGACTCTTCGCAGCACTTGGACACACCATCACTCAGGAGACCCTAGATGCCCATATCGACGAAATGGTTGAACGTAAGAACAGCATGTTCCCGAATGAGAAAGTATTGATCACGAACGTCCTGCCTAACTTCAAGCATGCAGGACCTATGCGTTTCAGAATCCAGGCCGTTAACATCAACCCCGAAGGCGTAAGCAAGGCTGACCTTTCGGACCTGATCAAGTAAGACTGCCCTTTTCCCGTTTGCGGTAGGCAGGGATTTGGGCTGAATAGCTCTGTCCATGTCCACCGTCGTCCTCCGTAACGCCGAAATCATTAATGAAGGCCTTCGCCTCCGGGCCGACGTCCTCATCCGCGCTGGTCGCATCGAGCGGATCGGGACGATCCCTGCCGGCACCGCGGCCGACCACGAATACGACCTGACCGGCAAACTCCTGCTGCCCGGCCTAATCGACGACCAAGTGCATTTCCGCGAGCCTGGCCTGACGCATAAGGCCTGCATCGCCAGCGAGGCCCGCGCGGCCGTGGCCGGCGGCGTGACGTCGTTCATGGAGATGCCGAACACGAACCCTCCGGCGACCACGCACGAGGAACTCGAAAAGAAATACGCCATCGGTGCGGCCACCTCGGTCGCCAACTACTCGTTCTTCTTCGGCGCGACCAACTCCAATGTCGACGCCATCAAAGGCATCGATCCGCGGGCGGTCTGCGGCGTGAAGGTCTTCATGGGCTCTTCCACCGGCGACATGCTTGTCGACCAGGTCGCTACCCTCGAAGGGATCTTCCGCCACTCGCCGACGATCATCCTGACGCATTGCGAGGATACCCCGCGCATTAAGGCCGCCGAAGCCGCCGCCAAAGCCAAGTGGGGCGAAGACGTCCCCGCCGCCGAACACCCGCGTATCCGCGATGCCGAAGCCTGCTTCGCCTCGTCGTCGCTGGCCGCCGAGCTCGCCCGACGCCATGACGCGCGCCTGCACATCCTGCACATCACTACCGCTAAGGAGCTCGCCCTCTTCAGCGCCGCGCCGCTCAAGGGTAAGCGCCTGACGGCCGAAGCCTGCGTGCACCATCTCTGGTTCTCGGACGCGGACTACGCCCGCCTCGGTCACCAGATCAAATGCAATCCGGCCATCAAGACCGCCGCCGATCGCGCTGCGGTCCGCGCCGCCGTGGCTACCGGCGTCATCGATGTCATCGCGACCGACCACGCCCCACACACCTGGGACGAGAAATCGCAGACCTACTTCAAGGCCCCGTCGGGGCTGCCCCTCATCCAGCATTCGCTCCCCATCCTGATGGATCTCGTCCGCCAAGGAGCCTTCTCGCTTGAAACTGCTGTCCAGCGCGCTTGCCACGCCCCAGCGATTCTCTTCGGCGTCGAACAGCGCGGCTTCATCCGCGAGGGCTACTGGGCCGACCTCGTCGTCGTGGACCCCGCCAAGCCGCAGGCTGTAACCAAGTCCGGGCTGCTCTACCAGTGTGGCTGGTCGCCCTTCGAAGGCCACACTTTCGGCAGCAGCATCGAACGCACCTTCGTCAACGGCGTCTGCGTCTTCGAAGACGGCAAGATCCGCGCCGATGCCCCGAAAGGAATGAGGCTGAGTTTCAACGGAAACGCGCGGTAGTAGCGGGCTTTAGGTAGGGATGCGATTGCCATCGCATCCGTTCGAGACCGTCGAGAGGTTCATCACCGGGGCTTAGCCGAGCCCGGTTAATTCATATGTCCGCAGGCGAACGGACGTGATGGCAATCACGTCCCTACCCCCTGCCCCCTTCTGCGGCGTAACTAACCGCTTACCGCCAACCGCTTACCGCTTGTGTTGTCATCGGCCCTAAACTCCATACTCCCGACCCTAGTCCCCGACACATGTTCACCCTCCTGAAGACCGATACGACGACGGCCGCGCGCCTCGGCGTGCTGAAGACCCCCCACGGGGAAATCCGCACGCCGGTCTTCATGCCGGTCGGCACCCAGGCCACGGTCAAGGGGCTCTCCCCCCAGCAGGTCGCCGAGACGGGTGCCCAGATCCTGCTCAGCAATACCTACCACCTGAACCTCCGCCCGGGTCGCGAGATCGTCCGCGCGGCCGGCGGTCTCCATAAGTTCATGCACTGGGACAAGCCGATCCTGACCGACAGCGGAGGCTTCCAGGTCTTTTCACTGGCGAAGCTCCGCACCATCACCGACGAGGGCATTCATTTCAGCTCTCACCTCGACGGCAACAAGCTGTTCCTCGACGTGAAGGACTGCTTCGACATCCAGGACGCGCTTGGTTCGGACATCGCCATGGTGCTCGACGAATGCCCGCCCTACCCCTGCGAGCGTGCCGCGTGCGAAGTCGCGGTAAACCGCTCCATCCGCTGGGCCAAGGAAATGCTTCAGCTGGCCAAGGACAGCGGCTTCCTCGCTTCAGGTCGGCACCTCTTCTGCATCAACCAGGGCTCGATCTACGATGACCTGCGGATTCGTTGCGCCGAAGAGCTCGGTGGACTCGATTTCCCTGGCCACGCGATCGGTGGCGTCAGCGTCGGCGAACCCGAGGAGCATATGCTCCATCAGGTCGGCCTCGTCGCCCCGCTCCTGCCCAAGAACAAGCCCCGCTACGTCATGGGCGTCGGCACGCCGCCCCAGTTGCTCCGCATGGTCGCGCTCGGCGCCGATATGTTCGACTGCACCATGCCGACGCGCATCGGTCGCCACGGCGGCGCGTTCACGCCCGACGGCCCGATCAGCGTGAAACATCTGCGTTACCGCGACGACCACCGTCCGTTGGTCGAAGGCATGGACAACTATACCTGCCGCCATTTCTCGCGCGCTTACCTGCGTCACCTGCACCACGCCGGCGAACAGCTCGGCGGCACGTTGCTGGCCCTGCACAACATCCATTTCCTGCAGGACCTCATGGCTCAGGCCCATGCGCACATCGCCGCAGGCGACTTCGCCTCCTGGTCTCAGGCCTGGTGCGAACGTTACGAAGCCGGCGCGAAGGACGAGATACCAGCGGATTAGAGGCAGGAAATCAAAGGGAGACCGGAAACCGGGGGGATGGCTACGGGCGCCTAATAACCCAGCCAATCATCCGGTCTCCGGTTTGAGCCCCCCTGCCCTGGGTAGGGTCGAGCATCCCTGCTCGACCGCGGCCGACCAAGGATGGTCGGCCCTACCTCGAGACAAAAACACCAGCCCTGCCCCTCTCTTTAGTCGCAGACTAAAGAGAGAAACTCTCCCCGCAGGAACAACTGGCTTTGGCGTTCGGGTTAGAGAATTTGAAGCCCCCGCCGATCATCTTATCGGAATAATCCAACTGGGTGCCACGAAGATAGAGGGCCGATTTTGGGTCGACCAGGACCTCGACGCCTTCCGAGCGGACCAGGATATCGGCCGGCTTAGCCTCGCCGACGAAGCGCAGCTTGTAGGACAAGCCGTTGCAGCCGCCACCGGAGATGGCGGCCCGCAGGAAATTCCCTTGGGGCTCGCGGGCAGCCAAAGCACGTACCTTCACTCCGGCCGGCGCCGTGAGGCGGATTAGGCGCTCGTCGGCGACGCGCGGGCTGACGGCGGGTGCGGTGGTATCCATCTTCCCATAGGATTGTAGCCAACCTGACCAAAGACAAGCCGCCACGGTGCTCCGGCCCTCCTCCGAAGGAAAACAGGCTTGCCCGCCCCCCTTCCCGGGGGGATATGCTTTGATTCCGGGTCACGGTCGCGTAGCTCAGTTGGTTAGAGCGCAGCATTCACATTGCTGAAGTCACAGGTTCAAGTCCTGTCGCGACCACCACCCGGAATCTTTTCCCGCAGCGTACCACCGCGGGGGTATTTCTATTAGTTTATAATATTAGAGGTCAGATTGTAATTAAGTGTTCCCAGTAAACTGTCGCTTAATTATTCTTGAGCCCTATCGATGTCATCGCCCTGCGGGGCTAAGCACGCCGATTCGCTTTTCTTCCACCCTCCCACCTTACCCCTCAGATGTCCGTATCCTCGAAGCTGCCCGACAACCTCTCCGAACTCCTTACCCATCTCCACGCACGTCAGGAGAAGCGCGTCAACTGCACCATGCAGGATCGCGCCGATCTCTGGTTGCGCCATGGCGGCGAGGATCTGGACATCAGCCCGCCCAACTTCCACCATGCCCTCGCAACCTGGATGGCCAACACCGGCCTCGTGCACAAGGACAAGGTCCAGCACGTAGCCGCGGCGCTCTTCTGCCTCGGGGTGACTAACTCCAACAACCTCTTCCAGAAGGTGAACCAAGGGAAACTCGTGACGATGGGCATCGGTAAGAACGGCCGGCGTAACGCCAAGGGCAAGAAATAGCCTTGAGGGCGGAAGGCCCTTCCGCCGCCGTTGACATCGTCCCGAGGCTTCGGATGATGACGGCATGAGCCGGCAGCAACAAAGGCGTCAGCAAGAAGTGGCCCGGGCCCGATCCTTCCTGGAAAGGCGCATGAACGACCTCCGATCGCGGTTGGGCCTGAAGGCAGACGCCGCCCCCTTGCCTGGCGAAGCCGCCTACGAGGATACCGAAATCGGTCGTGCTCCGGGGCAGCTCCCGGCGGCCTCGCCCTTCGAATCGACCGCCCCGACCAAGTTCCGGGTCATCACCTACGACGAACAGAGCTGCAAAGTGGAGGAATTCGCCGACCTCGACTCCGTCGGCCGCTACACCGGCAAGCCCGGGATGGTCTGGATTCAGGTCCTCGGCATCACCGACCCCCAGATCGTGCACATCGTGGGCGCCTTCTTCGACATCCCGATGCTGGCCCAGGAAGACATCCTGACGGCCACCTCCCGTCCGAAGTTCGAAGAACACGGCGACAAGCTCTTAGCCATCGCCCGCGCTGTCCGCATCGGCGTCGAGGAAGACACCCCGCGCGGCCAGCAGATTTCCATCGTCGCCGCCCAGAACTGGGTCATCTCCTTTCACGAAAACGACGAGAAGGTCTTCGAAGCCATCGAGAAACGCATCGCTGATAATAAGGGGAATATCCGCAAGTGGCACGCTGGCTATCTCGTCTACTCCCTGCTCGATACGCTGGTCGACCGACTGCTTTACCAGACCGAAGAGATCGAGGACGCCACGACCGAGCTCGAAGACTCGATCCTCAAGGGCACCGACGACTGGGACCTCAACGAGGTCTACCGCCTTAAGCGTATTGTCGTACGCCTCAGCCGCCTCGCCCAGCCCCTCAAGGATATGGTCAGCGTACTTGAGCACTATGAGCACGCCCTGTTACCGGCGTCGTTGGACATGTACCTGCGCGACCTCTACGACCATGCCATCCGCGCGGCCGACCGCATCGAGCATGCTCGGATGATCCTCCAGGACCTGCAGGAGTATCACCATACCCAGCAAGAGCGGAAAACCAACGAAGTCATCCGCGTGCTGACGGTGATGAGCTCGGTGTTCATCCCGCTGACGTTCTTGGTCGGACTCTGGGGCATGAACTTCCACTTCATGCCGGAAATCCATACGGCCTGGGGTGAGAAATACGGCTACTTCCTGGCGCTGGGCTCCATGGGCGCCCTCGCGACGGGCATCATCCTCTGGATGAAGCGTAAGCGGTGGTTCTGATTTCGCCGAAGGGCGGCGTCACGCACAATCCTGGGCATCAACGTCGATGACGTCGATGACGTCCTCGTCCCCGAGAATCTTCGCGCGCAGGGGCAGGATTGCGGCGAGGAGCGACTTCACGCCGCTGACGAGATACCAAACGTGGACGCGATGCTGGTCCTGGACCTTCTCGAACGGACATGGGGCCGGACCGCGGATCTCGCACAGCCCAGGATGGAGGCGCTCGAACTCCTTGACCCAGGCGTCGGCGACGAAGTTCACCTTCTCGACGTTACGACCACGGAAGACGTGGCGAACGAGATGGCGGTCCGGCGGGTAACCGAATTCAGCGCGCTTCGCGAGCTCGGCGGCCGCGAAGCCATGGAAATCGAGCCGCTTGGCGAACTGGATGGGATCCGAGGCCGGCTGGAAGCTTTGCACCACGACCACGCCCTCGAGGTCGCCACGGCCGGCGCGACCGGCGACCTGCGTGAGCAGTTGAAAGGTACGCTCGGCGGCGCGGAAGTCCGGCAGCTGCAACGAAAGGTCAGCGTCAATGATGCCCACCAGCGTCACCCGTGGGAAATCGAGGCCCTTAGCGATCATTTGCGTGCCGAGCAGCATGTCATATTTACCCGCCCGGAAATCCGATAACACCTTTCGGAAAAGATCCTTTTTGCCCATCGTATCGGCGTCGATGCGAGCCACGCGGGCACGGGGGAAGAGCTGGGCGATGGTCTCCTCGACCTTCTGGGTGCCGTAGCCCTTCCAGCGGACCTTCGGGGAACGGCAACTCGGGCAGAGCACCGGGGCGCGCTCCTGGTGGTTGCACAGGTGGCAGCGGGCGGTGTCATCGGTGCGATGGAGCGTCAGCGAGACGCTGCACCGCTTGCACTGGACGGCCTCGCCGCAATCCGGACAGACCAGCGAACGCGAATGCCCTCGGCGATTAAGGAAGAGGATGGATTGCTCGCGGCGGGCGAGACGGGCGCGGATGCCGTCGGTCAGCTCGCGGGATAGAATATGCTGTCCCTTGGAGTGGAGGATTTCGCGGCGCATGTCGACGATCCGGAAGGCCGGCATCGGGCGGTCGTCCACCCGCTTGGTCATCACGTCGAGGGCGTAGCGGCCCGCTGTCGCGTTCTTCCAGGTCTCCAGCGAAGGCGTGGCCGAACCCAGCACGCAGGCCGCCCCGAGGACGGAAGCCCGCATCACCGCGACGTCGCGGCCATGATACATCGGCGTCTCACCTTGCTTGAAGGAAGGCTCGTGCTCCTCATCGACCACGATGAGGCGGAGGTTCGGGAGCGGGGCGAAGACCGCGGAACGAGCGCCGACCACTACCCTCGCCTGCCCCAGCGACATCGCCATCCATGCGTCGAAGCGTTCGCCGGCGGAAAGGTGACTATGCCAGACGACGACCTTGGCACCGAGGTCGGCGAGGCGGGAGCGGAGGCGCCCGACCGTCTGCGGCGTGAGCGCGACCTCGGGGACGAGGAAGATCGCTGAGCCGCCTTCGGCCACGACCTTACGGATGAGCGCCACGTAGACCTCGGTCTTGCCCGAGCCCGTGACGCCATGCAGGAGATGCGCCCGGAAGGCCTTCGAATCGAGCGTCTTCGTGACAGACTCCACCGCGGCGACCTGCTCGGGATTCAGCGTATGACCGGCCGAGGGGATGGTCTCTCCTTCGGCATAGGGGTCGTCGTAGGCCACACGCCACAGGACGCTGGCGTCTTCCTTGACCGTGCCCGCTTTGATGAGCGCATCGACGGCGGGCTGCGATACGCCGAGGCCATCCACCATCTTGGCCCGATCGGCGGGTTCCTTCTGCCCGGCAAGGTAGTCGATGACCTGCGCCTGGCGCGGAGCCTTCTTGCGGAGCTTCGCGAGCGCCTCGGCTTCGGGCGGGGCGATGAGCGTAAGCAGTCGCCGCAGGACCGGGCGGACGCCTTTGCGGATGGCGGCGGGCAGGACGGTCTCCAGGACTGAGTTGAGGCCGCAGCCGTAGTAGCCCGCCATCCATTCGGCCAGTTTGCAACAGTCCGGCGTCATCACTGGCTGCTCATGCTCGAGTACCATGACGCTGCGGAGCTTAGCGGCGGGCGGCGGCTCGGCCGGGTATTTCCAGACCACGCCGATGCTGGTCCGTCCGCCGAGCGGCACCCGGACCAGCTGGCCGACCCGCAGAACGGCCTTCAAGGCCGCCGGCACCGAGTACGAGTAAGCCCGGGCCCCGCCGTCAAACGGGACCACCTCGGCAACGCCGGGTTCAATTTCTCCGAAGAGATCGGGCACAGGGGGGAGGTTCGCCGAAGCAAAGCAGGGATTCAAGCGAGGGTTGCCGACACCGCCTGATTTAGGCTCAAGCGTGAGTATCGGTCGTCGGGACGCCGGAATGGGCCGCGATGCGGGCGCACATCAGGGCCCAGAAACAGCCGATACAGTTAGCCACGACCAACTGGAGGTCGGTGGGCATAGTGTAGAAGATGAGCGTTCCCGGGAACCAGACGAAGTAGTTCGTGAGCAGATTCGGGAAGACCAGGCGGCGATACCAGCCCGGGCCCATCGCCGCCCGGAGGCGGGCAGTATCCCAGCCGCAATCCTTCCAGAGATGGGAGATCGCATTGCCGGGAGCCCCGATGAAAATCGTGAAGCCCGCCATGTCGACGAACACCTTGAGCAGGACGGTCCGCAGGTTGGGCTCGTCCCCGAACCAGGCAGCTTGCAGGGTGTAGAAGTAACTTACCAGCATCCCCATCAGGGCCCACCAGACCATGCTATGGATCAGATCGCCGAGCGGGTAAGCCGGCCGCAGTCCAGGGAAGACCATGCGGAAGCCCCACGGGATCAGGCCGGAGGTGATGGCCGTGCAAATCGCGGCAAAGGCCATTGGATTGGCCGCGTTGATGGCACCGATACGATTGAGAGCCGTGGCGACTGCCGGGACATTGTAATAGGCGACGACCAAGCCAGCGGCCGCCAACATGATGACCACCAGCGGAAGGGCGATATCGCGGAGGGCCTTGATGCCGGCGGTCAGCGGCGAGGCGGAGGAGTCTCTCATCCGAGGAACTTGCGAAGTAGCTGGTCGATGAGGACCGGGTTGGCCTTGCCCTGCGTACGCTTCATGATCGGACCCTTGAGCGCATTGATGGCCTTCTCGTTGCCAGCACGGTATTCAGCGATGGACTTCGCCACGGCCGGATCGGCGATGACTTCCTGGACGATCTTCTCGAGTTCACCGGTGTCGCTGTTCTGGCGCAAGCCCTTGGCGTCGACAATCGCCGCGGCATCCCGACCCGACGTGAACATCTCAGTGAAGACTTCCTTGGCCTGCTGCTTGGAGATGACGCCTTCATCCGTCAACTTCACCAAGCCAGCGAGCTGCGCCGGCTTGATCAGGCAGGACTCCAGCGAGACCGGAGCGGTCGCCGAAGCGGCAAGGTCGCGGAGGAGGTCGTTGGCGACGAGGTTGGCAATACCTGAGGGATTGGCCGGGTGCGCGGCAACGGCGAGCTCGAACCATTCGGCGAGCGCGCGGTCATTCACGAGCACCGAAGCGGCGGTGTACGGCAGGCCGAGGTTTGCGATGTAGCGACGCTGACGGTCGTAGAGGTTTTCGGGGACCAGCGCGGACAGGCGCGTGACGGTCTCGCGGGAGATCTTCAGCGTCGGGATATCCGGATCGGGGAAGTAACGGTAATCGTGGGCGTCTTCCTTATCGCGCAGCACATAGCCGCGGACGAGTTCAGCGTTCCAACCGCGGGTCTCCTGCGTGATCGAACGGCCGGCTTCGAGTTCACGGATCTGGCGGGCGGTCTCGTAGATGACGGTGTCGCGGACACTCGAGATTGAGTTAAGGTTCTTGGTCTCGGTGCGAGTACCGAGTTTCTCGGTGCCACGACGGCGGATGGAGACGTTGCAGTCGCAACGCAGTTGGCCCTTTTCCATGTCGCAATCGGCCACGCCCGCCTGGGTAATCATCGCGACAAGTGAGCGGAGGAAAGCTTCGGCTTCAGCCGAGGAACGGAGATCCGGCTCCGTGACGATTTCGAGGAGCGGCACGCCGGCACGGTTGTAGTCGACGAGCGAGCCACTGCCCGCGTGGCTGAGCTTCCCCACGTCTTCTTCGAGGTGCGCATGGTGGATGCGGATGAACTTATGCTCGCCCATCACGTTACGCGAGGCGCCCGGGAGCTCAATTTCGACCTGGCCGCCGACGACGACCGGGAAATCCTTCTGGGTGAGCTGGTAGTTCTTCGGATTATCCGGGTAGAAATAGTTCTTCCGGTCCCAGGAACAGTGCTCCGGCACCGACGCTCCGACGACCAGCCCGAAGAGAATAGATTTCTCGACCGCCTCGCGATTCACGACCGGCAACGTGCCCGGGAGACCGAGCACGACCGGGTCCACCTGCTCGTTGGGCTCCTGGCCGAAGCCCCAAGGGGACGACGCGAAAACCTTAGCGCGCGTATGCAACTGCACGTGGACCTCGAGGCCGATGACGACTTCCCAATCAGAAGGAGGGGTGCTCATAGGGCGGCTTGCTGGTGAGCGAAACCGTGGGCGGCCTCGAAGAGACGGCCCGCGGCGAGGAGCTTGGCTTCGGAGAGCGGTGCTCCGACGAGATGGAAGCCGACCGGAAGGTGGCCGGACTTACCGCAGGGCACCGAAAGCGCCGGGAGGCCGGCGAGATTGGCGGGAATCGTAAAAATGTCCTCGAGGTAGAGCTGCAGCGGGTCCGAGGCCTTCTCGCCGACCTTGAAAGCAGGCGTCGGGACGGTTGGCGTGAGGAGCATGTCGACGCCGGCGAGGGCGGCGAGGTATTCACCACGGATCTTCGCACGAGCGCGGAGGGCGCGGACGTAATAGGCGTCGGCGTAACCGGCGCTGAGCACGAACGTACCGAGCAGGATGCGCCGCTTCACCTCGGGCCCGAAGCCTTCGGAGCGACTGGCCGTCATCATCTCGACTGGCGTGCCGGCAGAGGCGGAGCGATGGCCATAGCGGACGCCGTCATAGCGGCCGAGATTGGAGGAAGCCTCCGCGGTCGCGACGACATAGTAAGTCGGCACCGCGAGATCGGAAGAAGGCAGTTCGACCTCGGAGATTGCGCAACCTTGGGCACGGTAGAATGCGACCGCGGCGTTGACGGCGGCGGCGACTTCGGGAGCAACACCCTTACCAAGGAAGCCCTTCGGGATACCAATGCGGAGCTTCTTGGCGTCACCGGACGGCGCGAGCGCGCGATCCGCTGGACCGAAACAGGTCATGTCACGCGCATCGGCCGAGGCCAAAGCGTTAAGGAGTAATTCGCAGTCTTCGATACTGCGGGCCATCGGCCCAATCTGGTCGAGCGACGAAGCGAAGGCCACGAGCCCGAAGCGGGAGATGAGTCCGTAAGTGGGCTTCAGGCCGACCACGCCGCAATGCGAGGCGGGCTGGCGAATGGAGCCACCGGTATCAGAGCCGAGCGAGAGCGGCACCAGGCCGGCCGCGAGGGCCGCGGCGCTACCGCCGGAAGAACCGCCCGGAATACGAGCGAGGTCCCAAGGATTGAAGGTCTTACGGATAGCGGAGTTTTCCGTGGAAGATCCCATCGCGAACTCGTCCATGTTCAAGCGGCCGTAGAGAATCGCGCCGGCGGCGCGGAGGCGTTCGGCGACGTGGGAGTCGTACGGTGAGACCAGCGGTGCGAGCATCTTGCTCGAGCAAGTGAGCGGCTGGCCCTTCACCGCGATGTTATCCTTGATCGCGACGGGGATGCCTTCGAGCGGGCCCCTGCCCTGCCCCGCCTTGCGGCGAGCGTCAGAGGCGTCGGCCTGCGCGAGGACGTCGGCTTGGTCGAGGTGCGTGAAAGCGCCGACCGTTTCGTTCAAAGCCTTGAAGCGAGTAATGAGCGCTTCGCAAAGAGCGCGGGACGTGAGCGTCCCGGCCGCGAGGCGGCGGCCGAGCTCGCCGGCGGAAAGCGTATGCAGCACCTCACCCATGGCTTACGATTCGTCGTCCACGACGCGCGGGACGGAGATCTGCCCATCGCGTGAGGCGGGGGCGAGGCGGGTGACAGCGGCGGAGCCCAAGACCGGCCCCGGCTCATCGGAGCGCAGCGCGGCTTCGTCGACGACGCGGGCGTCATCGCTCAACGCGGGCAGATCGGCCTGCGCCAGCGCCTCAAAGTGACCGAGGATTTGATTGAGCTGCGACGAGTAGAGCGCTTTCTCCTCGGCCGTGAGGCTGAGGCGGGCGAGCTTCGCGAGGTGGTCGATGTCGAAACCTTCGGCCATGGGGATCAGCGGCGGACAGTCCAGCCGGCGCCCTTTTCAAGCGCGGCGATGACGACGCCGAGGGCCTGATTGGTCTCCTCGTCGGTGAGAGTGCGGGCCGCGTGACGCCAACGGAGTTCGAAGGCGAGGCTGCGGTGGCCGTCGGGCAGGCCCGGGCCGGTGAAGACGTCGAAGCACTGGACCGACTCCAGCACGAACTCCTTGCCCGCGGCCTTGGCGGCGCCTTGGCGGACGCGGGTCTCGACCTCGGCGGCGGCGACGCCGACCGGGACGATGACCGCGACGTCCTTAGTCACGGGCGGGAAAGACGAGAACGCTTCGAAGCGCCGGATCTTACGGGCTTCGGCGAAGGCCGAGCGCGGGAAGCAGACTTCGCCGGCGATGACGGAGCTCTTCAGGCCGAGGGAACGCGTCCAGCGGAGGTCGAGGACTCCGCAGGCGCCTTCCGCGGCGCGGCCACGGTCGACGAGGGCGGCGGCATGATCGGCCTGCCAAAGACCACTGGTGGCGGCGCCGAACGAAAGGCGGACGGAAGCCACCCCGGCGAGCGCAGCGGCATCCTGTAAGAGGCGCTTGGCGCGCAGCGCGTCGAAGGCCTCGCGGGACTTCCAAGACCGCGTCGCCGGTTCGGCGACAATCGCGAAGGCAACCGAAATGAATTCGCGTACCGTGCCATCGGCCTGCGGACGGAAGACCGTACCGACTTCGAAGAGACCGTGTGGATCGGCGTGCACCGAGAGATTGAGCGCGAGGGCGCCGGCGAGACCGGGGACCAGCGAAGCGCGGAGGTGCGTCTGCTCGGCGGTCAGCGGATTATCCATCGCGACCAGAGCGGCCTGATCGGCGCCAAGCGTACGTACGAGTTCCGCGGCGTCGCGGAGCGAGTAGTGGCAGCACTCCGTGAAACCGGCACCGACGAGGCGGGCGGAGACTTCACGGGTGAAGACAGAGGTCAGCGCGTCTTCATCGCCCGGGAGCGGGGCGATCGGACGGCCGGCGGGCACCTTATCGGTACCATGGATGCGGATGAATTCTTCGACCAGGTCGATCGGACGGGTCACGTCGGAACGGAACGATGGCACCAGCACCGAGAAACCCGGGGCAGAAGCCTTGACCGTGAAACCCAGGCGAGCGAAGGCCGCGGAAACGTCGGCGTCGGCGATCGCCGTACCGAGCTTCGCGGCGACGAAGCCGGCAGGAAGTTCAATCGTCACGTCAGCGCGGGGCGGCTGGCCGACCACGACAGCGGGACTGACGGCCTGAGCGCCGGCGAGTTCGATGAGGAGGTCGGTCGCGAGGCGCGAGGCGAGCTCGACGCCGGCCGGATCGACGTCCCGTGCGAAGCGATGGGAAGAATCGGTCGACACGCCGATGCGGCGGGCGACGCGACGGATCTCACCGGGCCGGAACCAGGCGGACTCCAGAAGGATTTCGGTCGTAGAGTCGGTCACGCCGGAATCGACACCCCCCATCACGCCGGCGACGACGAGCGGGCGCTGGGCATCGGCGATGACGCAGACGCCGGGCTCGAGCTTCACCTTCTTGCCGTCGAGCAGGATAATCTCTTCGCCTTCGCGAGCCGAGCGGGCTTCGATTCCTTCGGAAATTTTCTTCGCGTCGAACGCGTGGAGCGGCTGGCCTAATTCGAGCAGTACCCAGTTCGTGATATCGACCACGTTGTTAATCGGGCGGAGGCCGGCGGCCTCGAGGTCGCGACGCAGCCATGCCGGACTCGGGCCGACCTTCACATTCTTCAGCGTGCGGAGCGTATAGTAAGGACAAAACTCGGAGGACGAGCGGACGAACTTCACCGCATCAGCGGCGGAAGGCGCGGCGGCGAGGCCGGCGGCCGTCTTCACCGTGAGCGGCTTGAGCGAGAGACCCAGCGCGGCGGCGAGATCGCGGGCGACGCCGCGGACGCCGAGACAATCGCCACGGTTCGGAGTCACCGAGATCTCAAGCACCGTATCCGGCGCGCCGTAGAGGGAGTTGAGCGGCGTGCCCACGGCCGGCTGCCGAGAAGTCAGGATAAGCAGGCCATCCTCGCCTTTGCCGAGGCCGAGTTCTTCGGAGGAACACATCATGCCCGCCGAGTCGACGTCGCGGAGTTTCGAGACCTTGATCTCGAAACCGCCCGGCATGAGCGTGCCCGGGAGCGCGACCGGCACGCGGTCGCCGACCTGGAAGTTCTTGGCACCGCAGACAATCTGCCGGAGGGAGCCTTCGCCCGCGTCGACTTGGCAGACGCTCAGGCGATCCGCCTTAGGATGCTGCTCGGAAGACTTAATCTCACCGATGACCACGAGGGGCATCGGCGCAAGGCCGAAGGACGTGACCGACTCCACCTCGAGGCCGAGCATCGGGAGGACTTCGGCGACCCGCTCCGGAGTGATGCCCGCAAGGTCGAGGTGCCGGGAGAGGGACTGGAAAGAGACTTTCATGACTCAGGCGAACTGGCGCAGGAAGCGCGTGTCGTTGGCGTAGAAGTGGCGGATATCGTCGATGCCGTGGACCAGCATCGCGATGCGCTCGAGGCCGAGGCCAAAGGCGAGGCCGGACCATTCCTTCGGGTCGAGACCGCAGAGTTCGAGCACCTTTGGGTCGACCAGGCCGCAGCCCATGATTTCCAGCCAGCGATTGGAGAGGCGACCCAGGTTAGGCGAGCGGAGGTCCATCTCAAAGGACGGTTCTGTGAACGGGAAGAACGACGGGCGGAGGCGGATTTCGGCGTCGGCGCCGAAGGTCTCCTTGACGAAGAAGTCGAGCACCCCGCGGAGATCGGCGAGCGTCACGTTGCGATCGATCCAGAGCCCCTCGATTTGGTGGAAGTTGGCGGAGTGCGTTGCGTCGACCGCATCACGGCGGAAGCAACGGCCTGGCGCGACGATGCGGAACGGCGGTTTGCGCGAGAGCATCGTGCGGACCTGCACGCTGGACGTGTGCGTGCGGAGGAGGATCGCTTCGTCGGCCTTACGGGGCGCGTCGGCGGAGCGGAACGCCTTCGGCATGTAAAGCGTGTCCTGCATGTCGCGGGCGGGGTGGTCAGCGGGCGTATTGAGGGCGTCGAAGCAATGCCACTCCGTCTCGACCTCGGGTCCGTCGGCGACGACGAAGCCCAGTTTGCGGAAAGAAGCCAGGATGCGTTCGCGGGTCCGGGAAAGCGGATGGAGCGAGCCCACCGGAGCATCGGGGCTCGGGAGGGTCGGGTCGACGGGTGCGCCGAGGGCGGCGGCGATCTCGGCGCCCTCGACCTTGGCGAGCAAAGTGGCCAGAAGTTCTTCGACGGACTTCTTCGCCTCGTTGATAAGTTTGCCCACGACGGGGCGTTCTTCCTTCGAGAGGGCGGCCATCCCCTTCATCACCTGGGTCAAGGTCCCGTTGGGGCCGACTACGCGCGCCTTGAAGGCTTCGAGTTCGGCGCGAGTGGCGACGGCGGCGGCTTCCCGGGTGGCGGCGACGACGAGTTGGGCGAGCTGCTCCTGCATGGGTTGATTTGTGCGTTGGCGGGGATAATCGGCAAGCGAAAGCACCTTAAAACAAAGAAGCCCCGGCGGGCCGGGGCTTCGTTAAAGGACGTCAGGTCGTCTTAGGCCAGCGCGGCTTGGGCCTTCTTGACGATCGCCTCGAAGGCGGGGGCGTCATGGATGGCCAGCTCGCTCAGGTTCTTACGGTCCATCGTGATGTTGGCCTTCTTGAGGCCAGAGATCAGGCGGCTGTAAGAGATACCGAGGGGGCGGCAGGCGGCGTTAAGTCGGACGATCCACAGCTGGCGGAACGTCGACTTGTTCTTGCGACGGTCGCGGTAAGCGAACTTCTGCGCACGCTGCACGGCCTCGAGGGCATAGACGTACAGGCGGGATTTATTTCCGAAGTAGCCCTTGGCGGCTTTAATCGCGCGTTTCTTGCGGGCCTTGGTGGCCGGACCGTTGGTTGCTCTAGGCATGTTGGTATTTGGTTTTGGTTTTGGTTAGATGGCCTCGGGGTCGCCTTAATGAACACCCGTTCGGCCAAAAGTGGATCGCCGGCTTAGGCGAAAGGCATGCAGGACAGCATCTTCTTCTCGAAGCCGGAGTCGACGCGCTTGGACTTATTAGCACGGCGGCGCTGCTTGCGGGACTTGGAGCTCAACAGGTGGCGGCCGTTAGGGGAGCGGCGCATCACTTTGCCGGTACCGGTCACTTTGAAGCGCTTGGAGACTGACTTGCGGGTCTTTTGCATGGCGGAAAGGGTCGGAACAAAGGGCGTCTGGGGGGACTTGTAAAGGGGAAAGGGCTGGCTGGGAGGGGATGACCGTGCTTTCCTGGCGCGACCGAGCCCGCCGCTCGTTTGACATTCCAGGCCAAGTTCACTCCCCTGAACGTCAACCCAAACCAAGATTCCATGCTTTCCCTCGGAAAAAAGGCCAAACTCTCCTTCAAAGTGGATGCCCTCGTGGACGGTAAAGCCGTCACCGGCCCTTTTGCTGATCTTCTTGACGGACCGACCATCGTATCGGTCTACATGCGGAACAACACCTCGGCCTGCGACAAACAGGCCGCCGAGATGGATAAAAACGAGAAAGCCATTGTCAGGCAAGGGTTTAGGCTAGTCGCTGTTTCCCGCGATACGTGCGCCTCTCACGCCAAATATGCCGCTAAGCACGGCTACGGCTTCACCTTGGTGGCAGACCCCGAAGACCTTTTTTCCCAGGCCATGGACGCCATCGTCGAAAAATCCATGTATGGGAAAAAGTATCTTGGGCCGCTCCGGGCTGCCTACCTTTTCGACGCCACCGGCAAACTCATCGGCCTAGTCCCCAAGGTCGACGCCGCCGCGCATGGCCAGCAGCTGCTGGCCGCAATCGCTGCGACCAAATAATCCAGCGGTGGGCGCTGATAATCGGTGCTTGAACCAAGGGGGCGAAACGGGGAGTTTATTGTCAGACACCTCCGCAGTACCTAATGCCTACGCCCTATCGTCCTAAGCCATCCCGTCCGAAAAATAACGCGGGACAGAATCGTAACCTCCGGAAGGAAGACAAAGGGCCTAAGCGTAATGAACGTATCCGCGCATCCGAGGTGCGCGTGATCTCGCCCAAAGGCGAGATGATGGGCATCATGCCCACGCAGCAGGCGCTCGATCTCGCCCGTGAATTCGGCGTCGACCTAATCGAAATCGCTGCGGCCGCCGTGCCGCCTGTCTGCAAGCTGCAGGAATACGGCAAGTATCTCTACGAGGAAGCCAAGAAGCACAAGCACCAGAAGACCGCCACGCGGGTCAAGGAAATCAAGCTCCGCCCGCGCATCGACAGCCACGACCTCTTCATCAAAGTCCGCCGGGCCGAGAACTTCCTTTTCCACGGCCACAAGGTGAAGCTCCTCCTGCAATATCGCTACCGGGAGCTCGAGCACCCTGAGATCGGTATCGCCACCATCACCAAGGCCATCGACGGCTTGATGCACATCAGCACCCGCGACAACGAGCCCAAGCGCAGCGGCCGGGCGGTTGTCGTCGGACTCACCCCCGTCCAGCAGAACAAGCGTAAGCTCGTCCACAACGAAGCCCCCGGCCAGGAAGATGAAGTGGACGACTCCGCCGTGGACAACGGCGAGAACGACGGAGAATAAAGTCGTGCGGCGCTTTGCGGCGATACTCCTGCTGCTGGGCGTCGGCGCGATGCTCCCCGGGGCCTCGACCGATTTTTACCTCGGAGAATCCGTCCGCCAACTCGGCCTACGCGACGCGCCTCGCTTGGCGGGCGACGGGCGCAGCTCCGAACGTTACGTCACGCGCGGGGGCGTCTCGCTCTACGCGGATTATAGCAAGGACTTCATCCTCGTTGACGGCATGAAGGTGATGCTCGACGACGCGACCGGCTCCCAGCGCGGCCACCTCACCCTCTCGCGACGCGATTACGACAAGGTCTTCGTGCCACTTTTCTGGGAACTACCCAAGGCCCCAGTCCGACGCATTCTCCTCGACCCCGGTCACGGAGGCAAGGACACCGGCAAGGTGAGCGGGACCTTCAAGTATTACGAGAAAGCCGCCACACTCGACACCGCTGCTCGCCTGAAGATTCTGCTCGAGAAGCAAGGCTTCGAGGTCCTGTTCACCCGCACCAAGGACGTCTTCCTGGACCTCGATGACCGCGCCACCATGGCCACGTCCCTCAAGGCCGACCTCTTCATCAGCCTGCACTATAACGCCGGGCCCACTGGGGACACCACCGCCGACGGTATCGAGACGTACTGCCTCACCCCGGCCGGCCAGCGATCGACGAACGCCGGTAAGGCCAAATCGACCACCGGGGCCGAGCCTGGCAACCGCTTCGACGCCGGCAACCTGGCCCTCGCCTGGGGTATCCAGCGCCGCTTGGTCAAAAGCACCGGCGCCGACGATCGCGGCGTGCGGCGCGCCCGCTTCGCCGTCCTGCGCACCCTATCCTGCCCCGGTGTCCTCATCGAAGCGGGATTCATGTCGAACCGCCGCGAAGCCGGCCTGATTGCCGATGGCGCCTACCGTCAGAAGATCGCCGAGGCCATTGCCGCCGGCATCGTGGATTACGCAATCCGGGTCCGCCCGGCCGTCAAAGCCGCCCAATAAGCCGGGGCCAGGCTTCGTCCCCGGCTAAATTCCGCTTGCCAAAGGGGACGGCGGACGGTTCGTTAGACCTTCCCTTCGACCCGCTGGCCCCTGTCAGCGGACCCTCCGACGGGAAATCCAAAACCAACCAAACCCTGGCAACGTCCTCCGCGACGGCCAGGACAAACAGTCAAAACAACATGAGCCTAATGGAAAAACTGCTCGCCGATTCTAATTTCGGCGCGCTCAAAGCACACTCCGTCATCGCCGCCACGGTGACCGAAATCCGCGAAGACAAATTCGTCGTCGTGGACATCAACGGCAAGTCCGAGGGCTTCATCCCCCAGGGCGAATTCCCCGACATGGCCGAAATCCAGGTCGGCATGCAGCTCGAAGTCTACCTCGAGAAGCTTGAGAACAAGGACGGCACCCCGACCGTCTCCTACGATCGCGCCCTCCAAATCCGGAAGTGGGAAAGCATCGAAGCCAATTGCCAGGAAGGCTCCATCGTCCAGGGCCGCGTCAAGTCCATCGTCAAGGGAGGCCTCATCGTCTCCGTCGGCGTCGACGCGTTCATGCCTTCCTCCCAGATCGACGTCAATCCCCCCAAGAACCTCGAACAGTTCGTGGGCCAGACCTTCGACTTCAAGATCATCAAGATCAACAAGGAGAAGAAGAACCTCGTCGTCTCCCGCCGCGAACTCATCGAAGAACAGCGCGGTGAAAGCCGTCGCAAGCTCCTCGAAGAGGTCAAGCCCGGCGTCGTCCGCCGCGGTGTCGTCAAGAACATCACCGATTACGGCGCGTTCGTGGACCTCGATGGTCTCGACGGCCTGCTGCACGTGACCGACATGTCTTGGGGCCGGATCGGCCATCCGAGCGAAGTGGTCAAGGTCGGCGAAGAAATCACCGTCATGGTGGTCGAAGTCGACCGCGAGCGCGAACGCGTCTCCCTCGGCCTCAAGCAGACCCAGCCCAACCCTTGGGAAGGCATCGAGAAGCGCTTCCCCGTCGGCCAGAAGGTCCACGGCAAGGTCGTCAACCTCGTGGCTTACGGCGCGTTCGTCGAGATCGAGGGCGGCGTCGAAGGCCTCGTCCATATCTCCGAGCTCTCTTGGACCAAGCGCGTCCAGAAGGCGTCCGACGTCCTCAAGGTCGGCCAGGAAGTCGATGCGGTCATCCTCAACTTCAATAAGGAGGAGCAGAAGATCTCCCTCGGCATCCGCCAGCTCGAAACCAATCCGTGGGAAAAGGTCCGCCATAACTACCCCGTGGGCGCCCGCGTCCGCGGCAAGGTGCGCAACCTCACCAACTACGGCGCGTTCGTCGAACTGGAAGACGGCATCGACGGCATGGTGCACGTGTCCGACATGAGCTGGACCCGCCGCATCAACAAT
>Ga0209443_1000738_pt1 | contig 21790 bp, 11 predicted proteins | sample LauGreBMM110DCMD_2_FD_187571 | JGI IMG/M metagenome (GOLD analysis project Ga0209443, IMG submission 187571) | Freshwater lake microbial communities from Lake Michigan, USA - Su13.BD.MM110.DCMD (SPAdes) (version 2) | ecosystem: Environmental > Aquatic > Freshwater > Lake | place: Lake Michigan... | reverse complement strand
GGCGATGCAAAATATGCAGAAGCCATTAGCGACTTATGTTTAGATTCTTGGCTAAAGCCAGGTAAATATAATGGATTAACATTTTTATATCAAACAAATAAAACAGCCCGTAAAAAGTTTTGCGATAAAGTATTTACACCGGAGTCTCGTGAGGCCTGTGATGAGTTTAAGAGATATATTATTCCCGATGTATTTCATTCATGCGAGGACTTTCAGCAAAAGGATGTTGGAAATGTCTTAGGATATAAATATGAAGTTAAATCCTGCGATAAAAATAAAGTTGTTTTTGAAAATGGAATGACAATTGAGCCCTTATTGGGACATAATAGTTTTGAGTCTCTTTCTCCAAATTTAAAGGAGGTTATTAAGGTCTTTTATGTGACTAAAGGGGAGCCTCCAGAAAGTGGAGAGCCTTATAGAGTTACGCACCGTAAGCGCGAAAAAAAGACGCGAACCGTAGGAGGTAATGCAGTTGATTGTGAAAGGGTAGTAGATGATAAAGTTGCGCCAATGTTTTCTGATGGGTCTCGCCCAATTTATTTACATAATGCATTTGATGCTTTTTCTGCATGCATACCTGAATTAGAGAGGCAATTAGCTTTTACTGATGACCCTATTTATTTAAATACCATACAAGATTTACTTGCAATGCAACATACATTTTCATCAACTAAAAGTGGAATTTTAGATTACATATGTTACATATTAGATTCATTATGGGATGAACAAGACACTGGAAGATCTTCTCGATTATCAGGAATTTGCACTCAATTATTAAATATAATTCATGATGAGCTATGCAAAAGTTCCCCGGGTATTGATAGACCCGCATGGGAAATTGCATTTCATGCTGCATGTGGACATATTTTTACTCCAGATAAAATTACCGCTGAAGTTTTTGAAAAAATGCACAAAACTATGGATGCAGCAATTGCTGAACATAAAGCAGATGCTAGTAAAAGAAATATTTTAGATTTATATTTATCAAAATCGGCGGCAAATGGAGTATTATGGGGTGTTAAATTATTTCCAGTGATTCATGGAAAAGAAGATTTACATAAAGCAGCATTATCTAGGCGTTTATTAACTTGCGCAACATTTAATACAATGGGCGAATATTTAAGTCCTAATGATGATATTAAAGCAAAAATTGCAGGAATTTTTTATCACTATAAAAAATCTTTGCAAGGGCATCCTATATGGGCGCATACTAATCATTTAACACCAATAATGGCGGCAAATATTGCTGCATCTACAGTTCCAGTTTCAGAAAATATTGCTGAGCCAGAAAAAAGCCCAGCATTTAGGGATGGTGATTTAACTGGTTCACCGATGGAGTATGCTTTGAGAAATGGTTTTATGGGTGGTAGTAGTAATATAAATAGCGAATCATTATTTGAGTAATTGCATGAAAATACTATTATATTACATATTTTATATTTCATATTTTATATTTCATATTTTATATTTCATATTTTATATTTCATACAGGAAATAATCCGCATTTGAATCGATTTTATGTAGTCCCATATTTTCAGCAGTTTTTATAGAAGCGGAATTTGTTTGTAATATATTTGCAAATAAATTTTTAGTTGGGTATATGCTTTTAAAAAAATGAACAACTTGAATCCCAGCAATTGCGGCAAAACTTTTTCCCCTATAATCCGGAGATGTAAAATATCGCAACTGATAACAATTAATAGCGCCTTTAACCATAATTGGTTTTTTTTTTGCAATTCTATTTTCATTAATAATAGAAGGCGCCTTTAATTGGGTTGTTACTATGCATTTTGTTACATTTGGATATAATAAATGCGCATCATCATATGGGCGAATTCCAATATAACCCACACAATGATTATTATATACTAAAATCCAATGATAATAATCTCTACATAATTGCGCGCTATCAGCAATGGCTTCTTTAAATAATTTTCGAATATAACCATCATCCCATTTTTTATGACCATGGGATATATATTTATATACTTCTTGCATGGACCCAATAATGGCTAATTCATGTAATTCGGATTCAGTTGCCAAATATAATGGCTTTAATACTAATTTTTCTTCCAATGCATATATTGGCACTATCATTTTTTGAGTTTTGATAATATCTGGTATAATAATTTGTTTAGATTTTAATGAATGGCCTTTCTTTAATTGATATAGACTTGTATGTAACCCAAAATTGGCCATAATTACATTATATAATAACCAATTTTCATATGAGGAGACCAAGGCCCCCATTAGTTCTAAGTTCGCTATAGTGCGATGCATATCCATAAGCCATACTTTTTTATGCTCATCAATAATAACATCTAATGTTAATAACTCGAATGATGTATTTTTTACAATATGAGCGCTACTAATTTTTTCACAATCATAAATAATTTCATAAATTTGCGGCATAATATCCAATTCTGATATATATTTATTTCTAGTTCGCATTTCATCCTCTGATATGCCAGTTTCTGTATTAGATATATGTATATCGCGATTGTCATAATCGGAATTTTTATAAGGCTGATTTGCGCATAGCATATTATAAGTGGGAAATAGAATAGCCTGTTCTAATTGTTTATATGCATGGCCGCCAATTGGCGCCCTAATATATAATGCAATAAATACTTGCAAATTAAATTTTTTTCCTTCATATAATAGAGGATTTTCAATATATTTAGTTATTACATAATTAGAGCTATTTTTTGTAGAGTCTTTTGATATAAAAATATCACGGCTGTGACTGTCATTACTGTTACTGTCATTACTTCTGCATATATGCGCCCCAATTTGCGGCTCCCATTTTGGAAAATAATGCTTATGCAATAAATGTTTTTCTAATTTTTTTTTATCAGAAAAATCAATTCCCAATTGCGGTATTTGGCCATATAATATTGCATTTTTATGATCAAAACTAAAATGTATTATTTTGGCATTATTGTTATGGGCCCATCCTATTTTCTCCATGGCTTGTATTAGATTTATAAATGCACTGCCGCTGCCACTATATATCATTTTATTACCATATATGCTATCAGTTTCATATATTTCATCATATATATCTATGAAGGCGGTTGTATCTTCTTCATATATAGAACCCCCTTTATATATGGTATTATTAAATAATAAAATAGTAGATATTAAAATAATCAATATAAATAGTAAAATATAAATTAACATTGTTATATATACTAAAATAAAAAAAAATGTCAATTTTAGTTATTATTATAATCATACTCATACTATTATTTATTATTGGCGTTTATAGAATGTCAAAAAAAAATGAAAAATCATCTTCTGAAACAGATTTCTCTAATAAAAATAATGACATTAATAAAAATAATGACATTAATAAAAATAAATAATTTATATTATTGGGATGATAATAGTTTTCCACATATTGTCTTTATATAGGGTATATCGACCATATACAAGATTATTTGTTTTCATCCCATTGATAATTTCATCAATATCATATTCTTCATCTAATTCAGCTCTATCTTCTTTCAGCAATTTTTTCTTAATCATTTTTTTTTCTTCTGGGGTTAATGGGTTATAATATACTTTATGTTTTTCTTTTATTATTGGAATATGCTGCAATATTTCAATTGTTTTAGATACTTTATTTGACTCATATGTAATCATGCTATATATACTAGCAATCGATTCTTTTAATTTTTTAGGAACTATGAGGTCTTTTATAGGGGGCACAAAATCATTTAATATTTTTTCTTCTTTAACCCATACAGGTTTTTCATTATTGGGAATCAGTGATGGATTGCTTTCCCTTAATATAGTAATAAACTCACTAAAAAAAGATTCTAATAATTTAAAATCATTATTCATATTTTTATTTATGTTATTAAATGCCCGTTTTAAACTAGTTAATTTTTCATCAGGGGTAGATGGTACTCTATATCTAAGCTCGGTGTCAATATCTGTATATGCTATAGCGCCTATATCATGAATAACATCTGCTATAGGACCCCCACCAGTTATTATATATTCCCCGCCTATTATACTAACATGTGTTAGTATAGAAGGAGTTCCAGAATCTAGCTTTGTAAATTTGAGATTTATATCATCTTGAATAGTATTAATATCCCTTGGATTATATTTTCCTTTTATTTCAAGCTTACGGGTATTATATTGTATTAATTCAGCTTGTTTATTATTTTTTATTTGGGTGTTTGCTGCTATATCTGCTGCTGCAGCACCAAGCGTAGTCTGTAAAGTTATTGTACGGGTAAGTGTAGTTATCTCGTTAGGTAATGATGCTATTATGGTATTAATATGATTAAGTTCTTCTATTTCTATTAATTCAATTAATAAATCTTTTATTTTAGATATTTTATCTATAATTTTATATAGGGTAGTTTTGCTTTTTTTTGTGCCTATATTTATAGGATAAATTTTTATCTTATTACTATAAGTTAAATATAAACTATTTATTTTTTGTTTTATTTGATTACACATAGGAGGCGGGATAGTAGTACAAACTTCAGTATATAATTGTTTTATACTATTATTAAAATCTAATATGTTTTGTTTAACTCCTATTGTTGATAAAAAACTATTATCTACAGCGTTTTTTATATTATCATACTCATTATCTAATTCATTAGATATTTCTTGAGGGGTTTTAATTACTGGTGTTGGTGTTACTGGTGTTACTGATATTACTGGTGGTACTAGTATTACTGGTGTTACTGGTGGTACTGTTGCTGGTGTTACTGGTGGTACTGGTATTACTGGTGGTACTGTTACTGGTGTTACTGGTGCGGCTGCTTGCACTGCTTTTTGCGCCAATATTCTATTATTTATATCATTTTTATAACTTATTGCATCTATTAAATGGGCATTAATACCATTAGTTGTTATATAGTCAGCATCAGTATCAATATTATTGAACGTAAAATAAGATTTATTCATATTTTGTATAATGGTATTTTCAGTTATTGCGAATGCTTGATTATATGTTATTACTTGAATGCATTGTTCTACAATGCTTAATAAATTTTCTAATTTTTTGATATTATTTTCAGTATCGGATTCTATTTTTTTATTATGCGATAATATTTTATTTTGTTCTGCAATTTGCTGATAACTAATTATTTTATTAAGTTCTTGTTGGCCTGGGTTCATTCCGCGTATAATTCCATTTGCATCATTTATTAAATTATTATCAATATATGTATTTATATCAGGTTTAGTAGGTAAGTGTGCAATTATTACACTTTGATACAAATATTTTAATTGTTCATATAAAGTCCAATAAGGTATATTATTAGGAGGATAAGTACATGCTAAAACATTAATATTAAATACATCTAGGGTAAATATTCCAGATATATAGCGTCCGCTAGGGTGTTTATTATATAATATGTTTATATATGTAAGTATTTTGTTAATATTTGTAAGATTTAAGTTATTAAATATAGATAATTTATCTGATACAAATATATTATTTGCTATTTTTATATCTATATTAATTAATTCATTTTTTATATTATATATTATTGCTAATATTTCATTATATTCTTTATTTATGTATAGAAATACTATTATTAAATTTAGCATATCAAGTTGATTATTTGTGCCGTCATTTATTATTGTATCTATATTATTTATAATCATTATGGCATCAATATTAGGGGTAAATTTATTAATTATGGTATTATTAAAATTAGTTGAGTTTACATAATCTGGTTTTCTGCTTGCATTAGAAGATGTATTTATTATATTAAAATATTTTTTTAATGTTTGTAATAATTTCCAGCATTGATTGCCATCTATAGCTTCTAATGCTTTAATATTATCAAATTGTGGATTATTATCTTTTGTTATAGCCGCTACAGTAATAAAAACATTATTAGTATTAATTCTTAATTTTTCACAACAATGTTTTAAAACTTCTTTCTTTTTTTCTTTTATTTTATCAATTAAATCTAAATTTATTACAATATTAAACTTTAAAATAAAATAATTTTTAAGATTGTCCATATTTGTAATATAGCCTTTTTTAATATTAATATATATATCATAAAATATCTCAAATATATCATAATTTTTACTAAATTCATAATATTTGTCTTTAAAATTATTTATTTTATTTATTTTTTGATTATATTTTGAATTATATGTATTTATTAATGATTCTAATGTATATTGAGCTTTATGTGCTGTATATTCTGCATCATTTAAATAATTAAGTTTTATTTTATTTATTGGAGTAGTTACCCTGGTGTGTTTATTAGTGTAACTATCTTTTAAATAAGATAATTTTTGTATTTTTCTAGTAATGCCATCATTTTTGAATTCAGTTCCACCACTTAGAATTCTATCTCTTAATTCAACAAATTTAGCAATATTTACAGTATAACCAAACTCTTCTCTAAAACGTAATAATTTTTCTTCTTCTGTTTTTAGTGGTGGCGGTGGTGGTGGTAGAGGTTCTATTTCATTAATAAAATCTTCAATCATGCTTGCATCATATACATATGTTTTATATGCCTTAAATGCATCAATAAATGAAGTTTGTAGTAAGTCATTAGTATTAAATTCACGAAATGCATCTATTATTGGTATACCACTAGCTGTTATATTAACATGTATAGGTGATGCTACTATGGTATTTATTATTATTTTTGTGTTATCCACAATATCATTGGCTCCACCATAATAAATTGGCTTTTGGTCAATTTTTTCACTACAATAAATTGGCCTTTGGACAATACATATAATAAATACAACTATAAGAATTAATATTATGAATAGTAATCCAATGTATTGTATCATTTAAAAAAAATACAAAGTATAATAATACAAAGTATAATAATACAAAGTATAATAATACAAAGTATATTATACTATTATTTATTTTTTATTTGTTTTTTTTATTATGGCGGCCAGCACCAATGACAAGTTCTTGATTTCTCGAAAAATAATCATCATCAATCATCCAATAATGCCCCTCAAATACATCATCGCCTTTTTTAATCCGCTTTAAAATTTCTTCAATGGTGTGTTTTTTTGGATTAAAGCGCGATTTTGGCGAAGGGCGGAAATTTAATCCCATTACTCTATCTTTTGCCCGACTTATGACATTTATTGGAGGATCAGGGTTTCGTTCTATTTTTCTCTGCAATTCGGTCAATATGCTTTCATTTACATTTATATCTGCAGGATCTAATTCATATGCGGAATCATCTATCAAATCATACCATGATACGGGGGCAACATAAGGAGGCTCAACATATAGGGTTTTTAATGTTTCAATAAGTCTATAAAATATAGTATTTTTTTCCGCATAATAATTTAATTCTTTCATACTGGTTAATTCATATCGATAGGCGCCAACTTTTCTTATTAAATCAATAAAATATTCAGTCATTGTGTAATTTTTACCAGTTTTTATATTATATTCATATGTAAGATTATTATCTAATCTAATTTGTAATTTAATAATTCCAGTTGCAATTGCATTGTCTGTTATATCTTCAATTTCATTAGGACCCCCGGAAGCTCCAATTCCGATAGCAATTTGATGTCCTCCTACATTTGCAATGAAGTAATCAAATGAAATTTCATTCGTTGGTAAATTATTAACTATTTGTGGATTCCCCCAAAATAATGCCGCTTCTGGTTTATAAAGTATATTTTCAGCATTAAATAAATGATAATTACACTGAGCTGCTACAGCTGCAGCATTAGGATAGCTATCCATAGAAATAAACGTATTACTAGTTGCAGCTAAAGCACCTATAAGGGTTGGAGAGTAATTAAATATAGTAGTATCCATATTTGTAATAGTAATATCTGTTATTTTATATTTTAAGATGTTAAATATATTATTATGAGAATGAGAATCTAAAATTGGTAATAATTTGACAGTGTACATTACGCCATTTATTGAATATATAAAAAAATGTTTATTCTCATATAAAGGGGTCTCAATTGCATGAATAATAGTAAAAGTAGGCGCCGGTGGCGGCGGTCCTAATATCACTGGTATATTATCATATATATCATATCTTTGAGGATTTGTTATTTTTATATTTATATCTGTGGTATTTCCATTTGAATCAATTTGAATTCCGCTTCTATATCCATTATTGTTAATGCCTATACTAAAAAAATTATTTTCTATCCAATATTCATCCGTATTAAGAGATATATATTTATATACTGCTGAAATGCCTATCTCTGTTGAATCATATAATATATATTCAGTATTAGCGGCATCAATTCCAATTATTTTAAAATTTTTATTTTTTTGATGTGATTTTAGAATATTGCCATTAAGAGATGGTTGTAATATTTGTGTATAATCCCCATTTGGGAGTTTATTTTCACTTTTTTGTATTTCAAATAATGGGGTCTCCTTTTTTTTTATTTGTATATGCTTATAATATTCGCCTTCAATTTGAGGATTAGTATTGAGAGGAGGAGCAAACCCGACATTGAGGCTAATCGCATATGTTCCCCTTGAATTAATCCATATTTTTACAGGTTTTGGTTTCCAATTTAATTTATTCAATTCATTTTTTATATCGCTGGAATTTGTTATATAAAAATCTGAATTTTTCTTGAATACTTTACTAATTTCATTTAATCTGCTATTTTGACTACTTCCTCCAATTTTTGATTGGCCTTTTTCAGCATTGTCTTTTAATGATTTAATAAATGCAGTAATATTTGCATGAGATAAATTTATTAATTGATTTTGGAGCTCCATTGTTGGTTTAGCTGGGTCAATAGCTGGGACTGGATGCAGCCGTAAAATACGATTTGCTGCGGTAGGAACTGTTTTCAAATATTTTTCTAAATCCATAATTTTATCAACTACCATTGTATTATTTTGATTATGAAATGATAACCATATACAAATATATTTAATTGTTTCAACTAATCTATGATATACCGACATAGGTGGGTCTTTTGTAGTAAGGTCTCCAAATATATAGCGAGTTCCTGCTGCATCACACCTAATAGAATTTATACCACCATTAAATATAAACTCTGTACAACTTTTCCATTGTTCATAATATTCTCCCATTGAAATGGATTTTAATTTTCTAATAATATTTTCCCCTTTTTTATTTGTATAATCATCATTAAAAATACAATTAATTCTTCGTTCTATTTTATCACTTGCATCCATATTGTTATATAGAATACATCCTCTACCAATATAATCATGAAAGCCATTAATGTCTATTATATTAAAAAATCCAGTTATTAAATTAGATTTATTTTTTTGTAATGCTGGGGGGGCTGGAGGTGCTAAGGGTAAAATATGATTATAATTAATATTTCCGCTAACTGCATCTGTAGCTGCTACTATATATGAAGTTACTGCGGAGTTAATAAAAGAAGTAAAATTATTAGCATTACCATTATCTAAATCATTTTTATTTGTATTAGTTACATCCATAGTATTATCATTATTATTATTTATATTGGTTGATATATAATCATGCAAATCGGTAAGAATTGGTCTTGTTATTTCTAATAATGTATTTTGATATAAATACATATCTAATTCAACTGATTTATAAAAAATGTCTAATATTGGAATTAACTCAATTGCTCTATTTAATTTGGCATCAGGGGGGCCACCGGCATGAGGATATATAGTTAATATTCTATGCCATATATATTGGTCAGGAGTTGTATTGGCATTTGTATTATCAGCGCAAAAATGTTTAAAATATCCAATATCTAATAATAAATTGGATAAATACGGGAAACCTACTAATTCACCATCATTCCCTATAGCGGTTTCATCAATATCAATTAATTCTTCATGAATAAAAGAAAGATAGAATCTTACTGATTTATTTGTATGTTTTACTAAAATTTTTAATAAATGAATAACTAAATACTTTTCATCATTGTAATTTGTAAAAAGGTTAGTAATTTCATTTACAGCCTCAGGGGTTAGTATATTATTTGTAGTATATGTTACCACTGCTCCAGCGGCTCCATATAAGTCATTAGAATTAATATTTACATTTATAAAATTTATACCATTATTATAAATATCTTTAAATGCATAGCGCAATATATCATTTTTTATATTAAATTCTGGAGAATGTGCTAAATAATTATTTACATATGGTGTATAATTATATAATCCACATAATATAAGGTCTATTTTATCATTAATGGTAAATAAATTTTTAATACCGCCGCCATCATTTGGAAAAAAACCAGCGGTATATGCATTACCGACCGGAAAGAGGGCTGGTAAAAAGGCTGGTAAGGGGTGATTTAGTAAATAATTTGTATAATAATATTGATTCATTTTAAATATAGTGTTAGTGTGTGGTATTGGCACACCAGTATTAAACCCTATTGTATCATTATTATCATCAAGTGTTATAATCCCGTTTATTGCGGGATTTAGAGAATCCGATACTCCAATATCAGAATATTCTTTTTTTACATCCGCTGCAATTGCATTTGGTGCATTTATAATTGTTTTATATATAAGATCAGTTTTCATCATAGAATAAAATAATCCTCTGGCATCAAAATTAGCATCAATTCTTTGTGGGTTATTATATACTTCAGGGGAGCTAGTAATATATGCATTATTAAGACTATAATCATCATTATCGGTCATATTATACCAATACCATGTAGCAACAACAGTATCATAATTTATGGCAGAAAGTAATATGCGAAATATATTACTAGTTATAATACTATTTCTTGCTTTTGATGGATATTTTTTATCAGCATCAAGAAGTTCATGGTCATCATTATATATTTTTGCATTAAAATCATTTATTATATGTTTTTGAATATTAGTATATGCAGCGGCATGTCCTCCAGCGGCAGTTCCTCCAACTGCAGTATCTGGAGCTGGCGCCAATAATAAATATATTACTGCAGATATATGGTCATTGCGTGTCATACTTAGTTGTAAAAAATCAAAATTTGCAAGAGATATATCGGCCCTAATTGTACCATTGACTTTAATTACATCAAAATATTGTTTATACAAATATAATATATTATTATGCTTAACAAAATTATTAATTGCGGTATAATAATCCGCACCTTGTATATTGTCAATTAAATACTTAAAAGAATAATAATTACCAGTGGCGCCGGAATTTGCCCAATTTATATTCGTTTTAGTGGTTAATAATTTATGTATATAATTAGATAAATTAGGTCTCTGAAATTCAGCAAATTCTAATGTTTTAGTCATATTTACAATTCTATTAATGTCCGCATACACATCAGCCGCATTTAATAGATTCATTTTATGTATATTCCATAAATTGGTTATTTCTTTTGTTAATAAGGTTAATGATGGGGTTATATTAAAATGAAATCTTTCTAATTTATATATTTTATATAAAAGTAATTCAATTGTTTTATCATTGTCTATTTTACTAAGATTAGAAATATCTATTAAAATATTGTCATATAATACATGTGGTAATAATTGTTGATAAGTTTTTATATACGATATATAATTAGCACTGGTTATTGGTAGCGGTGCTGCTAGTGCTACTATTGCATTTCTTACAGTTTCATAATTTGCGATATTAGTATAATTATTTGCACCGGCAGCAATTGTTATATTATTTGCCGCGGTATCTGTGACATTTATTGCATACATTGCATTTATATATAAAAAATCTTTATCACTTAAAGGATGACCACCACCACCGGCAGAAACGTTTTCAATTACATTTTTTTTAGCTTCAACATATTTTTTATATTCATCAAAGATATAATGAATTGGCGCTGGGGCATTCTTAAAAACAAATCCTCCTAACCCCGCTATAAAATTTTTTGAAATCATCATTTTTTGTATTAAATATTTGGCATAAAAATATTTAGAATTAAATATCTCATTAACCATATAAAAATAATATTTATTTCCAGTATGAGCTAATTTATAAAATATTGGAGTTAGAGAATCATCTCTATTATTAAATAAACTAATTGCGGCATTATAGTTAAAATTATACTCTTTAAATGCATATAAATCTGTTTTTAATAAATCATTTAAGAGTGCAACATTTACAGCATTTGCTGGGGATGGGTCTGCAAGTGTATTAAAAGTCCTAGCCGGTGCTGGTGGTAGTACTACTAATGCACTAATTTCAATATTAATTGCTTGACTAATACTAACATTTTCAGCTTGTATAACTAAAGGAACTGGTGGTGGCAGCGGTGGTGGTGGCGGTGGCAGAGGAGGTGTATCATTTATAATTTCAATAGAATTTCCATCAATACTTGTTTTTGTTGTTCTATATAATGAAGTAAATCTAAGCCCTATATTATCATATAAATTATACTGATTATTTTGTATATTTTTATTATATCCCAATATATTTCTATAATAATTTGTATTATCTTTTTTTTTAAATTGATATGTTTTTATTAACGATATAATTATGTCAATTAAGTTATTATTTAGATTCCCTGCATCATGTGATATAATGTTACCCGCAGTCATATTAGAATTAACAATAGGGGTCTCACCAATAGGGTCAAAAAATATATGATATAAATCAAGCATACATTTTAAACTTTTATTATCATTTTTTTTTTCAGCTCTTATTAATTCGCATAAAATTTTTATATAAACATCAATCCAATCTTTATTTCTATCGCTATATTTATATTCCATTAATCTAATAATTTTTGTTAAAATACTTATAATTTGTTGAGAATATTGAGAATTATTTATATAGTCTATAATCATAGAACTGAGTTGATTTTCATTAATGGGCAAATTTTCACCATCACCATCATCATTGGCTCCTGATTTAGAATAAGCCCGGCTTAATGCATCTGCAATTGTAGCAGCATCTCTTGCAATAATTGCTTTTATTGCCTTAAATAAATAATCTATATCAGTATTATTATCAAGCGATTTAAAATAATCAATTTCTTGTGTCATTTTATCATATATTGATTTTATACCTTTTGGCTTAGTTGGGTCTGTATTATCATAAATTACTTTATCAACTTCATCTTCAAAATATGTGATTAGGCCATTTTGAGACCGCCATGGCGGTGCATTTGCCAGTATTGCCGGTATTGCCGCTGTTATAAACAATGATTTATATGGTTGATAATTTGGGGGATAATTAAGTACAGATATATACCTAGAATCAGCACTAAAATACCGAATAGTGAGCGGTGGATTCGCTGGTACATCTACGCGTTTAACATTTTCAAAAATTTGTTTGCATTGAGCTTCAGTTAATACAATTGCAGGTGCAATAATACCAGGTGCAATAATACCAGGTGCAATAATACCAGCTCCAGTTAAATCATCAAAGTCACATACACCAGGTATTATATTATAAGGAGTTAATCTCATTACATTTGCTGCACCTATTGCAATAAAATGGGTATCTGCCAGCGCTGGTGGTACTTTTGCGGCCATATATGATAATATTCTATATTGATTTTCTTTACCGACTATTGTATTATCGCGATTTGACCCATCGGCGACTGCCGCCACCGCTCCTGTTGCTATATTATGGTCATAATCATAATATAACATCATACTTTTAATTTTAGAAAAAGTATTTTCCAAGTTATCTAAAGTGCGCGAATATTTATCTTTAATGGTAAGCGCGCCGCCATACTGTTTATAACTTGGTTTATAACTTGGTTTATTACAATTTAATGGCGCATATCCTCTAAATAAACCTATAATAATAAATACTATTATTAATACTAGTATAATTAATAATATACCAAAAATTGCAATTTTATGAAACATATTATGTAAATATTATACAGATATATATATTATTATATTTATTATTTTATTTGCGTATTTTTATACTATATATTTTTAAATCACAATTATATTTGAATAATACTAATATATACAAAAACACAATGTGCCCGCTATCTTATCTTTTAAACATCACAGGCGATTATACCATCGAGGCAATCCATCGAGACCCAAATAATCCCGAGGATGTAATTTGCCTAGGAAGTCCAGATGGCTATATATGGGATAAAAAAACACCCAATATTAAATATCTGGTAATTGAACATGCCAGTGGTACGCCAACTATTAGGCATGGATTTACAAAATTACTACTACAAGTATATTATGGTGATATGCATGACCGTACTCATATATGCATTTCAGATTTTAACCAAACTCATAGTTGGCGACTATATTTTAAGCGAATTGAAAACGCCCACCATAAAGTTGCAAAGTTTCTTGAAAATCAATTTGAGAGAAAGGCATCAAAAAAAAAATAAATTGCGCTATATTACACAGAGTCATCATATAATGGGTTATAATTAACGCCCATACCACAATATTTTACTGGGTCTTTTTGATAGTCTTTGCTAAAATATATATTTCCCAATTCAGCCTCCTGTAAAAGCCATTTAAATATTTTCCAAAAAAGAGGAGGATGGTCATTATCATCAATTGCAATATGGCCAAGTTCATGGATGGCAACAAAGATTAGAGTATTTATATCATGCAAATCCCCACTTGCATTTTTTTCTCTAAGGCAGAATGCAATTGTTGAGCCCTTATTAAGAGTATAACTTGTATCTTTTTTATCATGTGGCGAATTTTCAACGAGGTTATCAGGGTTATATCTATTTAATATATTATTAACGGCACTAATTTTGTCATAATTTGAAACAAAGGCATTTTTTTCATATCCACGCCCTACATATTTGTATTTAAGATGAGCAATTAAATTAACCATAACCGCATTAATTTCAGCTAATGCATTTGCGGCGTCGCTCGCATCATTAAAATTATGAACTTTATATTTTTTTCCATCTTTAGCGTATATACTTTTTGTATTATTTGTATATTTAGTATCAACACCTGAGTTATTTTTTTTAATTGTGTATCCAATTAATATTATTATAATTGATATAATAATTGATATTAAAATAGTGAGTATTAATTTTTTTGTATTCATTGTATTATATAAATATAAAGATATATTATATTTGAATTTGTAATTAATGCAAATATAGCATTAGAACAATAGTATGAAATCCGATTCTTTAGACTCATTAATTATTCCATATGAATGCATAGGGAAATGTAGAGATATATGTCAACATAAAGGAGTAATTATATTTCCTAGAAATAATAGTCATATTGATGAAATTAAAGACAAGATTAAAGATGAAATTAAAGCCGAGATTAAAGCCGAGATTAAAGCCGAGATTAAAGATGAAATTAAAAATTATATCGCGCCATATATTATGCGAATATTACATGAAGTTCCTAATATAGTATTATGTGGAGAGGCCATATTATGGGCGGCAATGTGTTTAGAAGGCGACCGTAATTTTCTCAATATCACTAATAAAAAATGGGACCTATTTATGTACTTTGATGAATCTGAAGACCAATTAGACATTTTTTATCAAAAATTAAATCATATATTGCTAATACTCAGATATTATTTTGAAAAATGTAAATTAATTATTTTTGAAGGAATTGCCACTATTAAAATCGTAACCCCATCTATTGAATATATTAATATAATAATAAAAAATTATCAGTCTGTAAGCAATATTTTACATAGTTTTAATATTCATATTAATCGCATTGCATTTAATGGGTATAATATATACTTTACTAAATTATCGGCATCTTTATTTATAAATAGAGTTATTGTTATACCTGAATATAAACAACTCGAATATATAGTAAAGTTATTTAATTTAGGATTTGGGGCAATTTTTAATCATTTAGCCATTACAGACATTATAGAAAAAAAAATAAAATTGCCATTTTTAAGTATTGATGTATATGATCTATTATCTAAAAATGTTATAATTGGCGCAATATGTTTAAATGATAAAGTTGAATGTACTTACAGCGATGGCGACCACTATTCAGATATAGACCAAGCCGAATATGAAGATTATAATTTTGACCAATTTCATAATGGCTCCAATAATTATAAATATTTTACAAGAGTTAAATTATATGATTTTCATAGATATAATTATATTACAATTGGCAGTATTATTTCTAAAGATAGTTATAAGTTATATATGCGATATCATATTAACTGTATAATTGGGCCTAACCATACATTTAATGAAGATGCATTTAACCGAATATTTAAATGCTCTGATAACTATGAACAATTAAAAAATTTTGCTATACGGTTTATCGATGATTTAAATGATGATTCTGTTGCAGATACAACGCCCCCATGCAAAGCCCTTAAGAAGAAAGGTTATTACTTTCGCCCTGAACTAATATATCGTAGTGTACATAAAACATTTATTGAGAATAAAGAGGCATTACTTGTATGCGCAAGAAATACTTTCATAAATTGGTATGAATATCCTAATAATGTCAATGATCTGATTGATTCTGCCGAGTGGTATGGCGACCATTATTCACCTCATTTAGAAGATAATTCAATACAAGAATCTATATCTGTATTACATCAATATATTTCTGAGTATACTTATGATATATGCCCTATATGTTGTGAAAATATAAGTTATTTTCAAGCAGATGCGATTTTATTTGATTGCGGCCACCATTGCCACAAAAAAAATGACAAATGCGATGGGGTTGAAGCATGGTTAAAAAAATCAAATAGTTGCCCAGTTTGCAGAAAAGCAAATCCTGTATTATAAATGACTCGCCCAATTATTGATTTAAATATTATATTTGAATATTATATATTTAATAGTAAAATCAACAAAAATGGCTGAGACATCTGAGGCTGGGTTATTTATGTGTAATAAGCAACTTAATGCGGAACATACCGGCAATCCTGATAAGTTTAAAAATATAGTATATTACTATCAGTTGATTCCAAGTGGTGATGTATTTCAAACAGAACTTGCAAAAGAACTTGTTTTACAACACATTGCATCTTGCGATAGTCTACAATCTACAAATCCGGCATTGGCCGATCAAATATTGGAAGAAGGTCCAATTTTTGCAACCAAGGACCAAATTGAATTAATCAATAGTAGAGAACTCAACGATAAAAAAGATATTACTCAGAGAATGGTAAGAGACTGCATGTACTCAACATGTCGCACGGGTATTGGGTATAAATGTAATGGTCTATGTGGCGCAAGAGATTGTTTTGATAGAAAATTTTAATTGTTTTCATAAAATGTTTTCATAAAATGTTTTCATAAATGTATATTAGATAAATATACTATATAAGTATACTATATGTCTTTTCTTTTTTTTAAAAAAAGTTATAAATGTTTTCATTAGTTATAGATAATCGAGAGCGTGCTCTTTTTTTTCATATTGACAATAAAATTAAAAATTTTAAATATGAAAAAATGCAGTTAAGCACTGGGGATTATTTAATTTTACAAAATAATAAAGATATTAAAGCATGTATAGAACGAAAAACATATAATGATTTTGCCGCATCATTTAGAGATGGCCGATATCGGTCCGAATTAGATAATATGCTTAAATTAAGAAAGGAGACAAATTGCCAATTATTTTTTATCATTGAAGGAAATGCATTTCCCTCAATATCTAGTAAATTTTCTAGAGTTCCATATGTTTGTATATTAGGGGCAATTAATAACTTAATGCTTTGCCATAATATTTTTATTATACAGACAAAAAATGAAGAGCATACTGCGCAAAAATTAAATGAATTATTGACATCATTGCAAATTATTTATAGTGATTCAAAAAAAATGGCTCGTTTAGAAGCCGCCACATTAGAAAGCGCCGCGTTAGAATCCGCCTCGTTAGAATCCGCCTCGTTAGAAAGCGCTTCTTTAAAATCTAATGATAATAAACCAGAACTTGGTATTATATTAAATACTATTATAGATGGTGATAATACTATTATAGATGGTGGTAATACTATTATAGATGGTGGTAATACTATTATAGAGGGAGGTAATAGTATTATATGTGGAGAAGACATAGGTACAGTGTCACCCAAATTTAAAAAACAATTAACCTCTAGACATATAAAAACGGATGAAGATATATGTATAAAAGCATGGTCAACATTGGCCGGAATATCATTAGAATTTAGTAAAATATTAATAACTAAATTTTCCATAAAAGAATTAATTATGGGCGATGCTCCTGTTCAAAGTTTATATGAGTTAAAAACATCACTTGGTAGAAAATTGAATAATGATGCACTTACTAGCTTATTGCATATTTGCAATAAATCCCCAATGCATTGTGCTAAGTTGTTATCGGCAATTGTCGGAATTACAAAAGAATATGCGGAAAAGCTCTTAAAAGTAAGAGATATTCAATATATTATAAATAATGATATAAAAAATGATCTAGTTGATGGTAAAAAAGTAGGTATAAAAAATGCCAAAATAATGGCTTTATTATGCTATAAAAAATAAGCAAAATACATTCATTTTTTTGCTATATTTGATAATTTTGCTATATTTGATAATTTTGATATATTTGGTATTTTTGCTATATTTGATAATTTTGATATATTTGGTATTTTTGCTATATTTGATAATTATTAAATGTTAATAAAATTGTGACCAGAAATGTCGTCAAGTGCCTCCGCATCAAGTGCCTCCGCATTAAGTGCCTCCGCATTAAGTTTGAGTCCGTTGCTTAAAATAATTGAATGGTTTACCTTATTATGTGATGCAGATAAATTAGTATTTGTAACCGCGGCATTACTATCAGCATTAAATGCTGTAGACCCAGCAATTACGCCAGCTCAGGTACAGATATATATTGCAGATGTAAAACGTAAGTATGACCATCGTATATCGACTAGAGTCATTACAGAGAGCGAAATTAATTTTGCTGATTTTGTGTTGATTTTCTCTTTTACGCAAGAAGGCATACTTGGTTGCTGTTTGTACCGGGCATATAATAATGCAACTCTATTGGCGGGCAATACCCCTTCTAACTTGGGCGACTTTGCTCTATATCATCTGCTGTTGACAGCAGTACTCATTTCTCGTATAAAGGTAGCGCCTCAGGTTTCTAATAAACCTTTTTATCGTGGCATACATACGGAGACTAAGCCACACATGGAGACAATTATACAATCTTTGCATACTAATAAAACCCTGTCAACCACAACAAGTTCTTCTAAATCAAAGGCAGTTGCTACTGAATTTGCTAATAATGCAATGCCAAATGGATTTGCTATGCTTATCACTATTATTGGAGATGTTAGTGAATATTGTGTAGATGTGACCAATTATTCAGCAATACCCAGTGAACGAGAGAGTCTTATTGTTGGTGGAATGATGGCATTTAGTATTGAAGGCAGCGAACTAAGAGGGGTTGCTTCACTAGATTTTTACGATTTAAAAATGTCTCCAACTTTTTTCAAGTACTTGAGCGACCTGCAAGAGCATTGTGCAACTCAAATTTTAGCAGTATGGGGTGAGCATGTTCGTGATCATCTATTTAGCGATTCTCTTGCTATTGTAATGCGTGCATTGGGCGTTCTTGTTGAAAAATTGGGCCTTATTTTAAGTTCGGCCGAGCCGCTTGAGACTGTGCGCGCAAACTTTATGCGCAATCTTACAGCGCCGCTTAATGCTGAGCATACAATTGCCGAACTCATTGAATTTCTTGCCAGTTTAGAAAGTGCGCTAAAGAGCACTGAGGCTGAATATGGTAACCAATCCGCAGAAATTGGCGCGCTTAATGGAATTGTCAAAGTTATTATCGAATTTGCAGAATTGATGGACCCTTCCACAAATATGCTTCGCTGCATTGAATCAATTCCGGTGAGTGTTGACATGGTTACAGACTTAACAAAAAAGGCAACCTCACTAGAGCTACAAATGAGGCGCAAACAGTTTATGGCATATATAGCAATTGCGCAAAGACAGCTCATTGGGCAAGGTAGTGTAAATCTATTATCTAGCTTTGAGCTAAACAATAGTGGTTATCATTACGACAGTTGTACACTACTACATGTCCAGGATAACCCTGTCGCAAACTCTATGGCAATTTCTATGATTACAAGAAATAACTGGCTATCTTCAGATGGAAGTCTTCCTGAGCGTTCTCGTGTTATTAATATAAACGAATCATTGGTCATTACATTCAATGGCGAATTAACAAATCACAAAAGTGCCAGTATTTCCGCTACGGTATATACCTTTAGCAAAAAAGATGTTGTGATTGGTGCTACGGTCACAGCTGGTGATGATATCGAGCATGTTTTTAATGTAACTTCTTCTGGTGATGCTAACAAAATCGAAATTAATTTTTCTGAAATTGCTGCAATCAAAAAAATAACTTTTACCGCTACAGAAATGGGCCGCCGTATAGTATGCGTTCTTGCTGATTTTTCTCTTAATGTTTCATTTTGATAAAAAGCAGATATGAATCATTAAATACCCACCTAGTTGGCGCCGGTGTGTTTTTGGCAACAATTTCAAATCCAAATTGTGAAAAGAGCTCTATATATTGTATAGAAGACAAATATAAAAATGTTTTTTTGTTTTCTAAAACATGTTCAATGGGAACACCATCACATATGGTTCTATATAAATCATAAAATGTATTATGTAAATATTTTTGGTCTTCTGATACAATATCAAAATCTTTAATTAATAAAAATCCACCAAATGATAGTATTTTATATATTTGTATTATCATTTCATGTAAATTTTCAAACCTACATATATTTGATATGGTTATAAATGATATTTTATTATATAGTTTATTTATTAATAATAATCGATTTTGTGTAAAGTTATACATTTTGTCCGCATCCAGTGCTAAGAGCTCACATATATCTTTATATAATTTACATTTATAATTTCCGGAATCCACCGCATAATATTCAAGAATATTTAGATAATAAAATTTATTAAATTGCGATTTAATATAAAATAATATATTAGTCCCAATATGTTGCAATGATTTTGGAACTAATGTCTCAGATAAAATTGACATGCAGAATTTAATATATTTTGCATTATATATACTCCACCCATAATTATCAAGGTCTTCAATAGGTTCGAATGTAGGGGGCTTTACTATTGGAGAACTATTATTTTTATTGTTATAATATCTTTTTAACTCACATAATTGACGTATATCTGTAATTGATAATATATAATATAATTCTTCAGTTCTTTTAAAATATAATTTATTAATTAAAAAATTTATAAATTGCTCTTTATTGCGATTATAACTTTCAAGATCGTCCCAAATATAATAAGGAGGAGCTAATGCAATGCCAAGAGGGCTTATAGTGCCAAGAGGGCTTATAGCGCCAAGATGGCTTATAGGGCTTATCGCGCCAAGCGGGGCGTCAATCTGAGTATCAATGCATAATTCTGTCATTTGCAATTTATTTGCAATTTATTTGCAATGTATTTATTTACAATGTATTTGCAATTTATTTGCAATGTATTTATTTACAATATATTATATTCAAATTTAATAATTATCAAAATCATCTGCGGTCATATTTAATAATTATCAAAATCATCTGCGGTCATATTTAATAATTATCAAAATCATCTGCGGTCATATTTTTTTTCCCTATAATACTACTATATTTTGCAATATCCATATTTTCGCCTATGGCTGCTTTAACTTTGCTATATGATGGATTTGGGTCCTCTTTTAATATATTGCTTATGGTTTGATAATCTTTTTGTGCCTCTGGTGATGCCTTAAATCCATTTTTTAAATAATATTGATTGGTATTATTTCCGCCATTGCCATTATAAAATAAATAAATTAAAATAATAATTACAATAATGATTAATATAATTACAAAGCAGCACATTGCGCCAGTATTTTTTTTTGGGGCATACCCAT
>Ga0209443_1000737_pt1 | contig 21818 bp, 19 predicted proteins | sample LauGreBMM110DCMD_2_FD_187571 | JGI IMG/M metagenome (GOLD analysis project Ga0209443, IMG submission 187571) | Freshwater lake microbial communities from Lake Michigan, USA - Su13.BD.MM110.DCMD (SPAdes) (version 2) | ecosystem: Environmental > Aquatic > Freshwater > Lake | place: Lake Michigan... | reverse complement strand
TAGATGTGGCTTTATACCCGAATTCACCATCGGGTTCTACGACGAATGGTTTGGCGATGGATCCAATTAAAAAGAGCTTGTATATCGCAAATGCAGATAATAATTGTTTGGCGGTTTTTGATGTTTCTACGCCAGGAAAAAGTATTCCAAAAGGTTTTATTCCTGTAGGCTGGTTTCCGACCAATGTGAAATTTATTAATAACAAAATTTGGGTGACGAATGGAAAAGGAAATACATCTTTGGCCAATCCATATGGTCCTCGTCCAATAAAAAATGGGGAAGAAGTTATTTTGCATGGTGCGGATGTTAATGCTCCTAAAGAAGTTCAATACATCGGTTCTCTTTTTAAAGGTACAATGAGTGTAATCCCTTCTCCTTCGATAAAAGACCTTCAGGGCTATTCCAAAGCAGTTTACAGAAATACTTCTTATTCTCCTAGTAAATCAGATTTAGCGGATAAAGATGCACCGGGATTTCCGATTCCAATGAAAATGGGTCAAAAGTCACCCATTAAATATGTGTTTTATGTGATTAAAGAAAACCGTACCTATGATCAGGTTTTATCCGATGTAAAGGGTGGAAATGGAGATACGACATTGCTTTTGTTTGGGAGGAAATATACGCCAAACCAACATGCGATCGCCGAAAAATTTGTGCTATTAGATAATTTTTATGTGGATTCTGAGGTAAGTGCCGACGGACATATGTGGTCCATGGGAGCATATGCCACAGATTATATGGAGAAAAGTTGGCCTACTAGCTACGGCGGCAAAGGCGGCGGAATTTATGGAGAGCCAGAGAAAAATGTGGTATTGAATAAAAGTGGATATATCTGGGACTTATGCAATCGATATGGCGTAACTTTTAGAACCTATGGTGAGTTTGTGACAAATGGCAAAGCAACTATTCCTGTGTTGGACAAACATTTTCATCCCACTTTCCCAAGTTATAGTTTGGCGATTATGGACACAACTCGTCTACGGATTTGGAAGACGGAATTTGAAACAATGGTGAAGGAAAATAGAGTTCCACAGTTCAATACGTTGAGATTAGGAAATGACCACACGGAAGGTTTACGGTTAGGGCGTCCTACGCCATATGCGCACGTAGCCGACAATGATTTGGCGGTGGGCCAATTGATCGAGACGCTATCTAAAAGCCCAATTTGGAACGAAACGGCTGTATTTATTTTAGAAGATGATGCTCAAAATGGAGCTGATCACGTGGATGCACACCGCAGTCCTGCCTATGTAGCGGGAGGATTTGTGAAACGAAATTATGTGGATCACACGGCCTATTCGACAAGTTCGATGTTGCGTACGATGGAATTAATTTTAGGCCTAAGTCCTATGTCACAATATGATGCGGCAGCGATGCCGATGTGGAGATGTTTTGATTCAGTGGCTAAGCCGAGTGATTTTAAAGCGATTAGTCCTAATGTGGATTTGCGTACTAAAAACGTAGCTAGAAATGAATGGCAACGGAAATCTGAATTGTTTAATTTTGAGAAAGAGGATACCAATAATGATGTGGCCTTTAATTTGGTCCTTTGGCATGGCTTGAAAGGGGATAAAATTCCTTTCCCAGGTCCTACTCGGGCTGCGTTTGTATATCCCATCATAAAAAAAGATCTTGATGATTAGAAAATCCTGGGCATTTGTTTTTTTGTGCCTTTGGAGTTTACATGCTCACGCATTGGACAACCCAAAGAAGCCGAATATCATTTTCATTTTAGCGGATGATTTAGGTTATATGGATTTGGGTTGTTATGGTAATCCATATAATGAAACGCCTCATTTAAATAAGCTGGCCAGCGGTGGGGTTAGATTCACTCAGGCTTATGCGGCGAGTACAGTTTGTTCCCCATCGCGTGCGGCGATCATGACGGGTTTACATCCAGCCAGGTTAAAACTGACTAACTTTTTAATTGGAAATCGGACAGAAGCGGATTCTCCATTATTGCCAGCCCAATGGACAACCTATTTGGGCTCTAAAGAAATCACGTTGGCCCAGCGATTAAAGTCTATGGGTTATCAGACGGGGATGATCGGAAAATGGCATTTGGGTTCTGGCGATAGCCTGGCACCTTGGAACCGAGGTTTTGATTACGCGAGGATGATTGGTAAAAATGGGCTTGACTATTTTAATTATGGAATCTTTGAAAATAGCTTTCAAAAGGTTTTTGAAGATGACGGTAAAACCTATATGACGGATAAATTGAGTGATTATGCGGTCGAGTTTATCGGCCAGCAAAATGAAGCAAAACCGTTTTTTATGTACATGTGCTATTCAGCACCCCATGTTTTCATCGTGCCCAAGGCCACTAAATTGAACAAGTATTTCATGAAGTATGGAAAATTCAAAGGCAAATACAATCCCTATTATGCGACGATGGTGGAGAGTATGGACGATGGGGTGGGGCGAATCATGGAGTCTTTAAAGAAGCAAGGGCTTTTGAATAATACCTTAGTCATTTTTGCTTCGGATAATGGGGGAGTGGGTCTACCTGAATTAGGCCCTATTCCGACCCAAAATGACAGTTTAAGAAAATGGAAGGGGCATGTGTATGAGGGAGGGATTCGAATTCCAACCATCATGTTTTGGGAGGGCAAGATTATACCCAAACAAGTGAATGATAATTATTTCATGAATACGGATTATACGGCTACTATTTTGGATTTATTAGGCCAAAAAGCACCTGATTTAACGGATGGTGTGAGTGTGTGGCCCATGATCAATAAGCCTAATGCAAAAGATCAGTCTAGGCCTTTATTTTGGCATTATCCTCATTTTTCTAACCAATTAGGTAGACCGGCTGGAGCGGTTAGATTAGGGAATTGGAAGCTCGTCGACAATTTTGAATCTTCGCAGGTAGAGCTATATAATCTACAAGATGATGTGGGTGAGCGCCATGATGTGGCCAAAGATTTTCCGGTTAAAAGGGATGAATTACGTGGTTTATTAAAAGAATGGCGACAAAAAGTTCAGGCCAATATGCCCATTAGGAAATAGGGTGTTTTATGGTTTAAAAGGACTGCGTCTTTTCCAAGTAGTTACGGGTTCTAGGTAATTGAAAATTCGGTCCAAAAATTGATTGATCAAGTGCTGGCTATGTCGCATGAATCCAAACATAGGCGTATCTATGGCGCCTACGGAACTCTTTATTTCAAGCGCTGTTCGGCCAAAAATAATGTTTTTAAATTTTAAACTAATCCCACATGCGATCATATCATAGAGCATGTTGAGATACAGCATTTTTTCTTTTTGAATTTTTTCATCATAGCCTAGGAAGTAGGTATCTAAGCTTTTTCCATTTTTAATTAAGGTATTGAATCCAATTAATTTCCCGTCGATGAAATAGCCATAGAGCATGAAATCATCCTTAAGCTTTTCCTTTAGCATGTAAAAGTGATTTTTTGGAAGGTAAAAGGTATTAAATGGGGCATGCTCGGCTACATGCAAATACAAATCATAGATGATATCTTGTTGGTCTTCTATTTCGTCGAGGGTCAATTTTCTCTTTTCAATGCCTGAAGCTTTATTTCTACTTCTTTTATATTGATCTCTGTATTTTTTGGTTAAGGAGTTTACATAATCTTCCTCCTGATTCCACAAAGAATTAATCTCAAAAATCATGTTGGGCTGCGAGGTGAATTTCAAATCCTTTTTAAATACGGCTTGGTCAAAATATGGAAGATCACTGGGCATGAAATCTTTAAAAGAAGTCAAGTGATTTTTTGAATGTTGATTGATGTCGAAAGCGGCTTTTTTTAAAGTTTGTAGGATTTCTGGAATGCTTGCTTGGTCTTTTGCAGCAAAGGCATTTTGGCCAGATAGCATGTTGTTGCCGATAAATAATAGTTTGGATGAGAATTGGCTGAACAAATAATTCCGAACCCATGTTTTAAGTTTTTTGTCTCTTTCACCATACGATTCTAAATGCGAAAGATCGATGAATTGGGCCAAAGCGATTCCGATGAGTTCTTCTTGATTGAAAATACCAATATATTGGCATTTCATATTAGCTGGAGCGGCTGACTCTAAAACCTGAAGGTATTTTGTGGAAAGGAAGATATTTGCCTGTGCGATGGAATCCCAACCCTTGGGTAAATAATGACTTTCCGTAACAATTTGATAGGTGTATTTTGTAGTCAAAATAAATGTTAAGCTGACCTATTTAACTTTAGAACAAGTAAAATAGTTTCATTTGATTTCATTAATCATGTTGGCTAGCTCATGATCTTTGGCTGTGATTTGATTGTTATCATCATGCGTGCATAACCAAATCTCTACGACATTGTAGTTGTTAAGTATGCTGGGATGGTGATCTACTTGATTAGCCAGCTCTGCTACTTGATTGATAAATTTGATGGCTTGCGTGAAGTCGGCAAATTTGAATTTTTTGTACAGTTTATTTTCTTTTGTTTCCCACATCGTTTTTTGGATTGGCGCAATTTAAGGATTTGTCGGTAATCTAGGCGGATTCTATTTTTTTTTCAAAAAGTTGTGATTTCCCAATTTTTACTATTTGTGAATCCATTAAATTTGATGGCTATGAAAGCCATAAGGATTAAAATAGTCGATCATGATTTAAATTTAAGTCGATTTGAAATCGTTTTATTTAAAGATATTGCTGATCATCATTTAGATTATCAACTGGCAAAAAGCGAAGCAGTTATCCAGTTGGAACTTCATCATGGGGAGCCATTTTTGTTAAGTTTATCTTGTGATGAAATGGAATATGACAAATTTAAGTTGAGGTGGGAGCGGTTCCAAGAGAATGAAGATTATTATTTTGATTTGTCTGAGTGGGGGTTAATAAAATAAAAATATAATTTAGAACACGGAGTATCGGAAATCCTTGGTTTTTTAAATCAGGGATTTTTTATTCATTTTCCTGCACTTTTTGATTCAATAGTTTAGATAGATAGGTGGCTTCTATATTTAAAAAAGAGCATAAGTACTTATTCTTAACCCTTTTGAGCAAATAAGGGTATTCTTTTTCAATGTACTTTAAGCGATCAGGGGCTGATAATGTTCTTAAAAACTCGCATTGATTTTGGTACTCACACAAATTGGTAAATAATTCATGAATGGAAAATTTAGCAAAATTAGTACTCAACTCAACTAAATATAGATATGATTTTTTGTTAATGTAATAGATTACAGAATCTTCAATGGCCTCAAAATATTCTTTGGAGGGTAGGCCAGAATGAAAACTATTGACGGTGGTGACAAAATCACCTTCTTTGGTAAACCAAGTAGTGATTTCTTTTTCACCTTCTAATCGATATATCCTCACAAGCCCTTTCTCAATGTAATATAGCTTATCGCAAACTTCTCCAGCTTCAATGATGAATTCCCCTTTGTTGACTTTTTTTGAAAAGACTAATTTCAAAAACCAATCAAAAAATAACGAATGACTTCCTTTGAAAAAATAGGGACTATTGGATAAGCGTTCAGATAATTTCATGGTTTTGTTTCAATATAGAAGAATTGCTTAAAATTGAAAATTTTATGTCTAAAAACCAAACGCCTTAATTAGGATCAGCATGCGAGAATCGAGTCGAGCGCGACCCCGGCGTATCAAGCGTATCAAACGCCTATGATATCATAAAAATGGTGGCCCCGACGAGAATCGAGTCGAGCGCGTACCCGGCGCGTATCAAGCGTAAAGGAAACGCCTATGATATTGTAAATATGGTGGCCCCGACGAGAATCGAACTCGTATCTAGCGTTTAGGAAACGCCTATTCTATCCGTTGAACTACAGCGCCAAAATTAAATTCACTCGTTTACAAAAATATAAAATCATTTATAATTACTCATTTACCTCCAAGAAATTCATTTATGACTCAGGAATATAACCATCGCTATGTCCAAGTAAATGGTTGCTTTCGAGCCAATTAGGGAAAATTTGAAAGTGTTTGTCTTTAATCAAATTCAAAATCACCTCGCGCAACTCAGGTAAATTACTTTTTTGTTCTGCTGAAATAAAGACTGTTTTCGGTTGCTCTAGTTGCCAGTGTGAGCGCTTTAAAAATGCAGTCACTCGATCCATTTTACTTAATTCAGGCTCCCCGTCCTCATTGACCGCAGCTCCTTCAAAATACACTTCCTCCACAGGAAACAAATCAATTTTATTAAATACTAAGACCGTTGGCTTATCGCCAGCCCCCATTTCATTCAAAATCCCTTGTACCACTTCGATCTGTTCTTCAAAATTGGGATGCGATATGTCGACAATATGCAAGAGTACATCTGCCTCCCGAACTTCATCTAAAGTAGATTTAAACGACTCGATCAATAGGGTAGGAAGCTTACGTATAAAGCCTACCGTGTCCGTTAATAAAAAGGGTATTCCTTCCCACGATATTTTTCGCACGGTGGAATCTACGGTGGCAAATAGTTTGTTTTCGGCAAATACATCAGCCTTCGCTAATTTCTTCATTAAGGTAGATTTGCCCACGTTGGTGTAGCCAACTAAAGAAACACGTACCATCCGATCCCTATTTTTTCTCTGAGTGAATGATTGTCGGTCGATGGCCTCCAATTTATCTTTCAAAAATGATATTCGGTCATTGGCAATTCGACGGTCAGTTTCCAATTCCTTTTCACCTGGACCTCTCATCCCCACACCTCCGCGTTGCTTGGAAAGGTGAGACCACATACGCGTTAATCGCGGCAAAATATACTGGTATTGAGCCAGTTCTACTTGCGTGCGCGCTTGGACTGTTTGCGCTCTTTGTGCAAAAATGTTCAAAATTAATAAGCTGCGGTCTAATACTTTGACTTCTTTTCCTAATAATTCGATGGCATATTCAATATTCCGCACTTGAGATGGACTCAGGTCATCATCAAAAATGATCATGTCAACATCCTTATCGATCACATACGCCATGATGTCCTCAAACTTCCCTTTCCCTACAAACGTTTTATTATCAGGTTTGGCAAGATTTTGAGTGAATGAGTGTAAAGCCAAAACGCCTGAGGTACTAGCTAAAAAAGCTAATTCGGCCAAGTATTCAGCCGTTTGTGTGGCATTTTGTTTTTGGGAAGTTATGGCAACTAAAACCGCTGTCTCTTGCTCCTCACCTGTACTGTGTAAAATTCCCTCTTTCATTTTTAGCTAAAAAAAGCCCTTCTTCGCAGAAAGGCTTTCCTGTTTATGTATGCTGTAGCTACAAGCTATCAATTAATTTCTGATTTAAAGCTACGTAATCATCGTTTTTACCAGCTTTCGCTAATTCGATTGATTTTAAGGCTGTTGCTTTTGCGCCAACTTTATCCCCCGTTTTTGCCTGGATTTTTGCTTTCAAATGAAATACCCAATAGGCCGTTGGATTTGCTTCAGTTGCTTTGTTTGCCCATTCTAATGCCTTCTTAATGTCGCGTCCCGTTTCGAAATAATAGGAAGCTGACTCAAAATAAGGCTTTGAATCTACATTCATAGCACGGTCAATGGACCCCATAATCTTAGCATCCACATCTGTCTCTACCGGAATGGAAACGGACGTTTTCTCCCAGGCCATTTGAATGTTCAATTTATTAGCTGTAACATCCGAAAATTGAATGGCGAAGGACTCAACTGAACTAGCCAGCGTGGTAGAAGGTACCGTAACTTTTAATACATCTTCCGCAGGATTATAACTGAAAACTCCATTAGTTCCTTTGCTGAAAATAATCACCCATGATTTCTCAGATGGGATGGATATTACTTGATATGATCCCGCTTTTAACGATTGGCCAGCCACTTTAACATCCTCACCAAACGTGAATTTAGTCGGGGAATTAGCTCCCGTCCTCCATAATTTGCCAAAAGGAACAATGTCGCCAAATATTTTACGCCCTTTAATCACAGGCCTAGAATAAACGACCTCGATGGCCGAAAGAGAAAAATCTTGTTTAATTGTTTGCCCAGGACTTGGTGCAGGAATTTTTATTCCTTGGCCGTAGGAGTTAAACATCATCCCTAAAATTAGGGTCATCATCAAAATCTTTTTCATTGCTTATGCAGATAAAGCCTCGGCACCACCCACAATCTCCAAGATTTCCTTGGTAATGGCTGCTTGGCGTGAACGGTTATACTCTAATTTTAATGCTTTGATTAACTCACCGGCATTTTCAGTGGCTTTGTCCATAGCGGTCATTCGGGCCCCATGCTCTGACGCATTGGACTCCAATAAAGCTCTGAAAATTGAAAGTTTAATGGATTTTGGGATTAATTCTTGGATAATTTCCTCTTCGGTCGGCTCAAAAATATAATCTACAGCACTTGATTTTTTTTCCGCGGCCAAAGGCACCATCGGCAATAATTGCTCCGTTTCAATAATTTGAGTCGCTACGTTTTTGGAATAATTAAACAAAACCTCAACGACATCGTATTTTTTTTCTGTAAAATCAGTTAAAATCATTTCACCAATCTCACGTACGTTGGCAAAATTCAAGCGAGTGAAAATATCCGTATATGCATCTTCAATTTTATACCCTCTTCTGCTTAAATATTCGCTCCCTTTTTTACCCAAAGGTAAAATAGTCACATGTCCAGAAGCTTGTAAAGCTGCGTATTTAGCGTCCACTAAGGCGATTGTGGCCTTGCCGACATTCGCATTAAATGCGCCACATAAACCTCTATCTGAAGTAACCACTACGATCAATACGTTTTTAACTTCACGTATTTCCGTAAATGGATTTGATTGTCCAGCTTCTGTTTGGGCAGAAACGGTGGATATCATTTCAGCTAATTTTTTTGCGTATGGGCGCATCTGGCTAATGGCGTCTTGTGCGCGTCTCAACTTCGCCGCTGAAACCATTTTCATGGCCTTGGTGATTTGCTGGGTCGAATTAACCGATACAATTCTATTTCTTACTTCTTTTAAGGAAGCCATCGTATTCTAATTTTTAAACTGCGTATTTAGCACCAACTTCTTTACCTACTCTCTTTAGCGTAGCTGTTAAGGTATCATCAAATTTACCTGCACCTAAAGCATCTAAAGTAGCTTTTTCAGTAGCGCGAAGTACTTGGATGAAATCTTTCTCAAATTCACGCACCTTGTTCTCAGGAATTAAATCCAAAGATCCAGTCGTAGCTAAGTAAATCATCGCCACCTGATCTTCAACACGTTGAGGTGCAAATTGAGGTTGCTTTAACATCTCTAAGTTACGACGACCACGGTCAATCGTTAATTTTGTTGATGCATCTAAATCTGAACCAAATTTAGAGAAGGCCTCCAATTCACGGAATTGCGCTTGATCTAATTTTAAAGTTCCAGCTACTTTTTTCATGGACTTAATTTGGGCATTACCTCCCACACGTGATACCGAAATACCTACGTTGATCGCCGGACGAATACCCGCATTAAATAAATTAGTCTCTAAGAAAATCTGACCATCCGTAATCGAAATAACGTTGGTAGGAATATAGGCAGAAACATCACCTGCTTGAGTTTCAATGATAGGAAGTGCCGTTAATGAACCACCACCTTTGACAATTCCTTTGATGGAATCAGGTAAATCATTCATCGACCTAGCAATATCATCTGAACTATTGATCTTAGCCGCACGCTCTAATAAACGTGAGTGAAGATAAAAAACGTCTCCAGGATAGGCTTCACGTCCTGGTGGACGACGAAGCAATAATGAAACTTCACGATAAGCGACCGCTTGTTTTGATAAATCATCATAAACAACCAAAGCAGGTCTACCCGTATCACGGAAAAACTCGCCAATAGCCGCACCCGTAAACGGAGCATAAAACTGCATTGGAGCAGGATCAGCAGCAGAAGCTGACACGACAACCGTATAGTCCATCGCTCCAGCTTTACGTAACGTTTGCTCTACTTGCTTAATTGTACTTGCTTTTTGACCAATGGCCACATAGATACAATAAACTGGCTCACCTTTATCGAAAAATTCTTTTTGATTAATAATCGTGTCAATACAAACCGCAGTTTTTCCTGTTTGACGATCGCCAATTACAAGCTCACGCTGCCCACGTCCTACCGGAATCATGGCGTCAATCGCTTTAATACCTGTTTGTAATGGCTCGGTCACCGGCTGGCGGAAAATTACTCCCGGAGCTTTACGCTCCAAAGGCATTTCATATAAAGTACCTGTTATGGGTCCATGTCCATCAATAGGCTCTCCCAAGGTATTCACAACACGTCCCAAAATCCCATCTCCTACCTGTACTGAGGCAATCATATTGGTCCTCTTCACGGTATCACCCTCTTTCACTAATTTGGAATCACCCAAAAGTACGGCTCCTACATTGTCTTCTTCTAAATTCAAGGCCAAAGCCTTTAAGCCATTTTCGAAAACAATTAATTCTCCGGCTTGAACATTCGAAAGACCGTAAATACGGGCCACACCATCACCCACTTGGAGTACGGTGCCTATTTCTTCTAATTCTGCTTGTGTTTTAGCCTGCGACAACTGCTCCCTAAGGATGGCTGAAACTTCATCTGGTCTTACTGATGCCATATCGAAATGATGGTTTATTGATTTTGATAAATTGTACTAGATTCGGGTGCAAAATTAGTCACGAAATTCGAATATTCCCATATTAAATTCAAAAAAAGACCTTTTAATTTAGACTTTTTTTAGATTGGTTTAATATGTGGAAAAATTCCCTTGTTAATTGGCGTTAAAATTCTTGGGAAAGATTCATTTTTCACTATCTTCGAAAATTATTTTACCTAATTAATCGAACATGAAATTTTCTTATTTAAAGCTTGGTATTCTTTGTGCGATGTTTTCATCCACTTTTTCATTATTGGCTCAAACAAAAGTTCCTGCAAACAAAAATGCAAAACCAAAAATCAATTCGGTTTCTGCTAAAAGTAAAAGTACTGATGCCACAAAATCGGTTATGAAATTAAATTCTGCGCTAGACTCCGTTTCTTATGCGGTGGGTGTTTTAGTAGCCGGAAATTTTAAATCACAAAATATTAGCTTGAATGTCGACATGGTGGCCAAAGGATTTGCTTCAGCTTCTCAAGGTGGAAAATTAGTTTTAACCGAGGCGGAATGTCAAAACATCATGAGTACGTTCATGATGAAAAATCAAGAGCGTCAAACCGCTGAAACGGCTAAGCAGTTTTTGCCAAATAAAGAAGTTGGCGAAAAGTTTTTGGCAGATAACAAAAAGAAGGATTCTGTCATGGTCACAGCGAGTGGTTTGCAGTATAAAGTAATTAAAATGGGTACAGGTCCAAAACCTTTAGCCACGGATAAAGTTAAGACTCATTATCACGGAACTTTGATTGACGGATCTGTGTTTGATTCATCGGTCCAACGAGGTGAGCCTGTTTCATTTCCTGTATCTGGTGTGATACCAGGTTGGGTTGAAGCGCTCCAGTTAATGCCAGTGGGTTCTAAGTGGAAATTATACATTCCTCAAGAATTAGCGTACGGCATTCGTGGAGGAGGTCAAACGATTAAACCTTATTCTGCTTTAGTTTTTGAGGTGGAACTAATAGAAATAGAAAAATAAGTTTGAAATATTTTAACATAATATGAAGAAGATACTGCCGCTTTTAATCCCGATATCATTCATTTTTGTGCTTTTTCTTCATGGCAAATCGCAAGGAGATTTACCGAGTAGTAGGGTCCATTATCAAGAAGGTGATTTAAAACCAACCGAAACGCAGAAAAAGGTCGAGCGATTGGTTTTTGGGATTTTGAGCAATTATCATTACCGTAAAATAGCCGTGAATGATTCTTTGTCTTCTAAAATTTATGATGCTTACCTTAAGGAGCTTGATCCTAATAAAGTATTTTTTATTGCTCCCGACATTGAAGATTTGGAGAAATTCAGGTTTACCATCGACGAGCAACTAAGTGCCGGAGATCTTACATCCGCTTTTCAAATCTATAATTTGTATCAAACGCGTACTAAAGAGCGTTACGCCTTTATAAATGCTATTTTAAATAAACCTTTTGATTTTAATGCCGATGAAACTTATCAGCCAAATCGTGAGAAAGCCGTTTGGGCAAAGTCTGCAGAGGAGCTGAATGATTTTTGGCGTAAAGATATTAAACGTCAATTCCTAGATTGGAAAATTGGCGGTAAGGCGGATACCACTGCCGTTCGTGAAATGAAAGATCGCTATGCTAGGTCTGAAAAATACATGGCACGCACGAAGTCTGAGGACGTATTCCAAATTTTCATGAATGCTTATACGGAAAGCATTGATCCTCATACTTCTTATATGATTCCAAAAGCCGCCCAAGAGTTTAATAAAGATATGGCTCAAAGCTTTGAAGGGATTGGGGCGACACTTCGATTAGAAGGGGATTATGTAACGATACAGGATTTAGTTCCTGGTGGACCGGCCTTTAGAAGTAAATTGATTAATCCCAAAGATCGCATTGTAGGGGTGGCCCAAGGGGATGAGGGTAGTTTTGTCGATGTGATCGGTTGGTTTACTGATGACGCCGTCAAATTAATTCGTGGGCCCAAAGGCACTGTGGTCCGTTTAAAAATTCTTCCTGCTTCAGGGGTGACAGGTTCGCCAACGAGCGAGATTCGAATTGTTCGTGAAAAAATAAAGTTGGAAGAGCAAACAGCGAAGAAAGAGGTCTTAGTTTTCAATCAAGGCGACAAAAAAATCAAATTAGGTTTGATTACTATTCCGATGTTTTACCGAGATTTTGAGGGAGCTAGAAAGCGTGAGGCAGATTTCAAATCGACGACTTCGGATGTAAAACGTTTCCTAGGTGAATTTAAGCAAGAAGGAATCGATGCGCTGATTGTGGATCTTCGTAACAATGGGGGAGGTTCGTTAATTGAGGCAATCGATTTAACGGGTTTGTTTATTACCAAAGGACCTGTTGTTCAAAGAAAGCAATCGGATGGCAAAATAACCCAAGAATTAGACCGTGACATTGAGCAATCCTATGACGGACCTTTGGCGATTATGATCAATCGTTTTTCTGCATCTGCTTCGGAGATTTTTGCAGCTGCGATTCAAGATTATAAGCGAGGCATTATCGTAGGTGAGCAATCTTACGGCAAGGGCACTGTTCAGTCGGTCGTCGATTTAGATAATTACATGGCGAATGAAAAAGAGCCTGTGGGCCAATTGAAAATTACTTTAGAGAAATTTTACCGCATTAATGGAAGTTCAACCCAACACAAAGGCGTGAGCCCTGATTTTGCGATGCCGTCTGCCTTTTCTGCGGAGGAGTTTGGAGAAAGTTCTCAGCCGAGCGCATTGCCATGGGATATGATTGCGTCAACGATCTTTACTCCCACTTTGCATGTTAATCCAGCTGTATTAACTAAAGTTCAATCGGGTTTTAATGTTCGATTAAAAACCAAACCTGATTTGGTGAAATTAAAAGAAGATTTCAACCGTTGGAAAAAAATCAAAGAAACCAATTCTATTTCTTTGAATTTAACCAAGCGCAAAAAGGAATTGGATGATCAAAAGAAAAAGCCGGATGAGGCACAAGCGGTAGAAGATGCGTTATCTGGCGGTGCTGGACCTGCGGCCTCAGAAACCGATGCGGATAAGAAAGCAAAGTCGGCGGCTGATAAACATGCAAAAGATGTTTATTTAAAGGAAACTCAACAAATTGTGGCTGATTGGCTTCAAGCATTAAGCCCCAAAGTAGCTAAATTAAACGCTCCTAAATAGTTTTTATGATGGATTCAAAGTCTTTATTAGCGAAGGCCTTGCCTTGCGTTAGAGAAACGGGCCAATGGATTCAATCGGCAATCAGCCAAGTAAAATCAGGAGATATTATTTATAAGGGGACGAATGACTTGGTGTCGTTTGTAGACCAACAAGCCGAATCGAAATTAAAAGAGGGTTTGTCAGCCATTTTTCCTGAAGCCCAATTTATTGCCGAGGAAAGTGATTCCAATTACGATGAGGTTGGCAGCGGGTACTATTGGGTCATTGATCCTTTAGATGGCACGACGAATTTCTTACACGGTTTACCCATTTATGCAGTTTCGGTTGGCTTGATTCATAACAAACAGCCTATTTTAGGTATGATTTATGAACCTAATCAGGATGAGATGTTTTATGCATCTAAAGGAAATGGCGCGTTTTTGAACGATAAATCGATTCAAGTATCAACAGCTGAAACGTTGGCCACAAGTTTATTGGCGACCGGATTTCCTTATTATGATTTCTCTTATCAGGATCGTTACCTGGATTTATTGAAGGAATTAATGCAAAAATCGCATGGTCTTCGAAGGATGGGAGCGGCTTCGATCGATTTAGCTTATACGGCATGTGGTCGTTTTGAAGGATTTTTTGAAGCTAATTTAAAGCCATGGGATGTGGCAGCAGGTAAAATAATTATTGAGGAGGCCGGTGGACGCGTGACTAATTTCAGTGGAGGCGACGAAGTAATTTTTAGTGGAGAAATTATCGGAGCAGGACCTATATTTGACGAATTTTTATCAACTTTGCAACGCAAATGGTTTTTAGACTATTGATGGAAGGAATTTTGATTTTTATTGTTTTTGCCGCGGCTGTCTTTTATGTATGCAGGATGGTCTATAATGCATTTTTTGCTCAATCAAATGCGGGCTGCGCGAAAGGTTGTGGATCTTGTCAAACCACATTGCCTACATTTTCTGAAGACTTATCTCAACCCAATGCTAAGTCTTGAAAGATTCTACTCAAGGTAAGATTGTTGACCTTCGCATTATCCGCCGCATTTATGGTTTTTTGAAGCCATATCAATTGACCTTTTGGTTATTGGTTTTTTTAATTCTTTGCATGGCTGCCGTTTCCCCAGCTGTTCCCTTATTGATTCGCTATACCTTAGACCATTATGTCTCTACGGATCAAATTTCAAATCTTATTCGAATGTTTTTTTACATGCTTGGCGTGTTGTTTTTGCATACCGGCTTGCAATTTTCTACGAGTTATTTGGCGGGTTATTTGGGGCAAACCGTCATAAAAGATATTCGTGTTCAGTTATACAATAAAATTGTACATCTCAAATTAGCCTTTTTTGATCATACGCCGATCGGCCGATTAGTGACGAGGACCGTTTCTGATATAGAGACGTTAAATGATGTCTTTTCGGAGGGTTTGGCTTCGATTGCCGGTGATTTACTGCAGTTGGTTTTGATTGTTGGCGTCATGTTTTACACGGATTGGCGCTTAACACTCGTTATTTTGGCTACGGTACCTTTCATGATCATTTCCACTTATGTGTTTAAAGAGTATATTAAAAAATCGTTCAATGAGGTTCGATTGGCTGTAGCTAACCTGAATTCATTTGTGCAAGAGCATATTTCGGGCATGATGGTGGTCCAACTTTTCCACGCAGAGGAGCGGGAATTGAAGAAGTTTGATCAAATTAATGTAGCTCATCGGGATGCCAATGTCAAAGGGATTTTGGCCTATTCTTTATATTTTCCAGTAGCTGATGTGATTGCTGCAGTGGGTTCTGGGTTAATCGTATGGATGGCGTCCACCTATATTTTAAAAGAAGAAATTACGGTGGGTACATTGACGGCCTTTATTATGTTTATCAATTTGTTTTTTAGACCCATTCGTATGTTGGCGGATCGCTTTAACACCTTACAAATGGGGATAGTAAGTACGGAAAGGATTTTGACTTTGTTGGATTCGGAGGATTACATTCAAAATAATGGGGTGGTTTTGGCAAATGAATTGACAGGACATATTCAATTCAAGGAGGTTAGTTTTGCTTATATTGAACCTGATTATGTAGTTAAAAATGTGAGTTTTGAAGTGAAACCTGGGTCAACGGTTGCAATAGTAGGTGCGACGGGTGCAGGTAAATCATCCATTATAGGGTTGTTAAGTCGGATGTATGATGTGCAGTCTGGGATCATTGAAATTGACGGAGTGGCCTTGCCTGATTATGAAATCGGTAGTTTGCGGAGGCATATATCAGTGGTCCTACAGGATGTGTTTTTATTTAGTTCGTCCATTGCCTATAATATTCATTTGGGAGATACTCAAATTACACAGGAGCAAATTGTGGAGGCGGCTAAGGCTGTGGGCGTGCATGACTTTATATTAAGTTTACCGGGTGGATACGACTATGAGGTAATGGAAAGAGGGGCTACGTTGAGTGTGGGTCAGCGCCAATTGATTTCTTTTGTTCGGGCTTTGGTACATAATCCTAAAATCATTGTGTTGGATGAGGCGACAAGTTCGGTGGATACTGAGTCTGAATTACTTATTCAGTCGGCCATTTCTACTTTAATGAAAGGGCGAACCTCGGTAGTTATTGCGCATCGCTTGTCTACGATTCGACGTGCCAATCAAATTTTAGTGATGGATAAAGGGGAGATAAAAGAGCGGGGAACGCATGAAAAATTATTAAAAATGAATGGATTATATGCTCAATTGTATCATTTGCAATTTAGTAAGTCAGTTTAATTCGGTAGGTAAAACAAATATGATTATCTTTGCGTTCTTATGGATTTGAAAAAATATATTTTAGTGGGATTTGTTGCTGTGTTGGGCTTGAGCTCATGCGGTAAATTCGAGAAATTCAGAAAAAGTGCTGATTTGCCTACCAAATATAAGGCGGCGGTCAATTACTATAAAAAGAAGGATTTTACTAAGGCGGGTATCCTTTTTGACGAGATTATGCCTTTGATGAAAGGGGACTCGACTCAGGAGTTAGCCACTTTTTACCAAGCTAATTGTGATTTTAATTTAGGTAGCTATACCTTAGCGAGTTCACATTTCAAGAAGTTTGCCGAGGTTTTTTCTCGCTCTGAGTTTGCTGAGGAGGCGATTTATATGTCGGCCTATTCGTTGTATAAAGACTCTCCAAATTTCAATTTAGATCAAACGGGAACGTTGGCTGCGATCAATGAAATTCAGTCCTATTTAAATAATTATCCTGAAACGAAGTTTAAGGACGATTGTACGAACATCATTAAGGAGTTAAGGAAAAAATTGGAGAAGAAAGCGTATGAAAAAGCTAAGCTTTATTATAAGACTTCACCTTTTAATATTGCGTCTTTAAAGTCGTCTGTGATTGAGATCACAAATTTCCAACGTGATTTCCCTGATTCCGATTACAGTGAGGAGATGGCTTATATGAAGGTTTTGGCTCAGTATGATTTGGCCAAGAGTACGATTGAATCTAAGCAGAAAGAGCGTTTCACGGAAGCATCCAAATTTTATTTGGATTTAATTGACAAGTATCCTCAAAGTGCTTACTTAAAAGAAGGGGAGAAAATGTATGAATTTAGCAATAAGGAAGTTGACCGAATTGCGAAATTGGAGGCAGAGTATAAGGCAATGCTAGAAAAAGAGAAGTCTAATACGTCCAAAGTGGCTACTGGACCTCAGTAGTTTTTGTCCTAAAAATTATTTAATTTTGCAATCTTAATTTAAAAAATAACGAGATGTCTAAGATCCAAACAAATCCATCCATCATTACACGTGATGTTGATAAAATTGCTGTAAAGACAGGAAATGTATATGAGTCTGTGTCTATTATAGGCCAAAGAGCGCGTCAAATCTCAAGCAAAATGAAGGAAGAGTTGTCGGGCAAATTGTCTGAGTTCGCTTCTTCTGTGGATAATTTGGAAGAAATTTTCGAAAACCGTGAGCAGATCGAAATTTCAAAATATTATGAGCGTATGCCTAAGCCATCGGCTTTAGCGATAGACGATTTTTTAACTGACAAAGTTGATTATCGTATGCGTGAAGAGGGAAACGAAGAGAAATAATATTTTCCGAATGATTTCACTATGAAATCTATTTTACTTGTAATTTTATGCTTAATAGGCTCCCGAGTGTTAAATGCTCAGGAGCTTCAAGCTTCGGTTACCATTAATACGGAGCAATTGCAGCTGGACCAACAGCGAGGAACATCCCAAATTTATTCTGAATTGCAGCGTACCGCCCAAGATTTCTTATCGGGCCGTCGCTGGTCCATGGACAATTTTGCACCGGACGAAAAAATCAAACTCAGCATTAATTTATTGTTGACTAAGGCCTCAGCCCAAGGAGATTTTGAAGCCAATGCTCGTGTCCAAGTATTAAGGCCTGTTTATGGAACGTCTTATGAAACGGTTATTTTAAATATGATCGATAAGAGTTTCAATTTTAAGTTTCAAACAGGGACACCTATCACATACAATGACAATACTTTTATTGATAATCTAAGCTCCTTATTGGCCTATTATGCGTATTTGTCTTGTGCGTATCACTATGATTCTTTTGGTAAATATGGCGGCGATTTCTTTGTCCAAAAATTGAATAATTTAACTAATTTGGCTCAGACCTCAGGGTCGGGTTGGGGCGTAGTTACCGACGTACGATCTCGCTTGTCGATAGCTGAAAATTTAATCAATCAACAAGTGCAAGGCATGCGTGAGGTTAATTACATCTACCATCGGATTTTATTGGATTCATTTAAAGAAAAGCCTGATAATACGCGGAAAGGAATTTTAGATTTGCTGAATCAGATTCGAACGGTGAACCAATTAAGACCTGGCGCGGCTAATATTCGTGTATTTTTTGATGCCAAATCAGATGAGATTTTTTCGATTATGGATGAGGCGACGATTTCGGAGCGCCAACAAGCCTTCGCGTATTTGAGTTTATTGGATCCGATTCGTACGGAGCAATATCGAAAATTGATTCGGTAACTAGGCTATAACGGCCTTCATTTTACAAGGGCCAATCAATTAGGGTTTTACGAATTTTCCTTAGGCCGAATTTCTAAAATCATGACCGTTTCCGTTTTATCACCTACTTTATTCCGATTGTCGATTCGATGTCCCATCACCCAAACAATTGATCCTTTGCTCAATAAGATTTGCGTATTTTTTTTGATGTTCAAGGGGACTTTTTTGTCCGTCAAGAAATCTGAAATCAGTTTTTTGGAATTCATCCCCAAAGGACAAAACCAATCACCCTCTTGATATTTTCTAATTTCTAATGGAAATTCTAAGCTATCTGCATCTAGACAAGCAAAATTGGGCGAAGTCGAGGGAACAAATGATGCATTATTTTCCTCAACAAAAACGTGTAATTCATTGGATCCAAACTCTACAATTTCATCTTCTTCTTGAATTAAAATAGGTTTGAATGCTGCGTGATCTTTAGGACTAATGACCCATTGATTTCGGTCGATATTTAAAATATGACTCGGCGATTCAAAGAGTTTCCCCACTTTGTCAGTGGGATGGGCTAAAATTTGATTGATCATCCCAAAAGAAAAATTGAATTCCTGTAAATATTGTTGGGCAATGACCGTCCATTTTTCTGCTGCAAACCCTTCGCCGAAGGGTACGTAAATATTTCCCTCCGCATCATTTGTAACGCGATTAGCTTTAAATTCATTTAATTCCGCTGATATCCAATGTTCAATATTTCGAATTTTTTCACTCGTGTCTGCAAGCGTTTGTTCAAATTGAGCGTTCAATTCCTGGAATTTTGGCATAATTTCATGCCTTATGAAATTCCGTTGGTATTTAGTCGTTGAATTACTCGAATCTTCACGCCAGGCCAGTTTTTGCGCCACAACAAAATCAAATATAGATTCCTGACTTGCAAATGAAAGAGGTCGGATGATGTGCCCATTTTTTATGGGAATCCCATGAAATCCAGCTAAACCCGTTCCTCGTGTGAGGTTGATCAACATCGTTTCCGCACTGTCCAATTGGTGATGTCCGGTCGCTATAAAATCGTAATTATGTTTAATTCTGATTTCTTCAAACCAAGTATAGCGAAGAATTCTTGCCGCTACTTGAGTTGACAACTTTTCCTTTTCAGCAAAGGCGTTCGTATCAAAACAGATCGTGTGATAGGGGACTTTTAATGTTTTGGCAAACTTTTTTACAAATACCTCATCCGCTAATGATTCTTCTCCTCGTAAACTGAAATTTACATGCGCGATACCAAAGTTAAATTTAGCCAAAGAAAACAATTTGGATAATATAATGGAATCAATTCCCCCACTGACCGCAATCAGTATTTTTTGATCTGGCTTGAATAAATTCTCTTTTTGGACAAAATTGATAAAATCTTCCAGCATAAAATTGGTAAATTGCGCGTTCAATACAATTAGCGAAATTAACGATTCGCTTTTAAGATGCCGTATATAATTAGAATTTTAATGTTTTTCTTTTTGGTTTTGCCGTGGATTAGTCAGGGGCAAAGCCAAGTGGAATTAATACGGGCCGATAGCTTAAAGGGGTACCAACAAGATTTAGTTATGCGTAAGGAGCTTTTGGGGCACGTATTGTTGCGTCAGGGTACCACCACTTTGAGCTGCGATCAAGCGGTTCTTAACTCGACGACCAATAACGTAGAGGCCTATGGCCATGTGAAAATTATTCAGGCTGATACGGTCACCATTACGGGTGATACGGCTTTGTACAATGGAGATATGCGTCAGGCTTTTATGTCGGGGCGCGTGAAACTGGATGACCACACCATTATCTTGAATACCAATAAACTGGATTATGACTTGAACTCAAAAATGGCCATCTACCATACGGGAGCTAAGATTATTGACAAGAAATCCACGTTGACATCCAAGGAAGGTTTTTATAATACGGTGACCAAGAATTTTTTATTTAAGGAAAAAGTTCGCGTAATAGACAAAGATGGAGGTGCCGTTCGAGCCGATTCCTTGCGGTATAATACAGCTTCAAAAGAAGCGTATTTCATCTGCCCGACGGAGATTATCAGCCAAAAAGATACGGTTTTAACTTCAGCTGGATTTTATAATACGCTAACGAAGGTCTCCAATTTTACCGGTCGGTCTACGGCTAAAACCGATGAATATATTCTGTCGGCAGATACTTTATTTTATGACTCGCCGACTCAGATAGGCGTTGCCAGGGGCCGAGTTGAGTTTTTAAGCCAAAAGGAAAAAGTGATTTTAACCGGTGATCATGGTCGGTATGCAGGAAAAACCGGGCTAACCCGCGTGTATGGCCACGCCTTAATGAAGAACATCATGGAAAAGGACACGCTGTACTTAACGGCGGACACCTTGGTTTCATTGAACAATAAGAAGGATTCGATTCGTAAATTATATGCGTATAAAAATGTCCTGCTCTACAAATCCGATTTATCGGGTAAATGCGATTCACTTGCCTATGATGTGACGGATTCCGTCATTCACTTTTACCAAAAGCCTATTTTGTGGACCAATGATTCCCAATCTCAAGCGGATTCCATATCCTTGTTTCTCACGAATCAGAAGTTGAAGGAAATGCGTCTTCGAGGTAAATCTTTTGTTATTTCTAAGGACTCCGCGGACCATTTTAATCAAATCAAAGGTCGGAAAGTATGGGTGTTTTTTGACCCCGAAAGTAAGTTGAAGCGCGTGAATGTAGAGGGCAATGGGGAAAGTATTTACTATGTGATGGATGAAAAAAAGATTACCACCGGAATGAATCGAGTCGAGTGTAGTCGGATGAATTTATTTTTTGAGGACAATAAAGTGAAAAAGATTACGTTTATCACTAAGCCCGAAGCTAAATTCATCCCGCCCAAAGAGTGGACGGAAGATTTACAATACTTGGATGGATTTAAATGGCGTGATAAGGAAAAAGTGACTTTGACTTATTTGTTGGAGCGCGTTAAGTACACAAATACTGTTAAAAAACCTTAAAATTTGCCATTTAAATCCCTTTGATCAATGGCCCAAGGTGCAATTTTAATAGAAAGGATTACCTTTGATTTAAATATTTTTAAATGAAAATTAATTTACGAAGCTTCTTTTTTGGCCTTTTGTTTTTTGCAAGCTTGCTGGTGGGAAACACCGCTTGGGCGCAGACTCAAAGTAGAAATAGTTCGGAAAATTATTTGTTTTCAAACGATCGAGTTTGGG
>Ga0209443_1000736_pt1 | contig 21851 bp, 21 predicted proteins | sample LauGreBMM110DCMD_2_FD_187571 | JGI IMG/M metagenome (GOLD analysis project Ga0209443, IMG submission 187571) | Freshwater lake microbial communities from Lake Michigan, USA - Su13.BD.MM110.DCMD (SPAdes) (version 2) | ecosystem: Environmental > Aquatic > Freshwater > Lake | place: Lake Michigan... | reverse complement strand
CGGCAGCGATTTGAGTTACGCCAGATTCACCGCGCTGGGCCAGGATTTCCAGGATGGCAATTGCCCGATCCACTGATTGAACTGAGCCAGTTTCGGCTAAATGCGTGTTGCCCATGGCGCAACATTATGCGTCATGGGCAACACTTGTCCTGGAAATACCGAATTAGTTAGAACAGACCTACAACTTCGCCGTTTACTAGCTTGATTGAGTTTGCTGCTGGAACCTTAGGAAGTCCCGGCATGGTCATGATGTCGCCAGTTACAACGACTATGAACTCAGCGCCGGCGCTGAGACGGATTTCCCGAATTGCGATTGTGTGACCGGAAGGCGCACCCTTGGCTGCAGCGTCAGTTGAGAATGAGTATTGGGTCTTTGCCATACAAATAGGGAAGTGACCGTAGCCAGCCTCTTGGAATACCTGGAACTGATCTTTAACGCTCTTTTCAGCAACAACTTCGCCAGCATCGTAAATTTCGGTCGCAATTGTCGTGACTTTATTCCAAAGTGACATTGTGTCTGGGTAAAGCGGCTTGAAAGCAGCAGAGCCACTCTCTGCAATTTCTACTACCTTTTTCGCTAGCTCCGTTGTTCCCTTGCTGCCTTCGGACCAGTGTGTGCAACGAATCGCGTCCACGCCCATGTCTGCGCAGTACTTTTGTACTGCAGCAAATTCAGCATCAGTATCTGTCGTGAAGTTATTTACACCGACAACAACTGGAACACCAAACTTTTGAACGTTACGGATGTGGCGACCCAGGTTTACAAGTCCTGCTTCAACAGCAGCGACATTTTCTTTACCTAAGTCATCCTTAGCAACGCCACCATGCATTTTTAACGCACGAATAGTTGCAACAATTACTGCAGCAGATGGTTCAAGTCCGGCCTTGCGACATTTAATGTCGAAGAACTTTTCCGCACCAAGGTCAGCGCCGAATCCAGCTTCAGTTACTACATACTCGCCAAGTCTCAAAGCGGTGTGGGTAGCAAGTACGGTATTGCAACCGTGAGCAATGTTTGCAAAAGGTCCACCATGAACAAATGCTGGATTGTTTTCCAGGGTCTGAACCAAATTCGGCATCAGTGCATCTTTAAGTAACACGGTCATTGCGCCATTTGCATTTAGTTGCGCGGCGGTAACAGCAACTTTGTCACGTGTGTAACCAACAACGATGTTTCCAAGTCGGCGCTCCAGGTCGTCCAAGTCCATGGCAAGACACAAAATGGCCATAACTTCACTAGCAACCGTAATGTCAAAGCCGGCTTCCCGCGGGTAACCATTGCCTGGGCCACCGAGCGCAGCAGTAATCTCGCGAAGTGCACGATCATTCATATCTATTACGCGTTTCCAGGCAATCCGGCGCACATCAATACCAAGTTCGTTACCCCAATAGATGTGGTTATCCAACATGGCAGAAAGTAAGTTATGTGCCGCGCCAATGGCGTGGAAGTCGCCAGTGAAGTGCAAGTTGATGTCTTCCATTGGCACTACCTGAGCAAAACCGCCACCGGCCGCGCCACCCTTCATGCCAAAGCAAGGTCCAAGTGATGGCTCGCGCAAACAAACAATTGCTTTTTTGCCAATAGCATTTAGTCCATCGCCCAGACCAACTGTTGTTGTGGTCTTACCTTCGCCAGCCGGGGTGGGCGTCATGGCAGTGACCAAAATTAGTTTGCCAGTTGGCCGATTTTTCAAGGATGAGATGAATTCCATGTTGATCTTGGCCTTTGTTGGACCATAGTTCAGAACGGCATCTGCTGGAATACCGATTTTTTCTGCAACCGAAACAATTGATTCAGTTGTAGCTGCCCGAGCAATATCGATATCTGATTTCATGCCAATAACTCCTTTTTACGCTTGTCTACCCACTCATCTAGCTCTTCTTTAATTGCCGAGTCCATGTCTGGCGCAACATATTCTTCGACCATCTTATGAGCAATTTTGTTTGCTCTAACATCTGTTGTCTCGGCTCCGGTCCGCTTCCAGCGATCAAAGTTGTCTGCAGATGACAGGAACGGCCGGTAGAAACAATCACGGAAACGATCCATAGTGTGAGAAGTTCCAAGAAAATGTCCACCATGTCCAGCTTCTTCGTGCGAGCCAAAGGCAAGTGATGCCTCATCAATTTCAAATGGCGTGAATTCTGCCTGCATCATCTGAAGTAATTCAACGTCCATTACAAATTTTTCATACGATGCAACTAAGCCGCCTTCAAGCCAGCCGGCTGTGTGCATGACAAAGTTTGTGCCGGCAAGAAAAGTTGCATGCATAGTCATCAACGATTGGTAGCCAGCTTGGGCATCCATGGTCTGAGCCGCATTCAGCGCGCCACCACCGCGAAATGGTAGTCCAAAGTGACGAGCAATTTGTCCAGTGCAGAGCAGCCCCATTGCAGATTCGGGGGTACCAAACATTGGCGAGCCTGACTGCATATCAATGTTTGAAAGGAACGACCCAAACACTGCAGGGCAACCTGGGCGAACTAATTGCACAAGTGCGATGCCGCTAAGAGCTTCCGCAATTTGCTGCACCAATGATGCCGGAATGGTAACTGGGCTCATTGCTCCCATTAACAAGAACGGAGTTAGCACACATGGTTGACCCGCTTCGCTGTATTCAAATAAAGAATCCAACATGCGATCATCCCAACGAAGTGGCGAGTTGCAGTTGATCAGGGAAATAATTGCAGGTGTTTTTTCGATGCTTTCGCGAGACCCAAATACAATTTCGGTCATTTTAATGACGTCTCTGGCGTTTGGACCAGTAACAACATTTCCCATGTATGCCTTGTCACTCAAGGTTTGTAAGGAATAAGTCATGTCAATATGACGGGTATCTAAATGCGCATCGTTTGGTTCAACAACAACCGCGCTTGAGACATCTAAGTCTTCAAACATGTAGGTGAGTTTTGTAAAGTTCTGAAAATCATCTAGCGTGCCATCACGGCGCACACTCAGATCTCTAACGAATGGGGGGCCATAGACACCACCAAAAACCATATTGTCGCCACCAATGATGACGTTATTTTTAGGATTGCGAGCTTGCAGCGTGAATTCCTTAGGGGCTTTAGCAACTTGTGCCAAGATCCAGTCTGGATCAAACTTCACATTATTGCCTTCAACTTTTTGACCCGCGGCCCGGAACATTTCCAAGGCGCGATCATGCATAAACTCGATTCCCATTTCGGAAACAATTCGGCGCCATCCCTTATCGAGGACAGCCATCGCATCCTGCGAAAGGATTTCATAACGTGGGCTCTTATTTTGGAACATTTCTGGCTCCTGCTGTGCGCGCTATCAGTTTTGATAACAAGTTGAAAAAATTCACCAAATGGACTTGACGAATACCCCACACGATACCGTACGATGTGGAACATAGGTTCCAGATTGTGAAACTTCCTTGAAGTCCTTGCAACCTGGAATTAGTACAAATTTAGCCCAAGTTTATTAAGCATATAGAAGGAGGCGAGATGAGCGAGAAGCTTGCCTTAGATATGCAAGAAAAGCCTGTAACTGGAACGCAATCTATTGATCGCGCCTGCGACCTGCTAATTCGAGTTATTAACTCCGAAGATCCTGTGACTTTGAGCGAACTTGTCTCCACTACTGGCTTAGCTAAGGGAACTACCTCGCGAATCCTCAGCGCCCTTGAGCGCAGTGGTTTACTAGCGCGAAGTGTGATTGGCGGATTTGAATCTGGACCAGTGCTTAATCAATACGCAGTTCGCGGCGGCGCCTACACAGCTTTGATCGGTTCCCTTACGCCAGCGATGGAGCGCATTGCCGACATTACGCACGAAACAGTCAGCTTGGCTGTAACTGGACACACTGGAATCGACAATATTGCCCAGGTCGAAGGTTCATATCTATTAGGAAGCCGCAACTGGGTAGGCGAGAGTGTGCCATCTCATTGTTCAGCTGCCGGAAAAGTCCTAATTGCTTTTGGTGGCGCATCTGCGCCGAGCACACTGGCGCCACGAACCACTGAAACCATTACCGACTTTGTAACTTTGGATGCCCACATTCGAAAGGCGCGAGAAGTTGGCTACGCCGTAATTCGAAATGAACTTGAGCAAGGTTTGATTTCAGTTGCTATTCCAGTTCTTGACGCTTCCAACAAGGCAATCGCGGCTTTGTCAGTTAGCGGACCTGCTGAGAGAATTACCCCAGGCGATGAATTACATATTGCACAACTTATGCGTAGAGAACTTAACCAAGTACAAGGCTTAAAACAAGAAGGAGCAGCATGACTCACGATGAAATCCTGAAGGAAATGTATGAGCGCACAATGGAAGGCAATGCACCACGGGTGCTTGAGCTAACTCACATGGGCTTGGACTCAGGACTAACACCAGACTCAATTCTTTTTGATTCCTTAATTCCTTCCCTCGAAGAAGTTGGTGCGCGCTTTGAGCGTGGCGATTATTTCGTACCTGAAATGTTGATTGCAGGTCGCGCAATGAGTGGCGCCTTAGATGTGCTTCGCCCACTATTGGCAGATACCGGCGCAGAAACTGTTGGCACATTCCTTATGGGAACTGTCAAGGGAGATGTTCACGACATCGGTAAGAATTTAGTTAACATCATGCTTGAAGGCGCTGGCTTTCAAGTTATTGATATCGGCGTTCAGTGCGCACCTGAAAAATTCATTGATGCAATAAAGGAACATCAACCAGATGTTGTTGGCATGTCAGCATTCCTAACTACCACGATGCCAATGTTTAAAGTCAACATCCATGAAATTACCAAAGCGGGTATGCGCGATGACGTAATAATCATGGTTGGCGGTGCACCGGTCACTCAAGAATATGCTGACGTAGTTGGCGCCGATGGCTATGCATCTGATGCATCAACTGCAGTTCGCAAGGCGAAAGAACTAATTGCAATCAAGCGTGGCAAGTAGCAAAAGCAATGACGACTTTTATTGCAACTATTGAACACGTAGTCAAAGGCCCGGTTTGGGGCTGCCAAGACTGTGGTCAATGCGTGCTGCACTCAACTGGAATGACTTGTCCAATGAACTGCCCAAAGACATTGCGCAATGGCCCATGTGGTGGTGTGCGCGAAAATGGTCATTGCGAAGTAAATCCAGAAATGAAATGTGTTTGGCTTAAGGCTTATGACCGCACACAAGGTTGGCCACTGCCCTCAGCCTGGAAAGAGGAATACAACCATTTACGTCCACCGGTTGATAATCGACTAAAGGGAACCTCGTCGTGGAAAAACTTTTTCACTAAGCGGGATCGTTGGACGCCAGCAGGCTGGAAGAACACTACGGACGAAGCTATCGAAGTGGGTCACAACTGATGTCAACACTTGAGCACAAATTAACTAAAACTACCGAAATGGTATTCACTGCTGAATTTCACTCACTTGATGGAAATGGTCTAGAAAAGGCAAAGAAGTATGCCGACCGATTAAGCGGTTGGTTTGATGGCGTAAATGCCACGGATAACACGGCAGCACATGCACATGTTTCTAACGTTGCTACTGCCATAGCGATGAAACAACTTGGTCTGGAACCAATTTTGCAAGTAGTTTGCCGTGACAAGAATCGCTTAGCTCAACAAGCGGACATCATGGGCGCAAGCATGTTTGGTGTTGAAAACTTCTTGGCGCTAACTGGTGACGATGTAACTGCTGGAGATGAAACAGAAGCTCGTCGGGTATTTGATTTAGATGGACCACAGCTAGTGCGCTTAATGAGCACAATTAAGCGTGGTGAATACATGTCGGGACGCAAAATTGAACCTGCGCCGCACATGTTCATTGGTGCAGTTGAAAATCCAGGAGCGCCGCCATTTGAGTATCGCGTTCAACGAGTTGCCAAAAAATATGCATCGGGTGCTAAGTTTCTACAACTTCAAATTTGTTACCACCAAGATCGCTTAGAAAAGTTCTGTGCTGGTGTTCGTGATGCAGGTCTAGCTGGCAAGATCGCGATAATTCCATCCATCGTTTTGGTCAAAGGTGCCAGGCCATTGAATTTTATGCACAATAACGTGGCAGGCATTGATGTTCCTGCGGATCAAATTGCGCGCGTTGAGAAAGCCGCGAATCCCTCGGAAGAAGCATATTTACAAACTTTGGAATTTGCTCAACATGCTTTGGCTCAGCCAGCTGTGCGCGGCCTACACATAACAGATTTTAGAAATGATGAGACACTTGAACGACTAATGACAGATCTTGGCAGAGTTCGCCAGACAATCACAAGCGAAGTAAAGGACAACCATGCATACAGTGCTTAGTTCCCCAACCAAAACGGTAACAATCGGTCATGATGTGCCATTTGTGATTATTGGTGAGCGCCTAAACCCAACTGGACGCAAAATTTTCCAAGAAAAACTTCGTGCCAATGATCTTTCAACTATCAACATTGACGTAGCTGACCAAGTTGCTGGCGGCTGCGACATGCTCGATGTAAACATGGGCGTTCCACTAACAGATGAACCAGCACTGCTGGCGAGTGCGATCAAACTTGTCCAGTCACTAACTGATTTACCAATTTGCATCGATTCATCGGTCATCGAAGCATTAGAGGCTGGCCTGGCAGTTTATGAAGGCAAAGCCCTAGTTAACTCAATGACTGGTGAAGATGAGCGGATGGATTTGATTCTTCCGTTAGTCAAGAAATATGACGCAGCGATTCTTGCTCTTCCTAATGATGAAATTGAAATTCCTATGCTGGCAAAAGACCGCATGGTAATTGTTGAAAAGATTGTGCGTCGAGTTGAAAAAGAAGGAATCTCGCTAGAGAACTTGCTAATTGATCCACTTGCCATGCCAGTTGGCGCAGATCCAGAAAATGCAAAGCACACACTCGAGACCATTTACTTAATTAAAGAAAAGTATGGTCTTAACATGTCACTCGGTGCCTCAAATGTTTCCTTCGGCTTACCAAATCGGCATGCCCTAAATGGTGCTTTTATGCCTATGGCGATGGCGATGGGTTTAACGTCGGCAATTATGGATGGTCGCACTCCTGAAGTAGTGCAAGCAGTGCGCGCTTCGGACTTAGTCTTGGGACTAGATCAATGGGGCGCTAATTGGATTAGTAACTTCCGAGCAAAAAAAGAAGCGCAATAACCGATAAGAATTAACGGAAAGTAAATCTGTGCCAGAAAACGAAAGCTCCTCGCCTCAGACGACAGTCAGTGGACTGGGTCGTGTCCAATTGCAGTTCAGTCCAAGTGGAACTGATGTTCGCGTGCCCCCAGGTGTAACTGTTTTTGACGCAGCTTCGTGGAATGGTTTAGCAATTGACTCCACATGTGGTGGCCATGGAACTTGCAAAAAGTGCAAGATTCAAATTCTTGAAGGCGAAGTTCCGGTTTCTCGACTAGACATCCGAGCCTTTAGTTCAGAACAGCTTGCAGATGGCTGGCGCTTGGCATGTGTTGCGCGCGCAAACGGAAATCTAAAAGTTGAAGTCCCGCCGCTATCTACCAGGCCAAAAGCTGCAACGGTGGGAGTAGGTCGACAAGTTATTTTGCGTCCTGCTGTGCAAAAACGCTATGTCGAACTTATTGAGCCAACTTTGCACGATCAGCGTGCTGATATAGATCGACTGCGAGATGCCATGGATGATTTAGAATTCCAAGCTGATCTATCAGTTCTAAAAACCCTGCCAACTATCTTGCGCAAAAATGATTTTAAAGTTACCGCAGTAGTAGTCGATGAGGCGCTGATTGCAGTTGAGTCAGGGGATACTTCGGCGCAAAACTACGCAATTGCATTTGATCTTGGAACCACAACTGTTGTGGCTACTTTGCTAGACCTAATTACTGGCACCCCGATGGCAGTTAAGTCAATGCTTAACAAGCAGCAACCATTTGGCGCTGACGTAATTTCGAGAATTTCCGCAACGATGATGGATCCACTTGCCGCTGGTCTAATGCAGAGAGCTGGACTGGCCACACTTAATGAACTTATTGCTGAAGTTTGCGCAGAAGCGGGTATCTCAAAAGATCAGGTTTACGAAACCGCAATTGCTGGTAACGCAACAATGGTAGAAATTTTGCTTGGCGTAGATCCAGAGCCAGTCGGAGTTGCGCCATTTATTCCTGCTGCAAAAACTTGGCCAGTCTTTACTGCTGCTGAAGTAGGCATTGAAATACTTCCATCAGCTCGAGTTTTCTTATTTCCAGCATTCGGTGCTTACGTTGGCGGCGACATTGTTGCTGGCGTATTGGCAACTGGCATGGATCGCGACAAGCGAGTGCGCTTACTTATTGACGTAGGCACTAACTGCGAGATCGTGCTATCAAATGGCGACACGATTTTAACAACGGCTGCCCCAGCTGGACCAGCTTTTGAAGCCGCTTCAATTGCGTGTGGCATGCGAGCTGCAGATGGCGCCATAGAAGTAGTGCAAGTAACTGATGAAGGCATCAAACTTGGGGTGATTGGCGATACGGAACCAGTTGGTATTTGCGGCTCGGGCTTAGTAGATGCGGTCTACGTTCTTCATAAAGCCAAATTGATCGATGATTCTGGACGCTTTGTAACTGATGAGTTAGCTCTTGAAATTGCTCCGCATTTAGCTTCGCGGTTACTAACACGCGAAGTTGGCGACCGAATCTTTGTATTGCACTGGGACGGCGAGGAACCAACCGTTTACCTTTCGCAGCGAGATGTGCGCGAACTGCAATTTGCAAAGGCTTCGATTGCAACGGGGTGGCGCTTGCTACTGGAAGAAGTTGGTTTAGTTGATGAGGATGTGCAGCAAGTTCTGCTGGCTGGCTCATTTGGGTCGTATCTGTCGCCAGCTTCGGCCATTGGCATTGGATTGGTTCCTAAACTTCCAGTCATGCGCATTGTCAGTGCTGGAAACGTTGCTGGCGAAGGCGCGAAGATGGTTTTGTTATCGAGCACAGAACGAAGTGGCGCAACGACTTTGTTAGATGAAGTTGATTATGTCGAGTTATCTGATCGACCAGATTTCAATGACAAGTTTTTCTTGGAGTTGGCGCTTCCATCATGAGCATCGCAGTGATTGCATGTGGGGCACTTGCTGCCCACGTTCATGAAATAGCAGATCGTCGAAATTTGGACTTACATATTGAGCCGGTCAATCCTTTGCTACATAACCGCCCTGAAGGAATTGCGCCAGAAGTTGAAAAACTAATTCTGGAATTACAACCAATACATGATCAAGTTGCTATTGCATATGCAGACTGTGGAACTTACGGTGCGATAGACCAACTTTGTGACAAGTACCAAGTCTCGCGCTTGTCTGGAGATCATTGCTATGACGTGTTTGCCACTGCGGAAAAAATGAAAGCTGAATTCGAAGCTGAGCCAGGCACTTATGTATTCACGGACTATCTAGTAAAGACCTTCAGACGCAGTGTCATGGTGGAAATGGGACTGGAAAAATACCCGGAACTTCGAGATGACTACTTCCATTCCTACAAGCGAGTGCTTTGGCTATCACAGCACCAAACCCCTGAATTAGAGGCTGCCGCCCAAGATGCAGCGCAATTAATCGGCCTGCCACTTGAAATTATTCATGTTGGAGATGCACACTTAGAAGAGCAGCTCCTTGCTTTGATTGGATCCAAAGTTGAGTAATTATTCCGAGGAAAGCATCCTTAATTACTTGGGACCTTACAAAGGTGAGGCCTCGGCAATTTTGCGATCATTGCAATTAGTGCAAGAACTTTTGGGTTATGTGCCCGATAGTGCGATTGATTTAATTGCTAAGAATTGCAATGTTTCGCGCGCCGAAGTTTATGGCGTATTTACTTTCTACAGTGATTTCCGCTCAACACCTCCTGCCCAAGTCGTCGTTAAGGTATGTGTTGCTGAGGCTTGCCAAGCATCTGGAAATGCTGAATTGATTTCGAAATTACACGGCCAGGGCTATGACATTCATAGTGGAAAAATTAAAGATGATATTCAAATGGAACAAACTTTCTGCCTAGGAAATTGTGCGCTTGGCCCAGCCGCCATGGTTAACGGTAAACCGATTGGACGCGCAACTAGCGCGAGTATTTTGAAGGCCGCTGCGGAACTTACTTCGTGATTAAAGTATTTGTTCCTTTGGATTCTGCTGCCTTATCAATGGGCGCAGACGAAGTTGCCATTGCAATTGTGCAAAGCGCCGCAAGCCAAGGCGTAGACATTACTATGATCCGCACCGGATCGCGTGGCATGCTTTGGCTGGAACCATTGGTTGAGGTTGAAACTTCATCTGGCCGCGTTGGTTTCGCAAACATAAGTGCCGAATCAGTTCCTGAGTTAATTAAAAGTAGAGCGCTAGAGACTGGATCTCATAAATCAAGTATCGGATTAGTTGAAGAACATGATTTCTTTAAGAATCAAAACCGAGTAACTTTCGCCCGTGTTGGTGTAATCGATCCACTTTCGATTTCAGATTATGAAAATCATGGCGGTCTTGTTGGGTTGCGCAAAGCATTAGAAATCTCTGCCGCTGAAGTAGTTTCACAAGTTACTGAATCCGGACTACGTGGTCGTGGCGGCGCAGGATTCCCAGCTGGCATCAAATGGCAAACCGTGCTTAACACTGATTCAGATCAAAAATACATTTGTTGCAATGCAGATGAAGGTGACAGTGGGACATTCGCAGACAGAATGCTGATGGAAGGTGATCCATTCACTCTGATTGAAGGAATGATCATCTCTGGAATTGCAGTCGGGGCAACGCAAGGTCTGATTTATGTGCGCTCGGAGTACCCTCATGCAATTGACATCTTGAATCGCGCTATCGCGATGGCAAACGAATATGGCTTACTTGGTTCAAACGTATTGGGATCGAAATCTGCTTTCGCTCTTGAGGTTCGAGTAGGCGCAGGCAGTTACGTATGTGGTGAAGAAACCGCAATGCTAGAAAGTCTGGAAGGCAAACGTGGCATGGTTCGTGCCAAGCCTCCAATTCCAGCGCTGGTTGGCCTATTTGGAAAACCAACAGTCATAAATAATGTCATGACATTGTCCGCGGTCCCGATGATTTTGGCGCAAGGCGCAGCGGCATATCAGGCACTAGGACATGAGCGTTCTCGCGGTACGCAAGTATTTCAACTCGCTGGAAACATAAAACGAGGTGGCGTAGTTGAAGTTGCTTTCGGAATCACTCTGGGTGAACTCGTAGATACCTACGGCGGTGGAACTAACAGCGGGAGGCCTGTTAAGACTGTGCAAATCGGTGGCCCACTTGGCGCTTACTTAGGTACCGAATCTTGGGATGTTGCGATGGCTTATGAATCTCTTGCCCAAGCTGGTGGCATGCTGGGCCATGGTGGCATCGTGGTTTTTGACGATACGGCAAACATGGCAAAGCAAGCACGGTTTGCTATGGAATTTTGCGCGGAAGAATCGTGTGGCAAATGCACTCCTTGTCGCATCGGGTCAACTCGTGGAGTTGAAGTTATTGATCGAATTGTTGCGGGCGAAGAGCAAGAAAAAAACCTCGAATTACTTGAGGATCTGTGCGAAGTTATGACTGATGGTTCGCTTTGTGCAATGGGGGGACTCACTCCAATGCCGGTTCGCAGTGCACTCAAGTTATTTCCGGCTGATTTCGGGATCAAGACAGGAGCAAAGTTATGACGGTAGTTTCAGACCCACGTGGCACTATGCCAATGCGATCAGGAATTGGTGAAGCTGATTATGGCACACCTAAATCGGCTTCAGATGTTTTAGTAAATGTCACCATTGATGGCCAGTCCCATTTAGTTCCGCTTGGAACATCAATCATGCGAGCGGCCGGGGAAGCTGGTTGTGACATCCCAAAGCTTTGCGCCACTGATTCATTGCAACCATTTGGATCGTGCCGAATGTGCCTTGTCGAGATTGATGGTCGAAAAGGAACTCCAGCTTCGTGCACCACACCTGTGGAAGAAGGAATGGTAGTTCGCACGCAGACTGCAAAAGTTGCAAAACTTCGTAAAGGCGTAATGGAGCTTTACATTTCGGATCACCCGCTCGATTGCCTAACTTGCTCAGCAAATGGCGATTGCGAACTTCAGGATATGGCTGGGGTATCAGGACTTCGCGAAGTTCGTTACGGCATAGGCAAAAATCATCTAGATGCACCAACGGATTCCTCGAATCCTTATTTCTCATTTGATGAGAGTAAGTGCATTGTCTGTAATCGCTGCGTCCGCGCCTGCGACGAAGTGCAGGGAACTCTTGCTCTAACCATTGAAGGACGCGGCTTTAATTCAAAGGTAAGTCCAGGTGGCTTGAACTTTTTATCGAGTGAATGTGTATCTTGTGGAGCTTGTGTGCAAGCTTGCCCGACTGCAACATTGCAAGAAAAATCCGTAATTGATTTAGGTATGCCAACTAGGACTGTTGAAACTACTTGTGCCTATTGCGGAGTAGGTTGCTCATTCAATGCCGAACTACGCGGTGATGAATTGATTCGAATGGTTCCAACGAAAACTGGTGGAGCCAATGAAGGCCACAGTTGCGTAAAGGGTCGTTTTGCTTGGGGATACGCCTCGCACAGTGACCGCGTAACTACACCAATGATGCGCGAAAAGATTACGGACGAATGGCGCGTAGTTTCTTGGGATGAAGCGATCCAATTCACAGCCACAAAGTTCAAGGCAATTCAAGAAAAGTATGGTGACAATAGCATTGGCGGTATTTCGTCATCACGTTGTACTAATGAGGAAATTTTCGTTGTGCAAAAGATGGTTCGCGCCGCTTTTGGCAATAACAACATCGATACTTGCGCGCGAGTGTGCCACTCACCAACTGGGTATGGCTTAAGCACCACGTTTGGAACCTCAGCTGGCACTCAGGACTTTAAGTCAGTTGCGCATTCTGATGTGATCGTCGTGATTGGAGCAAATCCAACTGATGCGCATCCAGTATTTGCTTCGCGCATGAAGCGACGAATTCGTGCTGGGGCAAAGTTAATTGTGATTGATCCGCGCAAGATAGATCTCGTGGAATCTGCTCACATTAAAGCTGACTTCCACTTGCCGCTACAGCCCGGAACCAATGTGGCAGTAATCAACGCAATTGCGCATGTAATTGCAACTGAAGGTTTAATCGATGAAGAATTTGTAGCGCAGCGCTGCGATCCTGGTCAGTTCAAACGTTGGCGAGCATTTATTGAACTTCCCGAAAACAGTCCAGAAGTAGTTGCTGCGCAATCTGGCGTTCCGGCGCAATTGATTCGCGAAGCTGCTCGGATGTATGCCAATGGCACTAACTCTGCAATTTATTATGGTCTGGGCGTGACTGAGCATTCTCAGGGTTCAACCATGGTTATGGGTATGGCCAATCTGGCCATGGCAACTGGAAACATTGGGCGCGAGGGAGTTGGCATCAACCCATTGCGCGGCCAAAACAATGTGCAAGGCGCTTGCGACATGGGTTCATTCCCGCACGAACTTTCGGGTTATCGACATGTTTCTGACAATGCCGTGCGTGAACAATTTGAAATGTTGTGGGACGTAAAGCTGTTACCAGATCCTGGAATGCGCATCCCAAACATGTTTGACAACGCTATTTCTGGAGAATTCCGTGGCGTATTTGTACATGGTGAAGATATTGCGCAATCAGATCCAAACGTTAAACATGTTCATCGAGCGCTGGAATCGATGGATCTTGTCGTCGTGCAAGATCTATTCCTGAACGAAACCTCAAAGTTTGCGCACGTTTTCTTGCCAGGAACTTCATTCTTAGAAAAAGATGGCACCTTTACTAATGCTGAGCGTCGTATCAATCGAGTTCGTCCAGTTATGGCGGCCCGCAACGGTAAGCAAGAGTGGCAAATAGTTTGTGAAATCGCGCAAGCCATGGGTTATGAGATGCATTACGACAATGCCGCTGCGATTATGGATGAAATCGCGCAAATCACTCCAACTTTTAAGGGTGTTAGTTTTGCCATGCTTGACCAAGTGGGTAGCGTGCAATGGCCATGCAATGACGCAGCTCCAACTGGCACACCAATTATGCACATTGATAATTTCGTTCGTGGTCAAGGTCAGTTTATGGAAACGCCTTTCGTTCCTACCGAAGAACGTTCAAATCGTAAATTCCCACTTTTGCTTACTACTGGTCGAATCTTGAGCCAGTACAACGTGGGCGCGCAAACTCGTCGTACTCAGAACACCACATGGCACACGCAAGATTTACTCGAAATTCATGAGGCGGATGCAGCTATGCGAGGAATCGTAGATGGGCAGAAAATCGCGATCACAAGTCGGATTGGCGAAACGATATTAACTGCTCATGTTACCCAGCGAGTCCCAGCAGGTGTGGTTCACACAACTTTTCACCACCCACAAAGTGGCGCAAATGTTATTACGACAGAATTCTCGGATTGGGCAACTAATTGTCCTGAGTACAAAGTGACGGCTGTTGAAATTCGTCCGGCAGAATCAAGTGCCCCTGCCACCAATACTCTCGATGAAGTTTTGACAAAGGTCTAGCAATGGATGTCACAATACTTACACGAATGGCCGAGCAAATTGAACTTAACATTCCTGTCCATGAAGACACTTACTTGCGAATTTCAGAGCACTTAGTGAAATTCTGGACACCACAAATGCGCGCAGATTTTTATCAGCAAGTAACGGCAAACCGAAAAGATTTTAGCGCAACATTAAATAAGGTTGTTGACGAACTTCGAGCAAAAGCGAACGCTTAATTTATTCGCCAAGGCAATGGCAATATCCGAATTAGGGTTCCAGCAGGATTATCGCCAGGGGAAATGACTGCTAAACCGTCCGCGTGAGAGAGTCCACGTAACATAGCGGAACCTCGGAATTCGGTAAGTTGCGCGCGGCCAGAAGTGAGCACTATCGGCACCACGCGAGTTCGCTCACATGGATAGTCCAATTCAAGTTGTGTTTTCGCCATCCGGAAATTTTCTTGCCCGGTAAGCCCCCGAAGCGCCGGGGCAACAATCGTTAAAAAACTAACCAGGGCAGCCAGTGGATTACCGGGAAGGCCAGCAACTAACTGGCCGCTGGGTAATCTTGCGAGCAGGCTGGGATGACCAGGTCGCATAAAAATTTCATCAATGAGGTAACTGGCAGTTAATTCCGCAAGCGCAGTTCGCAGATAGTCATATTCACCATGAGCACTGCCACCAGTTACCAAGATGATATCGTCAGTACTTTCAGAAATTAATTTCTTGAGTTGAGCCAGATCGTCAGGACAATTAATGCTAGAACTCACATTCGCGCCAAGATATTCAACCCAGGAAGAAACTTGGATAGTAAGCGAATCGCGAATCTGACCAAGTTCAGGCGTGCCACTTGAGACAAGTTCACTCCCGGTAACGACTATCGCTACTGCTGGTTTTTCATAAACTAAAACCTCATCGATTTGAGAACTAGTTGCCAGGCCCATTACCGCAGGAGTCAGGAGTGTTCCTGCAGCAGCAATAATTTCGCCAGCTTCAGCTTCGTCGCCAGGAGTGCGAATGTGCTGGCCGAGGGTAAAAGAATTTCTACTAGCTACTGAGCCATCATACAAATTTGCTAATTCGCCAGGAATCACAAACGAACAGTGCGGCGGTAAATGTGCACCAGTACTTACTTTCAGGGCGCAACCAGAATCTAAGTAGGGCAAATAGCGTCCAGCGTGGAGTTCTCCAACAATGTTCCATGGCCCTGGCCCAAATACTGCGTAGCCATCCATCATCGCAGTGTGAGCTGGTGGCAATGAGATTTGGGAAACAAGAGCCTCAGCTAAAACTTGATTTAGTCCCTGCGCCAGGGGAATCGAGATCGAAGACTTGGCAACCACGGATTTGTTACTCAGGGCAACTGCTGAATCCCAATCCACATTGTGATTATTGTCCCCAGTCATAGACATAATCTACCGAACCCATGCCATGCTTTAGACCTGATGAACAACGTTGACTCAATAATTGTTGCTGGCGGTAGCGCCTCGCGACTGAGCGGAATTGATAAGGCGTTATTGCCATTTGGGTCAGCCGGCAACACTTTGCTAGTCGATGCAGTAGCTGCCTGTCCCAGCCGAGTTTTTGTTGTGGGTTTACCTCGCGACATTGCTGCGGCAGAAATCACGCGCGTGATGTGGGTTTCTGATTTAAATCCAGGTGGTGGTCCAGCTGCGGGAATCTGGTCAGGTCTAGAACACGTGGACACAGAATATGTATTTATTTCAGCTGGTGATCAAACTCTGGACTCAGAAACAGTGACGGCAATTATCGAAGCAGCCTCGGAAAATGATGGCGCTTGGGCTATCCGCGAAGATGGCCTAGGTCAACCACTTTGTGCCTGCGTCAGAACGCAATTAATTAGGGATTTGCTCGCGCCGACGCAAGGGATAAACCTTTCACCGCTTCGACTACTTTCGACTTTGAATATGGTCGGCGTTAGTGTGAAGCCAGGACAGGTTACAGATTTTGATACCTGGGCAGATGTAACTAGAGCGGTCAAACGGAGTGAATCGATGGATCAGATTACGCAAATGTGGCTGGCTCGAGTTGCTGCGATATTGGAAGTGGATCAACATGGCCTTCCAGTTGCGCAACTCCTTGACTTAACCCGCGAAGTTGCCCACGGCGTCGAACGGAAGTCGGCTCCGCTAACTACTTATCTTCTCGGTTACGCCGCAGGTAAAAATTCTTTAACATCAGCCGAAGTTACCGAGCTACTTAGCCACGTATCTAAAGCAGTGCAGGAATGGGAAACCGTTGACTAGCGAAGAACCAATTTCAGCAACGCAACGTATTGAAGTTACTAAAACAGGCAGTGACGTTAGCGTTAGCGATCACGTTGCCGGGGAAGAGCCGCTTGAAATTCGAATTGACGGCGGGGCAGGATTACAACAACTTGCAATCACAATGCGAACACCAGGTGCTGATATCGAATTGGGCGCAGGTTTTTTGTGGTCTGAAGGTTTACTAAGAAACCGAGAAGATTTAATTGGAATCACAACGTGTAAAGACAAAGAACTATCACCGCGGGAACAAGAAAATGTAATTGTCGCAAGAGTGGTGGCCGATGCACCCGCAGTCACACGAACTATGGAGCGAAGATTCACTATTTCAAGTGCGTGCGGTGTTTGTGGGTCAACACATATTCATGACCTGCGCGAGCGGGGCTGTAAAAACGTAGTTGCACCTGGCTTAACTGACGATGAACTAGCAAAACTTCCCGAGCTAATGCGTCCTAAGCAAAAAATATTTGATAAAACTGGTGGCCTCCATGCTGCGGGGTTATTTGACCCCTCGGGAAAACTAGTTGTCGTTCGCGAGGATGTTGGTCGCCATAATGCAGTGGACAAAGTTATTGGCTACGCCTTGATGCATGACATGTTGCCGCTAGCTGGGTATTCACTGGCAATTTCTGGTCGCGGCGGCTTTGAAATAATTCAGAAAGCAATTGCAGCACAAATCTCAGCAGTTGTTGCAGTGTCGGCGCCTACGTCATTAGCTGTTGAAACTGCGCGCGAATTTGGTCTGACTTTACTTGGCTTTACTCGAGATGGTTCAGCGACTAAATATTCACCTTATTCGCAATAAAGAAGCTCTCAGCAGGTGCATTTTCCAATGCACTCACAATCATCACAAACTAACTCGCCAGACCATGCCTCTCGGCCTTCCATGATGGCGAAACCGGCAATAACTAAACTGGCAACACTGTCTAGCCACGCCCATCCAAATAAATAAAAAGAAACCAAGCCAGCCAAGGTTGACACTGATAGCCAGGCGCATAGTCGTGTCTCTTTCGCATCCGCAATTAGAAGTATTGATCCGATCTGCTTTCCAGTTTTCATTTTTAGATTGGCTAAGAATGGCATGACCAGTACTGAAAGCAATGTAAGTGCAATTCCCACTTCACTTACTTCAGGAGTACTGCCGAAAAATAGGTTTCGAAGACTTGAAACACTGACAAATATTGCCAAAATGAAAAAGGTAAGCCCAATCAATTTCAGTGCCCTACGCTCTTTTGTTTCATCAAAATCACCTCCATAAAACTGAGCTCTTAGTCGCGTTAGTACCAGGACAGCAGCAAAAACTTCGATTCCCGAGTCGACGCCAAATCCAATGAGTGAGACGTAACTTGCAATTAATCCAGCAGTAATTGCGATCACGCCTTCAAAGACGTTGTAAAAAATTGTGAATTGCTCTAAGCGAATGCCACGGACTTGAAGTCTGGAGTCGCTTTTTTCAATGGTGGCCATGTCACGAAATCTAGCAGTGCAGGGGCGCTTGAGTGATCCCATGGGGTGAGTGACGGGACTTGAACCCGCGGCGTCCTGGACCACAACCAGGTGCTCTACCAGCTGAGCTACACCCACCATGTTGCTTTAAGATTTCTCTGCAGACAACGATCCCCATCCTATTCTGGGAAGTAGTGTGGGGCTAATTTGGTGTGTGACGAGCAGCTATCTCTTTTGCTTTTGATCCATCAGGTCCAGGTAGTTCCACGAATACGGCTTCGCGATAGTACTTCAACTCGTTTATCGAGTCCAAGATATCACCGAGTGCTCGGTGGTTACCAGTTTTTGGTGGGCTCGCAAAGTAAGCCTTTGGATACCAGCGACGAGCCAATTCTTTAACACTGGACACATCAATGATTCGATAATGCAAATATGAATCTATTCGAGGCATGTCGCGTTGTAAGAAAATTCGGTCCACGTGAACACTGGATCCGGCAAGCGGTGCTTTACTTGCCTCAGGAATATGGGAAGTGATGTAGTCAAAGAGCAATTCTTCAGCAGCCTCTAACGTCACACCGCTTGGAATTTCCGGCAAGAGACCAGATTCAGTGTGCATGTTCAAAACGAAGGGATCCATCGCTTCCAGGCGTTCCGCTGGGGCCTGGATAACAATGTTTAAACCTTCAGCTACCTGCTCAAGTTGGGCATTAGTAATGACACAGGCAATTTCAACTAACAAATCATTTTTGAAATCTAAGCCAGTCATTTCGCAGTCAATCCAAACAATGCGGTCAGATTCGATGTTTTCTCCCATTCCCCAAGGGTATTAGAGAGTAAATAGGGAAGTGCTCTGCGGGGGCAAAGTAAGTAGATGTCATAGAGTCAAAGACATGAAACGTAATGCCAAATTTATGATGCGCACTGCTATCGCATTAATGCTTGCCGGACTTGGATGTGTTATTGCCTTCGCAGCAATTGGTTCATCTGTGGCGCAAGACGGCAGGCTCATTGAACCTTTCTTTCTGATTCCGATTGCATGGTTACTGGCTCTAACGGGTGCAATGCTGGCAATTGCAACGTTTATCGTTAGACGCATCAAGTAACGTACTGCTACTTAACCGTGATTCACAGCGGCTAAACTAAGAACATGACACGTTATGGCACCATGTATGGTCCGAATATCACATTTTTAGGCGTCGACGAGTGTGATGTAAATTCCCCTGAGACCTACGCAGATGCCGATGTCGTAATCGTTGGGGCACCTTTTGACGGTGGCACAAGTTATCGATCAGGCGCTCGGTTTGGCCCAAAGGCCATGCGCGAAACCTGCTATTCCGAGCATGATGGTTCGCGGCCAAGTATGGCGCTACGCGTTGATGGTCTAAAGGACCTTCGCGTATATGACATGGGCGATGTGGAAATGTATTCGGGCGACGCTGCTAAATCATGTGCGAGTTTAGAAAAAGTTATTGAAACTATTGCGGCCTCTGGAGCTATCCCATTGGTACTCGGCGGCGACCATACTGTGACCTGGCCAAACGTGACTGGCGTGGCGCGCGGCGCCGACATGTGGGGGCGTGTTGGCGTAATTCATTTTGATGCGCACGCAGACACTGGCGACATCCAGTTTGGATCTTTAATTGGCCATGGCCAGCCGATGCGATTGCTTCTTGAAAGTGGCGCGGTTCGCGGGGATCGTTTCATTCAAGTTGGACTCCGAGGATATTGGCCACCACCAGAAACTTTGGACTGGATGGCCACTCAAAATATGCGAGCATACGAGATGACCGAGATTACTCATCGTGGCTTAAAAGAATGCATTGATGAGGCAATTTCAATCGCGCTTACCGACTGTGATGCAATTTACTTGAGCGTTGACATCGATGTTGTTGACCCTGGATCAGCACCAGGAACTGGCACGCCAGAACCAGGTGGCTTAAGTTCCCGAGACTTGCTCGATACTGTTCGGCGTATGGCTTATGAACTTCCAATTGTTGGTGTTGATGTAGTGGAAGTTAGTCCGCCTTATGATCACGCTGAAATTACTGCAATTTTGGGTAATCGCGTTGTGCTTGAAGTGCTTTCCGGAATGGCTCGTCGCCGTAGAGATGCCCGCGATGGCACCACTTGGAATCCAGGCCAACCGATCCTCGATGGTCGTTAAATAGTTCCTTTATCAAGGCCACTTAGAACTTCTTGCGCTCGAATTTTAAGTTCTGGTAAATCACTTAAGCGTTTTATGCCTGCAACTTGTTGAGACATGCGATGGTTCTTTGCAAATTCTTCTTTATGGCGGTCCAGAAAATCCCAGTACAAAGTGGTGAATGGGCAGGCAGTTTCGCCAACTCGAAGCTTCGGATCGTATTCGCAGCCTTTACAGAACTGGGTCATGCGGGAGATGTAAGCGCCACCGGCAGCATAAGGCTTAGTCATTAATTGACCACCATCAGCATGAAGCCCCATGCCAATTATGTTGGGAACCATAACCCACTCAGTGGCATCAATAAATTGTTCACGCATCCAGTCCAAGAATTCAATGGGATTAACACCTGTAACCAGTGCGAGATTACTCAAAATCATTAACCGGGGAATGTGATGCGTCCAGGCCCTGGTCTCAATGTCAGAGACGATACCTTGCATGCACTTCATTTTCGTTTTCGAGGAATCTTGAAATAGTGGCAGTAGCTTGCGCTGGGCTGTAAGACCATTTTTAAATTTGTAGTCAGCGCCCAGGTGCCAATACATGCCATTTAAGTATTCGCGCCAGCCAATAATTTGACGCACAAAAGCTTCAACTGAAGCAATCGGGGCTTGGCCGGCTTTATATTTCACAAGCGCAGCAGCAATAACTTCAGAAGCGTGAAGTAAGCCATTATTTAAATATGGACTGAGTAGTGAATGGTGCAGAGCCCAACTGTCATTGCTTACTGCGTCTTCATACGGACCAAAGTTTGTCAGATTATGTTCGATGAAATGATCGAGTTGAGCTAGTGCACCTGCTCTGGTGGTTGCCCAAGTCTTGGTTGGATTCAAACCTAACTCAGCACAAACTTCAAGATCTATTTGATCGCGCTCATGTTCCAAATATTCTGGCCAGGTGTAGTTCTTTGGGGGAGGCAGGCGATTGTCTTTGTCAAAGTTCCAAACTCCAGTTTCTGGCTTGCCATCCTCCATCATTATGCCCAAGCGCAGACGCTGCGCTCGGTAAAAGGTTTCCATTAAGAAGGATTTTTGTTTGCCAGCCCACAACTCAAAGTCCACGCGCGAAGTTAGAAAGAAATCATTTGGCACGAACTCAACACCAAATTCTGCGAGTTGGGCAAATTGCACAAATGATGAAGGTTCCGCTGAAAAAATCGGCAGAGTTCCGAACTCGGTCTGTGCGATTTTTAGGCCATCGATTGTGGTTGGCGCTTTGAGGTATCTGACTTTATAGCCAGCCGCAGTAAGTTCATTAGCAAAATGTCGGGCCGATGAAATAAGGAAAAACAATCTTTCGTTATGCCATGGGCGACCTGTTGTCATGCGAGAACTTTCCACAATTACTATTTGGTCAGTTGCTGGATCGGCTGTTTTTAAAACCCCGTAATCACGATTTAGATGATCAAAGGGAATATAAAGAATTCGTTTCATGCTCATTTCGCTGACTTGCATTTCTGGGAGCAAAATTTAACATCTTCCCAATCCCGTTCCCACTTCTTTCGCCACTCAAAATTCAGCCCACAAC
>Ga0209443_1000735_pt1 | contig 21896 bp, 21 predicted proteins | sample LauGreBMM110DCMD_2_FD_187571 | JGI IMG/M metagenome (GOLD analysis project Ga0209443, IMG submission 187571) | Freshwater lake microbial communities from Lake Michigan, USA - Su13.BD.MM110.DCMD (SPAdes) (version 2) | ecosystem: Environmental > Aquatic > Freshwater > Lake | place: Lake Michigan... | reverse complement strand
CTGGAGTACGCAATGAGCGGATACGTCGATCTCCTCAACTCAGTGGAGGATCTTGTTTACACTCCAACTACCTGGGGAGAACCCAACGAGCGGGAACATTACAGCGCGATCATCTCTAGCGAGATAACCCGCACCATCCGCGAGTGGCCCCAGTTCTACTTTAACTTCCTTCACCTTTGCACTCAGTTCGTGGGCCACGGGTTAGGCATTGGCCATTTCGAGGACCGATTCGACTGGCGTTTTCGCGCCGCAGGGCAGTCTGACTTCCTGATTCCGCGTGGATCGATGGCATCCGAGGATGAGATGGAGGTAGCCTGCGCCCGCCGTACCTACCCACTGCATGAGATCTGGTCTAAGATCCGCGACGCTCAATCCGCTGGAGACGCCGGATGGGATGTGGATGTCACTCGAAAGGCGCTGTCCACATGCACGGACAGCACGTCCGCGAAAACATTCGAGTTTGAGAAAATGGAGACTGAGCTCAAGAACAACGACTGGCTCTCCACCGCACGTGCCACTACCATCACACTAATTCACCTGTGGGTTAAGGAATTCGATGGCACCGTCACTCACTACATCGTCACTGAGAAGGGTGGGGTTAACGAGTTTCTGTACACTGGCGACGGGTTCCTCGGCAGCATGCAGCAGGGGTTCGTCATGTTTCCGTATGGACTGGGTACCAACTCCCACTACCACGGCATTCGTGGACTCGGCTACAAAATCTTCTCGTCTATCCAGGTGTCCAACCGACTGCGGTCTCAGCTGGTGGACGGGGCCATGCTTGCGTCATCCGTGATGCTCCAGCCCGGTAGCGAAACTGATTTTACCAACGTGGCACTAACCTATTACGGGGCCTACGCAGTCGTAGCTCCAGGCATGACCGTAGTTCCACAGGCCACACCTAACTTCCAGAACTCTGTGATCCCCGTCCTCAACGACATGGGATCACAGCTCCAACAGCGCACGGGTCAATACACCACCCAGTCGTTGTTCGACACCGGTAAAGAACGCACTCGTTTCGAGGTCGCGGCCCACATGGAGGCGGCGTCTAAACTCTCCATCACTGCCTTAAATCTATTCTATCAACCCTGGGACAGACTTGTACGGGAGATCGTGCGGCGCATGATCCGTCCGGACTACGTCAAGGACGAGCCCGGTGGTGAGGCCATTGAGTTCCTGCGCTACCGGCTCCAGCTGGCGGGCGTCCCTCTCGAAGCCTTCCAAGGGATCGATATCGGAAACGTACGAGCGGTGCGTTCCGTTGGTGCGGGTAGTCCTGCCGCGCGCACCGTGGCGCTCGGTAACCTGCGTGAGATCATGTCGGTCTACGATCCAGTTGGGCGACACAACCTTCTGCGCGACGCCACTGTTGCTGAGGTCGGAACCACCCAAGCGGACCGATACATCAAGCGCGATCCAGGACCGCGCCAGCCAGTGGACGCGAAGATCGCCATGCTCGAAAACGATGCTCTCGTCCAGGGCCGACAGATCCCTGTCATGCAGGAGGAGCTGCATTTGGTTCACATCGAAATACACCTAGAGGCCCTCGGTCAGTTTATCGAACAAGAGCAAGAGGGCACCCCGATCGAGGACCTAGTACCCCGAATGATGGCACTCTACGAGCACACCGTGGCCCACCTCGAATTCGTGCAGGGGGATGTCACCATGCAGGAGCAGGTCGCCACGTACCGTCAGTCGTTGCAGCAAGCGGGTGAAATTATTTCTAATGGTATGAAACGGCTCGCCAAACTGCAGCGCGAGCAACAGCAGGCAGTCCCAGAAGAACAGGGAGATCCTAGCCAAGCTGCAGGCCCCGCCGAGGGCGAGATGAAAATGCAGGCAAAGCTGGAGGAGCATCAGCTCCGCCTGCAGATGATGAGCGAATCACATCAACTCAAGCAGAACATCCAGATTCAGAACGCACAGCTCAAGAGATCCCTGGCGGATGCTGACAAAGCCCGGGACATCATGTCCAATATCCGATGACCACACTACCTGAATGGTACAAAGACGAGGCCAACCCCTCGCAACTCATAGACATTCTTCGCCAGCCCGTGCTGGTCAAGGCGCTGGCCGTAATCGAAACAGCCAACACACCGGTGTTCCGAGCGGGGGTATCCCCCACCGACCTAGCGATAATCCACGCCTTTCAGGCGGGAGTCCACCATGTCCGCCGGACCCTCGGGGTGCTGGCGCACCCTCCGTCGGAAGCCCAATCCCCACTCGCTGAATGGGAGGGCTCCCACATCATCCCTGACTTTTTACCAGAAACCGAATGAGCAAAACAACCATTGTCGAACCCACCGCAGATCCGTCGATTAACCCCTTGTCCGCCGCGTTTGACGCCGCGTTTTCAGGCAGTGATCCCGTAGCACCACCTACATCGGATTTTATTAACTCCACCCTTGCCATGCTGGATGATCCGGACGCCTCCGTCCCTGATCCAAAGCAGGCGTCGGAGCCAGCCAAGGCATTGAGCGACCCGCTCGCGGCTATCGATGACACTTATCCAGACCCACCCGCTAGTGCATCCCAGGCGGAGCATGACCGGTGGATGACACTCAAGAACGATCTAAAAGCCGAACGCGCTACGTCACGTACCGCTCGCGAAGAGTTAGAACAACTCAAACAGAAATCGTTGTTTGATCCTGCCGAGGTCGATGGACTCAAGAAGCAGATCGCCGACTACGACAAGGAGCTCGCCGTCCACCGCATCGAGGCGACCGCCGAATACAAACAGGCTATCGACGCGCCACTTAGGGTCATCGGAGAGGCCGCCGCTTCGGTGGCTCGCCGCTACGAAATAGACCAGGACGTATTGTTCGATGCACTGGCCGACCCTGACGAGGCCCAGCAGCAGAAGGCGTTGACAGATCTTGTCGACGGCATGTCCGACCGGGACCGGCTCAAAATTTACCAGATGGCCGATGATACCTTGGCCATCCTCAACAAGCGAAACGAGATGAAGGAGCGCTCCCAAGAAGCCCTTCAGGAGTTGAGCATCCGCCAGAAGCAGACTGAGGAGCGCTCCAGCGCCGAGTACAAGCGTGAGTTTTCAACCCACATGGACCGACTATTTGAGTCTCTCGAAGATAAGATGCCGTTCCACCCACTCGACGCTAATGAATCCAAAAGCGCTGTCATGGAGCAGCTCAAGCGGGACGCCCTGCTGGCGGACGTGCGGAGCGCCGGTACCGATGTCCAGGCATACAGTGCCGCCGCTGGTGTGGTACTACCCAGACTTATCAAGCAGTTCCGCGCTATTGCCGCAGAGAATAGCACGCTCAAGGCACGCATCAACAGCGGCACAGCAGCGTCTCCAACCAAGGCGAGGCAGGCATCACCGTCGGCACAAGCACCTGTTAACGGCGAAAATTTTCTTGAATCTATATTTTCTCAACTTTCCAGTTGACATATACCGTCGTATGACGTAAGACGATAGCGCAGAGTGTGAGCTGCTACTCACACAAACCATGAGCTTAAGCACCCGCTACTTCGGTGGCAGGTCCCTTCCGGGCTCAGGAGGGAGACCACGAGGGATACCTATGTGGGTAACTCTTACTCTAACCAAATCTAACATCCCCGGAAGGGAACTACTATTATGGCTGCGCCTAATCTCGAACAAATTTTAATCCAACAGTCCAACCTTATTGGTCCGGACATCTACTCCAAAACGGTCGACTCCAGCCTCTGGCTGAAGATGATTCAACAAGAAGCCTGGCCAGACGGCATGGGCGAAGAAATCCGCGTGCTCACCTTCGAGCGCACGATCGCCGCTGACACGGACACCTGGGCTGGTGTTACGCAAAATGCCACGCCTGCCGCAGGTAACAACTGTGTGCCCACGGCCACCACGCTTGGGTTCGCACAGCGCTACCGGACCTTCGGTCTTTCACAAAAGGCAATCGAGTCCCCCGCGTTCTGTATCAACGACATCCGCTTCGGGTTCCAGTTCAAGGAGCAACTTAGCAACATGTTTGACATGCTCACCCAGAACGTCGCGTATATTTGGAAGCGCCGTTACCGGAAGCAGTATTTTGATTTATGCGAGCACAAGGTCGTCGCCAAACTCAATGGCAGCACCCTGCATGAAGGTACCTTAGCTTACCCGGACCAAGTGCCTTCGTCTGCGCTGACTCAGGGTATCCTCAACTGGGCGCGCATGCGCTTGATGCGTGATGGTGCGGGCGCGGCCTGTGCTGGCCGTGAGAATGGTGCCCCGGTGTTCACGCTGGTCACCAGCGCGGAGGCTTCGGACAACATTATCCGTCAGAATGCTGATGACATGCGCTATACCACAGCCAAGGTCAACGAGCTCTACACGCCTCTTGGTGTGGACCGCTCGTATCGAGGCTTCTACCACGTGATCGATGACTTCCCACGCAGGTTCAGCGCAGCTGCAGGTCGTCCGGAAATCTTGCCATACATTGCAGATCCGGCGACCGGAGCTAACATTGTCACAGCAAAAGGAACTCGCTCTATCATCAACCCTTTGTACGAGACCGCTCCTTACGAGGAATCCATCATTTTCGTCAAGGATGTGATGCGTTCGATGGTTCCTGGTGCGATTACCAGCCCTGGTGGTAACACGAGCTTCGAGCCTCAGAACTATCGTGGGGACTTCAAGTTCCTCAACATCCGCGATCGGGTCGACAACCCAGACGGTACGTGGGGTTACTTCCGTGGTACCATGCAGAGCGGTGCCAAGCCAATCCATCCTGAGTGGGGCTACGCCATCATGCACCTTCGCTGCGGCGTGAGTGTGGGACTGCTTGACTGCGCTAATGACGTACCCGCAGTACCCTAATTGATCTGAGAGGCAGGGGTTTAACGGCCCCTGCCTCTTACTTAAATACCCCGTGGTTTGATACCCCGGACTCTTTCTTGATTCTCGGATGATCCAGCTCAGTCAACGCATTGGAGATACGAAAACTTTCAGCATACCGCTGAAATGGAACGGTCGTCCTTTTCTGCCTGAGAATGAATGGTCCCTAATTTTTACAGCCAAAAGCCAACCAGCATCACAACTGGATAGTGCGGCATCCATTAAAAAACAAAGCAACTCCGGAATTATTGCGGACAGCGATTTTGCGAAAGTAAACATTCTTCCTGCTGACACATCCGGAAGCACTACAGTTACAGCGTTAAGCCCCGGCTTACTGTACTGGGACATCCAGGCTCAGAAGATACTAGATACTCTGGATATTAGGACGGTTGCTGGAGGCACGCTCAATTTACTTAGAGACGTAACACGGGGAACGCCCACTTATGTTCCACCAAGTCCTGAGACGTTTGCTGCCAGTTTGAATGTTTCTTACGCGCAGCAATCGATTCCTTTTTACGCAACAACAGCAACAGTAAATTATAGCTACGTTGTTACAAGGGGAACGGCAACTCAGTACGCTGGAACAATCACCCCTGCAACCAGCACTGCGTTGAACGCAACCGCAGCAAGTGGTTCGATTCCCAATGTTCCAAACAGAACGCTTACTTTAAGCGGAAGTATTACCGGAACAGGAACAAATGGAGCTGGATCAACAACCGTTCCAATTAGTGGAACAGTAAACGCAGTGCCTGTTTACTTCCCGGCCTTTTATAAAAATACGTCCAATAGTAATACCCCAGCTTGGGCGACAAGTGATGTGCAAACCACGTCTACTCCTACTGGACAGATTACCTTTCCAAGTCCTACGGCAGGAACGGACTACTCATGGCTTGCAACAAAAATTGCGGCATCATCTATTACTATAAGCACTTTCTTAGGTCCTAGACCTATCGAGCCAAACATAACTAGAACGGTTGTAATTTCTAATGAGACATTTTACCTTTATGGGTTTACTGGGCTAGCTCCTGGTTATCCAATCCAACTTAACTTTATTTAAATTGTGGCAAGAATTAACTTAACGCAGGTAGCATTTATTGGAAACGTTTCTAATCCTGAAGGACCAACTGACGTTACAACTAAATCGTATGTAGACGCGCGTATTTCAACAGCTTCGACTGCCGCGCCTACTTCTCCAGTATCTGGCGCTTTGTGGGTAGATACTACAACACTACCTTATGTACTAAAAGTTTATTTTAATAATCTTTGGTTGACGGTCTCCGGTGGAGTGGCAAGTACTGCGCCAACAATTAACAGCGGTTCGTTATCTGGCACGTTAACCAGCACATCCGGCACAGCGTCACCACCAGTAACCTTCTCAGTTGCTGGTACAAACATGACGGCTGGAATTGTAGTGACCGCGCCTGAACACTTTGAAGTTTCCCTAGCGTCTGGAGGTACTTACTCAAGCACTATCACAGTAACGGGAACAGGAACGATTGCAGCTACCACTGTTTATGTTCGACTTGCAGACCACGCTCCGGTTGGCACTTACAACTCCCAGAGCATTGCTCTTACAAGTGCTGGAGCAACTAACGCAAATGTAACCACGGCATCAACTGGAAACAGTGTAAGCAGTAGCGGCGGCGGTACAACCATCACCGACGGATACATTTTTGGAGTAGGAAATCTTTATACAAACCTAGCAGGTGATTACTTTTCACAACCTAACTAAATAAAATCATGCCTAATATCGAAGTAAGCTCAAACATTCATAATCTTTTAATTGCAGACAGTCTTCCCGAATACAAAGCCGCACTAAACGCACTTGGTGCGTCGGTCTGGAATTTTGTTGGTGCGTATTCCGGCGGCACCCCATATGCTGTTGGCGACGTAGTAACTTACCAAGGCCAAACGTGGTATCGCACCAACGCGAACGGTGGTAACGTGGGCGACACTCCATCGGAGGGTACTTTCTGGACGATTCTTGCCCAAGCAGGTGCTGGCGGGGGATCTGGTACACCTTTAACGGGAGATGTCACAACATTAGGTGCTGTGGCGACTATCGCACCGGGTGCTGTGACCGCTGCAAAGCTCGGACCCGGCGCGGCAGCGGCTAACATCACTCTTCTCCCCGTCAATAAAGGCGGCACAGGCGTAGCAAGCCTGCTTACAGGCGTGAACTCATTGTTAGCTTCAACAACAACCCTAGAATCCAAAGCCGCGCTTACAACACTCGGCGTAGGAACCGCAGGGTTTTTAAACACGGGCGTTTTAGCGGGTAACGTACCAGTGCTGCTCGCCGGAGGAAAACTTCCAATACTCGACGGCAGCAACCTTACGGGGATAGCAGAGTTTGAGGAACTTCATCCAACTCGTTTAGTGCTAAACGATTTATCAGGAGTCGCTGCGGAAGCAGGCACTCTAGCCTATAAAGGCCCCAACCTTGCCAAGCACGACGGCACCACTGTGGGTGGCGTGGTGATTGCTGGTGGATCAGGAGGTGGCGGCAGAGAGGGGTTTTATGAGGAGGTCAGTAGCCGTGCTTATTTAACGAATACCCCAGTACACGAAGCGCTTATTTTTAGCCAGCAAGTTTCGTTTCTACCTGTACTAACTCCGGGAGTTTTTGGGTTTGTTAATGCGGCTATTATTTTAGATCTAGATCCACTTCAGACTGCTAATTATATCTATATTCTTTCGGCAAGTATCTCTACTACGGTTGCTAACCGCCCGTTGTTATCCGCAGATTTCGGCGGCGGAAGCGTTTCCCGACATTTGCTGTTGCATACAGGTTTCGCTGCTCAAGGGGGTCTACCAACTATTGTAGCACCTAATATACCTTTCTGCGATGTTATCAATATTTCGGGGCTTTTTGGAAATAATGTTTCGGTCAATTGTAATTTCCAAGGCAAGAGTTGGAACTACTCTACTAATGCAAGTACTACGCATGAGTATAGGCAGAACTTAAGTGGAACTGGACCACCAAATATAATGGCAGATGCAGGCCTACTATCAATGTATGTCTCGATTATTAACAAAAACGCGATATTGCACGGGCCAGAATACCCCACCGTGCCTTGGGACGGGGCTATGTGGTTTAATACCACAACCAGTTTACTGGAGAAATTTAGCAAGGATAGTGGAACATTTGAGCCATACACCCCTTCGGGCGGATTGGTTGTTCAGACTACTTTTATTTTCGGGACTTACCCTGTAGGACGAGTTATCATAGCTCTAGGTGTAACGGATGCTTATTACGTAGGTACTGGAATCCCTGTTTCTACATATGTTCCTAACTTTCCCAACACTACTTTCAGAACTATTTGCACGCTTAATTTCCCATCATGATTGTAACTTGTAAAAATGGTTCTGCGTTATTTGCACAAGGCCTCGTTACTCGATCCAGTGACGAGCCGACATCAACAACATACCCGCTGTCGTTTTGTGGACTTCATACAATTCAATCTGATGGTATATTTAAGGATGTTCTAAAGTTCCCTATCGACGACTCAGTTAAGTCCATTGGCAACATTGTGTCAGGCACTCCTGGAAAGGTTTTTACTGCTGAGGACTTTGAAATCACAGAGGACACGTTAAGATTTAAAACAACAAAGACACGGTTTGCCAACAGGCATGTGGCAGTGGTCGAGATAGTTAAAACTAACGACGGACTTGTTAAAAAAATTCCGGCGACATATGCAATTTCTTTAGACAACTTTTTTGAAGCAAAGACTTTCGACTCCACCGCAGATCCTGTATCCAATTTTAAATTAACGGGGCTGTACGGCCCTGTTAAAAGCTCAGATATTCTTGCTTGGAACGTATTGCCAAAACTACGAGCAACAGGGAAAACCAGCAGGATTTGGAACGATGTGGTACTGGTTACTCCAGATTATACAAAACTTGTTGGAACTCGGAACCCAGATTGCTGGATAGGCGACTTAGACATCTCAGGAATCCCGATTGGGAACACTGTTTTCGGTGTGTGGAGTCAGGCAAACATGGGGTGTTTAATTGCACCACAAGTGGGCATTGGTGTAGGTCATTGGAGTGGCAATTTTAAAAACAACATTGATCACAATCTTACGGCGGGTAGACAAGTTTGTTTTAAAGGTAATGATGGGGTGCTTCATGTTCGGACTATTATTGCATCGACAAATTCAAGTAAATGGAACGTAGGAGTTGGTGGTTTTTCGGAATTAGATTTAGCAAGAAATCCAGAACAATCATCGGCAAATGCAGCTTTTGGCGATAGTGTGATTTACTTATTAAACCAGCCATTACCTTCTACAGTTAGACCATTAAAATTTGCAGGCGCGTGGATGTTTGAATCAGAAAGTGACGAGGATAATTCGGAAAAAGAAGAATTACTGAATGTTACTAGCTTGAATGAAAAAGACTTCTTTGCGGGTATGGGTTTTTATATCAACCAATTTAAACTTGTTACGCCTACAGTATTATCTGTAGCGAGAGAACAAGAAGAAAAACTCTATAATTTCCGAGGTATAACGGAACAACTACGGTATCGTCAGTTAGGGGGGGGGTTTCTTTTTGCTAGTGAGTTTGAATTGAATGGGATAAATTCTTACTTAGCTAATATAAACGCACTCCACCCTACTCTTGGACGCATAGCTACTTACTTCAGGAATTATTATACCGAAAACCCAGATGAGCAGCCACCACCTGCTGATCCTGCGAATTTTTTCAACGACCCTATTTATCGCCGTTATTATCTAACTTCAATTACGGGCGACTCAGGCACACCATATTTTTTTGAGGGCGATAATGGGGAGCTTGGTTTTGTTGGGTTGTGTAGTGGCGCCCAACCCTATTTATGGCACTATGAAAGCCTCCCTACCCTCAATCGAATCATCGACGACATGAAGGCATTCGCAACTTATACAGGCACGGTGGAATACCCGCAGATCATGGCAAAACCCACAAACACCAGCAAAGTTGAACGCCCATGATTGTAATTTGCAAAAACAAATCAGAGTTGTTTGGACAAGGCGATGTTACAGCATTCACTCCCACGCCAGAATCAGTAATATACCCGCTGTCTTTTTGCGGACTCCATACAATTCAATCTGATGGTGTGTATAAAAACACTTTAAAGTTCCCTATCGACGACTCAGTCAAGTCAATCGGAAGCATTGGGTCAGTTACTGAAGGAAAGGTTTTTACTGCTGAGGACTTTGAATTTACAGAGGACGCGGTAAGATTTAAAACTACAAAAACACGGATTCTAAAAGACCATGTGGCGGCTGTTGAGCTAATTAAAACTAACGACGGGATTGTTAAAAAGCATCAACCAATGGTAATCAGCCTAAACCACAATTTTTCCGCAAAGACTTTCGACCCCACCGCAGATCCTGTATCCAATTTTAAATTAACGGGGCTGTACGGCCCTATTAAAAGCCCAGAGATTATTGCTTGGAATGTATTGCCAAAACTTAGAGCAACAGGGAAAACCAACAGAATTTGGAACAGCATACAACTGACCACAAACGATTATACACAGCTAGTTGGAACTCGGAATCCAGATTGCTGGATCGGCAATTTAGACATCTCAGGAATTCCGATTGGGAACACTGTTTTTACAACATGGAGTCAGGCAAACATGGGGTGCTTAATTGCACCACAAGTGGGCATTGGTATAGGTCATTGGGACACTAATTTTAGAAACGCTATTAATCACAATCTTACGGCGGGTAGACAAGTTTGTTTTAAAGGTAATGATGGAGTGCTTCATGTTCGGACTATTATTGCATCAACAAGTTCGATTCCGAGGTCACAAGGAATGGGTGGTTTTTCAGAATTAGATTTAGCAAGAGATCCAGAACAATTACCGAGCAATGCAGCTTTTGCTGATAGTGTAATTTACTTATTAAACGAACCGTTGCCTGCTACAGTTAAACCATTAAAATTTGCAGGAGCGTGGATGTTTGAATCAGAAAGTGACGAGGATAATTCGGAAAAAGAAGAATTGCTTAATGTTACCAGCCTCAATGAAAAAGACTTCTTTGCGGGGATGGGTTTTCATATTAACCAATTTAAACGTGTTACGCCTGTAGTATTAAATAAATCAAGAGACGTCGTAGACACTGGACTCTATAATTTTCGAGGTATAACGGAACAACTACGGTCTCGTCGGTTGGATTGGGGGTTTCTTACTGCCCGTTATTATGCCTTAAATGGGTATAATATTAAAGATACTTTTTTTGGATCAGCAATTGTAGATGAGTACTTCAGAAATTATTATGATGCAAATCCTACTGAGCAGCCAGCACCTGCTGATCCTGCGAATTTTTTCAACGACCCTATTTATCGCCGTTATTATTCAGGAATAGTTGGAGGCGACTCAGGTACGCCAGTGTTTTTTGAGGGTGATAATGGGGAGCTTGGTTTTGTGGCGTTGGTTAGCGGCTTTAATACCTATTTGTGGCACTATGAAAGCCTCCCTACCTTCAATCGAATCATCGACGACATGAAAACATTCGCTAGTTATACCGGAACAGTGGAATACCCGCAGATCATGGCAAAACCTACAAACACCAGCAAAGTTGAACGCCCATGAAACTCCTACTCCTACTCCTCGCCTTAGTCCTGCCACTCGCAGCCGAGCGCACAGTCACATTTGCATGGGACGCGTGCGTCGATGCTACGTCCTACACGCTTTACATCAATGGGGTGCCAGCAGGAACGACTTCTGCCACCGAGATCACCGTGCAGATCCCAGATGCTAAAACACTGGCAAACGTAACGGGGAGCAACATTGCAGGAGAGAGCGAGAAATCGGCGACGCTCGTCGTGCCGCCTGCACCAACCATACCAAGGAATTTTCGCATCAGCAAAATCGTCAGAACCACAACCGCTACCCCAAAATGATCAATCCTTTTGACCACACCGATTTAGGAACCAAATTTATTTTAGGAATAGGCGCACCTATAGCGAGTATTTTCCTAAACATTTTACCTGATGAAATAAACCCTTGGCTGCAAACATTAACATATCTTGCAGCTATAATTGTATCAGTTCTCAGTGCCATATCGATTATAACAAAGAACCTAAAATAATATTATGAACCTACTAATTGAGAAAATGAAAGAAGAATCCACCTGGAAAGGAATCATTGCACTAGCAATGGCGTTTGGTTTGCAATTAGACCCCGAGCTTCAGAATAGCATCCTTGTTGTTGGATTGGCTATTATGGGGTTAATTAACATTAAAGCAAAATGAAAACACTTATCGCACTCATCACTATTGTAGGACTTAGTTCTTGCACCGTTACAAACAATCCAGATGGAACGTTTACTGGATCACTAGATTCAGCGTCGGCAGTTGCTATTGCTAATCAAATGTTTGCGGACAAATGATAGCTATTGGCATCTTGATTTTGAAATGGCTGCTGTTCCTTTTGGGGACAGCAGCTGTAATTGCGGTAGTTTTATTGGCTTCTGTAATTTTTCTGGATTATCATGTGGACCGAATAGAAAAAAAATAAAATGGTGCAAAACGAGATCGTACGGCTGCAGCGTCGCATAGGTACCGAACCCGATGGGTTCTGGGGGCCCAAATCGATCGCGCAATGCAAAGCCTATGTACGTTCACTGGCCCCATCACCGTGTCCGTGGCCTCACCAGAAACAGGCATCTCTCCAGGCGTTTTACGGGACCCCGGGCAACGAGTTCAACCTGGAAAAAATAACATTCCCGTACCCGACGTTCTATGCGGGCAAGGCCGTGGCCACCACACGCGTGAATGCCGAATGCAGCCACTCGCTCATGCGGGTCTTGGAAGATATTAAGAATCGGCACGGGGACAACCTAGTGGTCATGCGCATTGCGTCCGATTTTGCGGGGGTTTATAATTTCCGGAATAAGCGTGGGGGTAGTTCATACTCGGTGCATGCCTACGGAGCAGCGATTGATCTGGCCGTAGGCACCAACGAATTCAAAGACTCGTGGCCGATGAAAGCATCCATGCCGATGGAGATCATCGAATGTTTTTATCGCGAGGGATGGATTTCCGGTGCGGTGGAGTGGGGATATGACGCACAACATTTTCAGGCCACTGACTTGACTTAGCATACGATACTGACATATTACGACGTATGGCTGCCCAAGAACCACCGACTAATGTGCCGCGTATCGAGGACGTTCTTAACCCCTCATCGGGGCACTACGTTGTCATGGTTCGGATGCCTACGCTGAACGCGTCTAAGTATCCTGAAAAACCGTGGGGCACACCGATCACCAGCATCGGGCTGTCGAAGCAGGAATCCGACCGTTATCTGGACTACGTGCTGGTGGACGTGGCACCAATGCAAGGAACACCGGACCTTTTGTGGGTATTCCAAAAGCTCGATGGCCCCCAGTGGACGACCAAAAGCACGGGACAAGAAAGCCTCATCCCGCAGAAGTACCGCAAACAAATCACTACCGTCCGCACCAAGCAGGAGGTGGACCCGGCGACCGAGCCAACTGCGATTACCGGCAATCTTACGTCGTCCATAGTGGAACAGCAGGACAACACCGGCAAGGCCACTCGTGTGGATACGACCGAAGTGATTCAGGAAAACACCAATGTTCTTGAAGGGGAGGAGTATGGAACTCTGGTCACCCAAACGGTTGAAGAGAAGATTGTCGTGGAAGGCACGGACGCGGACACTGGATTAGATGTGATCTCGTCGACGGTTGACCCGCTGGGTAATGGTAAGTCAATCAAACAAACCAAGCGGGTCAAGGGGACGACATGGCCCGACCCTATCGACAAGGAGGTTTCCAAGGAAGCTGCTGGAATGCCGCCACCGCGTTATCGAAAAGACCTAACCCAGACTAAGACTACGCGAAAGATTGCGACAAGCGCCATCCCGACCACCCCGGCACTCACAAACAAGGAGGTAGCCAAGTCGTACAAAAAAGAAACGCCTGATCGAGCGGAAGAAACATTAGTGGTTCAAGATTTTGTGTTGAACACAGCATCCGTGGATGAGGCTGTTGAGCAGAAACCTTTTGTTAAAATCGTTTCCCGTATGACACCCGGGCTTGCCCCCGTTGTTCCGTTAACGGGTAACGGTTCTGCTAAGTTAGTATGGGAAGGGCCAGATTTAAACATCTACGAGAATGTCGCAGATGTGGCAACCATTAAGCCGGGTCTTAAAGGGGTAGAGACAGACGCCCAGCAATGGGGCAAATTAGTAACCACTACTAATTACACGGCCTCTTCTACGGCTCCAGCAGGCGGCTCGGTGCAGTTAATTTACAACGATGGTGCGGTTAGCATTTACGAAACCGCCACTACGTCCGCGTCTGTATCAGGCACCACAACGGATATTGAGCCAAACACTTGGGGAAGTATCACGTGGAATGGGACGTACTCGACCAGCTCTAGTGGCGAGAAGTCGCGTCAAGTTTGGAGCAACGGAGTAAATAACGTTTATCTTAACGAGACATCAACTTTGGCTATCTCATCGGGTAGTTACACATCAGCTACGGAACAAAATCAGATCCTCACTGAAACCCAGACAACCACATACGGCAGCAGTCCTACCAGCGGTGTAAACACACGCTCCCGTTTGGTCTACTCCCAAAGTGGTAAGAATGTTTACGAAAATATTTCTATTGTGCGTACTGCCGCTGCACGTAAATATTACAAAGGTTCTGTTAACGTAAATATTCCAGCTACGTTGCTCAGTATTAACTTACTGCAATTTGCACGCAAGGATGGCGTTACGACGTATCGGTGGGAGCCTGTGTTTTCAGATGGATTTAGTGGCCCCATGGCAGCGGACGTAGAAGAATACTGGTCTACAACCCCTTCGACTCTGGTGCCGACGGTGTTCCGACCATCCCCCATGGCATTCCAAACGCCACGTGGGGGCATTACAGTTGGTTCGTGTCTGCATGGCGCTCAAACTTTCACCATTGCTATTCTTAACAACGACGCTCCCGATTACGGACCGCAGACATGGACTGCAACATTTCCTGCCACGGTCCCAGCTACCTCTGTAGGTTTGCGGATATTGGCAGACGTATCTGCCGAAGCCTACCGAGATGGATACGTAATCCGTTTATTTTATGTTCAACTCTAATCACTAATTAACATGGCTGGTGAACTTGAAGCACAAACTATTTTAGATGTTGTTCCGGCCGCACAACGCAACCGGGACCGCTGGCCAGTTGAGTACCACACTCCAGATGTTGAGCACTTTGATGTGGTTACTGCTGAGACCACGGTGTCCACAACTGGCGGCGCGTTTTTTACGATGCGAACCGACCCCATCACGTTTAATATTTACTTGCAAGGGGGTATGGTGAGCGGGGGCTCAGGCAACAAAACTATTGATGAAATATTATTGTTTAATAAATCTCAAGGAACTAATGGAACGTGGGTAGGATCTAATGAGCAAACACTTATTATTACCGTTACTGGAAATGGGACTGCCACTGATGGCGTTCTTGATCCCATCTTTAATCTTCAGAACGCAGTAGCTTCTGTAGGTTCTGCGGGCGCAAACACGTTTCCAACCGCCACTAATCTTAACGGCAAAACGTGTTATCTTATGCTCGGTGCTTTTATTGAAAAAGGATTCGCCCCTTCTTCTATTGGGAATTTTACTGTAGGTCTTTGTTGGGGTAGCTACAATATCAACCGATATTAATCAATGCCATGTAAAAATTCATATAGTAGCACCGGTACATCCACAGATTATCAGCCGCCACTTAGGTATAACGTTGTAATTCAGGGTACAGAGTACACATCCTACCAGGAGTCTGTTAGCACCAGCCGTCAACAGAGCTGGAAAATGACCAACGACGGTCTTGATATTGATGCATGCCAAGATATTACAACATCTGAAGACGAGTATAACCTTACGGGATCGTATTCACTTACCGAAAGAAGAACCGGAGGGTATGTGCACAATGTTGCAGGTGATGGCCTCAAGTATCAGACTAAATTAACGAATACTTTTGTACGAGTAATCCAACCAACCATTGCGGTTAACTTGGCTGGCTTGAATGAGCAACGGTGGGAGAGGTACGAGTCTTCTAATTCTGCGGATTGGACTAATGACGATCCCTGGACATGGGGGGAAAATACAGTTGTAACAAACGGGCCGTATTATAGTGACGGTATATCCGGCGAGAATAAATTTTTTCTGCCCGTTCAAGTAGATTCGGTAAAAAATAAAGTCATTGAAAAATTAGGCACCGTATCTTTTGATGACTGCCTACCCAAGCAAAACGAGGATAGGGCTTTATACAAAGAATACACGTTCCTAGATTTTGCCGTTATTGGGCGCACTCCCGAAATTATCTATGCGATAAAATCGCGCACTCGTTTTAAAATTCCAGAAACAAAATTTGAAAACGGTTTGAGTGTACCAAACACGTCTAACTATTTAAAAGTTACGTATGACATTCTTGAAGATCCCGACGATGAAGCTGAAGACAGTTTCTTTTTTTCGCAAAACAATTCAGTTGAAGTCAATGGGGTTGGGGGTCTTTCTGATTGGATTTATATCGATCCCCCTCACTATGACGCTAGCCGCTACATAGTTAACATTAGATTTTCGTGCCGCAAAGACTGGTTTGTAGGCAGTCCTCAACAAACTATGGGAGAGCTCTATGAGCTTGATATTGAGACGTTAGAGGATTTAAATTCTAAAGCAAGCTGCTGCTGCCCTCTGGCTCTTTGTTTAGAGCCAGAAATAATTAAAGAAACTATACGAGTAAGGGTAAGATTAGCTAGATACCATCTTAATACTAATGGGCAACCGTTTCTTGAAATGGTTACTACAGAATGTCTTTCTACCCCATCTTCAAAAGAAACAACCACTCTTTTGGGCGATGAAAGTATTCGTTTGGGGGATGGTGGTGATCCCGGAGAATTGGGCGTAAGCGGAAAACCGGGTAACAATTCACTTAAAGTAAACTCTTTAAAAGTTACGGGCTTGAAAATACCTGGCTTGAAAATTACCGGGTTAAAAACTACCGGGTTAAGGATGAGCGGGTTAAAAATGGGTGGGTTAAAAGGGGGTGCTGATGGGCGAGGCTTAAAAGGTGGCGGGTTAAAAGTAACAGGACTTAAAGTAACTGGTTTGCGTGGCAAAGGGCTTGTAGTCACAGGGTTGACCGGGACCGGTCTTACTGGAAGTGGTCTCACAACCAGTGGGCTTACCGTTAAAGGTCTCAAGATGGAAAAAACGCCTCCTCGCACAGGGCTTTCTCGTTCTGGCGGGCTCACCGTTAACCCGCTTGCAAAGGCAAAACTTAATTAAATAAAATCATTATGGCAAAACAAACTAACGAATACCATCCTACGGGATTTAACATGGCGGCTGTTGTTATGACATCAGCAGACACTACTATCGCTAAAAAAATTATTGATGCGGGTCCAAACGACTCAACCATCAATCAATTTTCTATTAGAAGTGCTTCATCAACGGCAGAAATCGTTGAGATTTTATTGAGAGATGGCACCACTAATTATGTGTTAACCACCGTCACCGTACCAGCGAACGCAGGAACAGACGGTAACACGTCATCCTTTGATGTTCTTGGCATAGAGTTTATTTACAATGCGTCAATCCAGCTAAAAGTCGGATGGTCTATTTATGCCAGACCGAAAAGCACTTTAACTGGGAACCTAACTTTTATTGCACAGGCTACCGATTACTAGCCCAACCCATGAATTGATCCTTGCATTTTTAATACGATGGCGTCATATTTCGTCGTACAAACATGAGCCTTACCGTTGAAGACCTGCGCGAACGATATCTGGAGCTAGTTTCCAGGGACGAAACGCATTTTTTCAGGCTGCTCAACGAGGCCGAGTCACGCCTGCAGGAAACTGCCAAGTGGAATTGGTGCAAGACTGAGGCGACCATCCCCGTTGAAGACGGTCACGTTTACCTGGACCCGTCTGTATACGCGGCCCTGATGGGAATCATCTTGGATGACGGTGCTCGCGTGATACGTCCTCGCGAGATCGAGTTTTCCGCAGGGGGTTATGGACGTTCGCGCGCGGGCGAATGCGGCCAAGGTCACCTCGTGGATTGTGGCATTGTGACAACATACCCCGACGCGGACACACGGTTGCGTCGCCGCAAATACAAGGTGGCAGATCTCGTGCGCGAAGACACCACCTCCACCATCACCATCGCCGAAACGGGGGCTCCGCTGAACATCACCAGCAACGATAAGGTGGCCAAGCTATTCATCGGCAGCGTCCAGCAAGTGAACGGGGTGTATGGAAAAGTCGGCTCGGTCTTACCAGTCATTGGCATTTCCCAGATCACAGGAAACGGCACCCTAACGGTTGGCCCCATCGCGCCGACCGTCGATTGCCTTTTGCACCTGGCGCACACCGTTTTGGTTCACCCCGGAGACTACACTCTGTGCCCATCCGCACGGGCCATCAAGCTGGCGATGCTGGCGGTGGGCTACGAGGAAGTGAACGACGCCGACCGGGCCAAGGTTTACTGGGCGGATGCCTACTCCGCGCTCAATGAGCAGGAGTCCACCCAACGTGGCGGTGTCCGAGGCAGTGCAACCATCCAACCATTCGGGGACGGGGTCTACCCAGTAAGATCCCTCATGTAATCTTTAACGCACACTCCAACCTACTACTATTATGGGACGACTACTCGACGGCTACGACAGACTCCAAGCATCACCGCTTGGTTCGACATCACCCCTGCGTGTCAATCCGGGTATCGCATCAATGAACAGCCAACGCTCGGCGATGACATCAGCCCTGCGACGTGGAATCCGGGAAGCCAAGCGTAAGGGGGACTTCCAGACCGTGGCTAAGGGCATCGAGATGAGCAACGCCTACGGCGTGCAGACCACCGGTATCAGTAACTACGATGAGCGGATGGCTGGGGGTGAGACCTTTGCTAATATGGCTGGGAAGAAGGCCGACATGAACGCCAAGCTCGCCAACCGTGCAGCTGAAGGGGTGGACAAGATCGGGAACATGCCACAACAGGATACGGCCAATCCAAATTCCACAGCCGGGGCTGGGAACGGGACTCCGATCAAGAAGGCCGGGCCTGCGGTGGTGGACAATAGCCCCGGAGCCAATCCAAATGCCCCAGCTTCTAGTGTTGACGACATGCCCGGAGCTAAGTTCGCCAACTTAGCCACCGCCGAGCCACCGCCGAAACCAACGATGAGCATGGAAGAGCAGAATACCGCCGCCGTCAGGAGCCGCACCCTCGACGGGTCCTTCGGAACCGGGGCGCGGGATAAGATGCGCCGCGAGGAGGCGGATTCGTTGCTAGATTCCGTGGTGGATTACGAAATCGGGACCGATTCGGGGACCGGCGACACCATCGCCAAGCCTGTCGTTGACGAGAAGAAAATCCAAGGATCGCTTGCAAAGGTAACAGCTCTAGGCGGGACCGAGAAGTCCTTTAGGGCTGCCATAGAGCGCCGCCTGGCCTCGACCTCGGTGGTTAGTGGGCGCACTAAACGAAGCTAACTTACCTTGATGGCTACCAACACTCTCGTATCATCTGCTGCCGAGGTGGACTCCCAAGTGGAGCCCGCCACGAAATTCTTCGATCCTTCCGCATCGCTGGGGATTATGCAGCGCTACGGAATGTCTGGACAGTCCCGTGCGTTTGCCGAGGACGCACTCAAGAGCGCCAACGAAATCGACCAAGCCGTCAACTACGACCCTATCAACCGACGCAACGATCTGGAACGCCACGACTGGGCGCGTGAGGCAAAAGATAAAGCTGACCTTGCCTACGACGAGAAGAAAAATTTTGAGACCACCCTTGGAACTTTCCTAGTGGACTTCGCCAGGCTCGACGAGAACGCTGACGACTTCGACGAGAAACTCACACAGTTTATCTCTGACCCACGCGCCCTCAACAACGAGGCCGTGAAGTCAATCTATAACCTCAAGGTCAGCCAACGCGAGCAGGCTTCCCGTCAGAAGGAAGTCGCCGGTGCTCGCAACAACGCCGTGCTGGAGTCATGGTCGCAGTCAGGGTATGATCCTGCGGATATCACTAATGACGCTGGGATGTTTGACCCCACCAAAGCGGCCAAGGCCCGTCAAAAGGAATCCGCCGAGGTAATGCAATCCAAGGCCGCCGAGAAGGGTCGGGAGGAGCGCCTCGTACTTTACAACGGCGACAGGGATGTGGCTTATGCCACCACGGCGGAGCAAGTCGAACCGATATTCAAAATCCGGAGTAAGGTGTTTCTCGAATCAGGTGCGCCGCTCGCAATCAGCACCACGCCACCCGCAGAAGGGGGGCCTTCCGAGTTCGACGTATTAAATAACGAGGCCCCAGGCCTTACGGCGGAACAATACGTCGCACGCTTGATAAAGTACGACATCCCGGAAGGGGATCTTGATGAGCTGACTGACCCCACTGAAAGGCTGGTTAGAATCCTATCCAAGGGGGGCGCTACCAAAGACCCGTCACTGGCACCCGCCGCCAAGGCCGCGTTGGGTATGTGGAGCGCCGCTCACGCACGCGGTCGTCTGCCCAAGACACCCAACAAGAAGGTCCCCGACGCAGCTACCGGCGCGGCGGCACCATCAGGTAGCCCGCCTAAGACCGAGGAGAAAACTAAGACGACTTCTCCAACCAACGACGATTACTACTAATATGAGTGTCCCAAGATGGCGTGATGTGGAAGCCGACGCTCGTTATGAGAGTCTCGATCTCGCCGGACGGGCGGAAACGTTCTCCAAGTGGGAGAATGACGCTTTAGGTGAGATGATCACATTTGGCTCTCCCGAGGAGGAGCTGGACAAGTTCCGTAACCGCTCCGTGAGTGAGCGCTTTCGCTTGTCTAACCCAGGTAAGGAAAAAGACGAGGCTACTTGGAACACCTACGCCACCGAATACGTCACTCAGGAGAACGACCGGATCAACAAGGCGCTACCGGTATGGCAAGATCTATTTAAGCGCGACGATGCGCCACCTACGGCAATGACCCCGGAAGGCGTGCTGTTGGTGAACCCTCGTTTGCAAGCAGACCAGGCCATCTACCGTCAGACCGTGCTAGACTCCGACGCACCTGCCACGGCTAAAGCGGACGCGCTGCGCACCCAGGGGATATGGAATACCCAAGCACAGAACGCGCTGTTGAGTGACTTCAACACCCTCCGTGCCGAATCAGACCCCAACAAGGACATGATCCGCAGCGACAAGGTCGATGAGGATGTTTGGAAACAAATCTCGATCGTCCGTAAGGGAGACAATACCTATGGGATCAATGATCCCCGTTATGTATCCATGTCAGATCGGTTTGGGGATAATGTAGCTCGGATCTTTGGTGGGGGTGGCAACGAAACCACGTATCTAGACGTCCCCGGTTTGGACAAGCTGGTGACCAAGGCCGCTGCGATCGGGGTGTCGCCGGAGCAGTTGATGGATCGTTGGAAAACCAACTACCTGTGGGGTGGTGCAGAGGACAAGGGCAACCTGGTCCGCCGCGACAACGTCACCGGCGATTTGATTATCAATCCGGAACCCAAGAACGGTAAGGGTGAGTTCGCCCCGCAGATAATGTGGCGAAAGGATTTATTGGACGCCGAATCGTCACGCCTCAAGCTAGACGACAACGAAAAGGCTGCTCTCAGCCAGCAGCTCAACCAATACCGCGACTCTTTTTCCGACGCTGCCTATGAGACGTTTATGTCCACGTCCTTCGAGGGCACTGGCGCGATTAACAAGGTGCTCACTCCACTGCGCGAGGCGCAGGAATTTGTCGGAGCCAAGGCAGACTTCCAAGCATACGCCATCGCTAACGAGGACAAGTCCAGGCGCGAGGTAGTGGAGGGCTGGCTGAAAAAATACGATGACCGACCGTGGATTGGCAAGGTTACCAACGCTGTCCTTAACTCCACATACGGCGGTGTCGCCAAGTTTGAGGGAGGTGCAGTCAAGGTCACAGCCCTAGCAGGGGATGTGGCTATATCGCCGTTCACCCTCGCCTATGACAAGGCCACCGGGGGTGAGCTTCCTAAGATGTCGATGACCTTCAGCAAGGTTGCGGCTAATATTTACCGACCGATTGAACGCCGCGCCAGTATG
>Ga0209443_1000734_pt1 | contig 21914 bp, 18 predicted proteins | sample LauGreBMM110DCMD_2_FD_187571 | JGI IMG/M metagenome (GOLD analysis project Ga0209443, IMG submission 187571) | Freshwater lake microbial communities from Lake Michigan, USA - Su13.BD.MM110.DCMD (SPAdes) (version 2) | ecosystem: Environmental > Aquatic > Freshwater > Lake | place: Lake Michigan... | reverse complement strand
TGTCTGCCACTTACCGGCAATCTTCTAAAACCACAGACAAGGCCAAAGAAAAGGATCCCCTCAATAAATATTATTCCCATGCCCCAAGGGTAAGGCTGAGTGCCGAGCAAGTAAGGGATCAGGCACTGGCCATTTGTGGTGCCCTCAGCGATAAAATGTATGGGCCCAGTGTAATGCCTTATCAGCCTGACGGAATCTGGAGATCCCCTTATGATGGCCGAAAATGGAAACAAAGTGATGGAGAAGACCAATACAGACGGGCCATTTACACCTATTGGAAACGAACCAGCCCATATCCGTCCATGATCAGTTTTGACGGATCAGCCAGGGAAGTATGTGCCACACGGCGCATAAGAACAAACACACCATTGCAGGCACTGACCTTGCTCAATGATTCAACCTATTGGGATCTTTCCGTTAAACTTGCCCAAAACCTGCTCAAAGACAAATCACTTTCCCTTGAGCAAAGAATTGGGAAAGGATATGCTTTGGCTACAGGGCACCCCATCAACGAACAAAAAACCAAAGCATTTCAACAGCTCTACACTTCCAGTTTTCAAAAACTGGAAAAGGAGAAAGAGAAAATATTGGGTATGCTATCCGATTCTGTTTACAGAAAACAAGGCAAGGAATTGGCAGCATTTGCTGTCGTTACCAATGCCATTTTAAACCTCGATGAAGTAATCACCAAGAACTAGATCAAGAACAATGGCAAAAGAAAAAATACAACTGGAGGCACAAAGAACCGCCCTGTCCTATCAAACAAGAAGGCATTTTCTAGGGAAATGCAGGACTGGTATGGGAATGATGGCAATGGGTTCAGTATTGGACAGCTGCAACCTGCTCACCGGCAACAATGCAGATGGCTCATTGGTGTCGAATCCCCTTTCTCCCCGCGCTCCTCATTTTCAGGGAAAAGCGAAATCGGTGATTTTTCTTCACATGGCAGGGGCACCATCACAACTGGAGATGTTTGACTACAAGCCTGAACTGCAAAAAATGGATGGCCTGGATTGTCCTGACTCTTTCATACAGGGAAAGAAATTTGCCTTTATCCGTGGCGTCCCGAAATTATTGGGCCCTCAGGCCAATTTCAAACAATATGGACAAAGTGGTTTGTGGTTGTCTGATAACCTCCCCCACTTCCAACAGGTTATTGATGATGTAACCATCCTGAAGGCTGTCAATACCGATCAATTCAACCATGCCCCTGCACAATTGCTGATGCACTGCGGTACGCCAAGGTTGGGAAGACCAAGCATGGGCTCATGGGTAACCTACGGGCTGGGTTCAGAAAATAGCAACCTGCCTGGCTTTGTTGTATTGACTTCTGGGGGAAGAAATCCGGATGCAGGAAAAAGCATCTGGGGAAGTGGTTTTCTGCCATCCGTTTACCAGGGTGTTCAATGCAGGTCTGAGGGCGATCCTGTATTATTTTTGGAGGATCCCAATGGCTTTGACAGGGATATGCGGAAAGCATCGATTGAAGCCATCAACAATGTAAATGAACTTTCCTACAATGAATACAAGGATCCTGAAATATTAGCGAGAATCTCTCAATACGAGATGGCTTTCAAAATGCAGATTGCTGTGCCAGATGTCATGAGCATTGCTGATGAACCGGCGTATATTCATGAAATGTATGGCACAAAACCTGGTGAAGAGTCTTTTGCCAACAATGCCCTGCTCGCCAGAAAACTGGTTGAAAAAGGTGTACGCTTTGTTCAACTTTTTGATTGGGGATGGGATAGCCATGGCACTGGGGAAGACACTGCGCTTGACAAAGGATTCATTGGCAAATGTTTACAGACAGACAAGGCTGTTTCGGCTTTGCTCCTGGATTTGAAGCAGAGGGGGTTGCTGGAAGAGACGCTGGTGGTTTGGGGTGGAGAGTTCGGAAGAACACCCATGCAGGAAAACAGGGATGGCAAACAAAACAGCTTCAAAGGCCGTGATCATCATTCCGAAGCTTTCAGCATGTGGATGGCAGGAGGCGGCATCAAAGCTGGATTCAGCCATGGAGAAACAGATCCAATCGGATACAATGCCATTGAGGGAAAGGTTTCTGTTTATGATATACAGGCCACCATATTGAAACAGCTTGGGTTTGACCATGAGCAATTGACCTATCAATTCCAGGGAAGACCATTCCGGCTTACAGACGTTTTTGGAAAACCCATAGATCCAATCATCGCTTAAAACAAACCATGAAAAACAGAAGAAATTTTCTGAAAACCGGATCATTGGTGGCTGGATCATTGTTGGTTACAGAACTTGATGCATTTGCAACCCCTACAGTCAAGTTGCCTGCGGCAAATCTGATCATCATGGCAACCAACTGGGGGTTCAATGGTAATCTTGTGGAATTTTGTGCTGCAGCCAAAAAAGATGGATATGATGGCATAGAAGTATGGGTTCCGGGCTCTATTGCTGAGATGAATGCATTGAGTGAAGCAGTCGGTAAAGCGGGACTTAAACTTGGACTGCTGGCAGGCGGACATGACTCCACCCCCACATTGCACAAAAAACAGTTTTCTGATGCCATAGAAAGAGCTATTTCTTTGAAACCCCTTTATATCAACTGTCATTCTGGTAAAGACTATTTTAGTTTTGATGACAATGCAGCAATGGTGGCCATGACCATTAAACAATCTGCTGCATCAGGCGTACCCATCTACCATGAAACCCACCGGGGCAGGATGCTTTTTGCTGCCCATGTTTCCAAGGGATTCATCGATCGATTCAAAGAACTTAAACTGACCCTTGATATTTCGCACTGGTGCAATGTACATGAGGGTTTATTGGGAGATCAACAAATCAATGTTGATGTGGCTTTGGCAAGAACAGAACATATCCATGCAAGGATTGGCCATGCTGAGGGTCCACAAGTAAATGATCCACGAGCACCAGAGTGGAGAAATGAGGTCAAGGCACATTTTGATTGGTGGGATAAGGTCATTGAGAGAAAAAAAATTGAAGGGCAATCCATCACGTTCCTCACTGAATTTGGTCCACCCAATTATCTGCAGACCCTTCCTTTCTCTGGTCAACCTGTTGCTGATCAATGGGCCATCAACAAGTACATGATGGAAACAATAAGAAAAAGATACAGCTAAAACCATAGCATGAACCTGATAGAATTGATTGGCCGCTTTCATCCCGTTTTGGTGCATTTACCCATTGGTATTTTTGTGCTGGTTATTGCCATGGATGGACTAATGAGGTTTGATAAATTTGCATATCTCTCTGCTTCGATTCGACTGATCTTGGGAATAGGAATACTGTCTGCTATCCTTTCCCTTGTCACAGGATATACCCTTTCTCTGGAAGGGATCAACAACCAAGATTTGGTGGATAATCACCAGTGGACGGCGATTGGAACCACTGCCCTCTTTACTGCATATTATTTCTTGCGGCAAAAATTGATGGCCAAGCGACTTGCCCATACCTATACACTTCTTTTATTGCTTGTTATGCTGGCCTGGACAGGTCACCAGGGAGGGTCACTTACCCATGGAGAAGGATTTTTAACTGAAGGGACCCTTGATGCCAAAACAATCACAGCAGCGCCATTGGATATCAAAGACATCAACCAAGCCCTGGTCTACAAGGACCTGGTACAGTATACCCTGAACCAGAAATGTGTTCAATGCCATGGGAGTAAAAAACAAAAAGGAAAATTACGGCTTGATGACCTTAGCTGGATAAAAGCGGGAGGTAAAAATGGTAATTTGATCAATACCACAGATCCATCTGATGGAGAATTGATCAAAAGAATTTTGTTGGATGATATTGATGAGCACCACATGCCTCCTAAAGAAAAAACACAGCTCACAGATGCAGAACTGGTCATCTTTCAATGGTGGATCAATGCAGGTGCCTCTTTTGATAAATCTGTAGCAGCATTGGCACCAGATGCAAAGGTAATCAAGGCATTGGCATCCTTCAAAGTGGAGAACCAAACACAAGAAAAAACCATCGTAAAAACCAGAGCACCGATAGAAAAGTTTGAAAAGAAAATGCAGGAAAAGCTTGAAAAAATGGGATGGGTTGTCTCAACTATATCTTTTGATGACAATCATATTCGATTGATTGGGTATAATATTGAGGGGGCAATTAATGATGCATTGGTAGCAGCAGCTGAAATCAGTGAGCATGTTATAGAATTGAAATTATCCTTTTCAGCATTGAAGGACAATGACCTGAATAATCTCCGCAAATTCAAGAACCTTGAGAAGCTTTGGCTGGACCATACTGACATTTCAGACAATGCATTGAAGCAGGTTACGGCATTGAATAATCTGGGATACCTGAACATTGTAAATACAAAGACAACTGCCAGTGGTGTAAAAAACCTGATGAATCTACCGAATTTGAAAATGATTTATCTGCAGGGAATAAAAATAACAACTGATGAAAGGCTTGCATTGGAATCAATAAAAACCAATGTTAATCTATACTTTGGCGATTCAATGAAATCGGTCATTACAGATACCATCTTTGTCAAGAAAGCAGAATAAATTCTACAGCGTGACAGCTTTGTAATGGTCAAGCAAGGCCAATTGATTGATCGTTCTGTCGTAATTGTTCAGCGGATATTTTATACCATAATAGGTATCGTCATTCAGAAAATCAGTCAGAAACCTCAAGGCCTGCATATAGATCATGAATTGTCCGGCATAATTGATAGCGTCCAATTCTTCCTTGTTCAACACATCTTTCATGTGTTCAAGGTATCCGGCAATAATTGCCTTGTAAAAATCAGGCCTAACAAATACCTGTGAGAGATCTGTTTCCTCTTCATTTCCTGGAGAAAGATAAGTCCTGAACATATCTCCCAAATCACTGATCAAAAGACCAGACATTACTGTGTCAAGATCAATCACACAAACACCTTTACCCTGTTCATTCAGCAAAACATTGCTAATTTTTGTATCGTGATGGGTAACACGTTGCAGAAAATGCGATGAAGAGATGATGGATTGAAACCTTGAAACGATGGTAAAATCATTTTGTATTTGCTCAATAACTGTTGAGGCTTGTTGAATTCTATCCTTGTTTCCATGCTGCATTGCTTCAGTAAACTGTTGCCACCTGAATGCCAGGTCATGAAAACGGGGAATCGTAGGTTTGAGTATACTCACATCCATGCCTTTAAACGCTGCAGTGAATTTTCCAAATTGAAGGGCTGCTTCATAGGCCTGGTCAGCAGTGGAGCAAGCATCTAAAGAATGTGTTCCTTCAACAAATGGCGTTAACCTAAAATATGCATTGGACGCTATTGCATAAGGATCCCCATGCTTCGTAGAAATTGGAGTTGGAAAGAAGATTTCTTTTTTGTTTTCTTTAAGGAACTGAGACAAGGCATCAAGATTGGAGGCAATATCCAAGGGGGTTTTGAACACTGTTGTATTGACTTCTTGCAGGATGAATGCTGGGACGGATGCTGTTGATACAGTATATGTTTTATGGATGAGTCCATTGCCAAACAAGGCAATTTGGTAAGCATCTGCATCAGAAAAATACTGGTATAAGATATGGTTACCAATCATGGAAATCAATATAAGAGCCTTACTTTAAGGGAACCTTTGACCTTTCTAAGCAGCTCAACCGCATTTTTAGAAAGCTTCTTATCGATATCCAAGACTACATAACCAATAGCATCATTGGTTTTGAGGTATTGACCAAGCACATTGATTTTATTTTCAGACAAAGTCGTGTTGATTTCAGACAAAACCCCCGGAACATTGGTATGAATATGCAAAATGCGGTGCGTACCCTCCTGTGGGGAAAGGCTTATTTCAGGAACGGTATGGGATCCAGTAGTGGCACCCATTTCAAGGTATTGCAACAATTTGGCACTCACATCTTCCCCTATGTTGTGCTGCGCTTCTTCTGTAGATCCACCAACATGTGGAGTGAGGAGAACATTAGGGATATGTTGAAGGGGTGATGAAAAGGGATCACCGTTCTTCTCCGGTTCAATAGGGAAAACATCAATGGCAGCGCCCGACAAATGTCCGCCTGTGAGTGATGTGGCCAAAGCATCAAGATCTACCACTTCTCCCCTTGCAAAGTTGATCAGGATTGAACCTTTTTTAAAATGCTTGAGCAGTGTTTTATTGATCAGATTTTTGGTCTGTTGCGTTTCAGGAATGTGAAGGGTAATGACATCAGCCTTTGAAACAACCTCCTTGAGCGTCTTTCTGGAAGATGCATTACCAAGTGGTAATTTGGTGACATTGTCATAGAATATAACTTTCATTCCCAATGACTCTGCAAGAATGCTTACCTGTGAACCAATATTGCCATATCCGATGATTCCCAGGGTTTTACCCCTTATTTCAAAACTCCCCTTGGCATCCTTGTTCCATTGTCCTTCGTGGGCAGCTTTGTTTTTATCCAGTATTTTCCGGATAAGAATGATAGAAGCCCCGATGACCAACTCTGCCACTGATCGGGTATTGCTGTATGGGGCATTGAACACAACAATTCCTTTTTTCCGGGCTGCCTGAAGGTTTACCTGGTTGGTGCCTATGCAAAAACAACCAATTGCCTGAAGTTTCTCAGCATGCTGCAAAACCTTTTCAGTAATCTGTGTTTTTGACCTGATGCCAACCATGTGTACCTGCTTAATCTCGTTGATCAGTTGCTCTTCTGAAAGGGCACCCGAAATTTTTTTGATGTCTGCATAGCCGGCATCTTTGAAAACTTTGATGGCAGCATCACTTATATTTTCAAGCATTAAGATCTTGATCTTATCTTTGGGGTAGCTGGTTTTGTTTGTATTAACCATTTTTTTTAACTGTAGATTTAAACAAAATTAGCAACTTATTCTTCCGTTTCCAATTTAAGCAAAGCAATGCAGAAACTAAAACTGTTCCTTTTATTGTTTATCGCCTTTTCGGCGCTTTTTTATGTTGTTGATCGATACAGCAAGCAAAGCCCACTCAATCTGAAAGAATCCATAACAACCATCAATTTAGCACCCAATACTGCATTCACAGCGATAGACCAAGAACTCAGGAATTCAAGCCAGCATTTTTTTGACCAAACATTGCTTCGATCAAGGTTCAATGGCAGCATACTTGTTAGCAGGAATGGTAAAATAATCTTTGAACGCTACCAAGGACTTAAAAATATATTGAGTGGTGAGCCCATTGACTCCAATACTGCTTTTCATTTGGCTTCGGTTTCGAAGACCTTCACTGCGATGGCCATCCTTAAACTATGGGAAAATGCCGCATTGCTGCTGGACGATCCCATAACAAAATACTTGGAGGGCTTTCCATTTCCATTGATTACAATCAGGAACCTGCTCAGTCACCGCAGCGGACTGCCCAATTATGTGCATTTTATTGAAAAAATGGGGTGGGATACGCATCGATTTGTTACCAACGCCGATATTTTACAATTATTGATTGACAATGCAGATAAGCTTAAACCTGGTAGGGCCAATGCCTATTTTGACTACTGCAATACCAATTATGCCCTTTTGGCCTTGATTGTTGAAAAAGTGAGTCAGATAAGTTTTTCTGACTACCTCAACAAGGTATTCTTCAAGCCCCTTGGAATGAACAATAGTTTTGTCTTTTCAATAGACATGGTAGAATCGGTACTCCCCTCCTATAAGTTTAACAATCAAAGGGAACCGCTGATGTTTCTTGATGCCATTTATGGCGATAAAAACATCTACAGCACCCCAAGAGACATGATGAAATGGGATTTTGCGCTCTCAAAAGACCAGCTTTTTGCTGAAAAAACGCTGGAAGAGGCTTTTAGGGGATATAGCTATGAAAGAAGAGGTACACGCAACTATGGACTGGGCTGGAGACTTGTTGAAATGCCAACCGGAAAGAAAATCATCTACCACAATGGCTGGTGGCATGGAAACAATACCGTTTTCAGCAGGCTTCCGGATGATTCTACTGCCATCATTGTCTTGGGAAACAAGTTCAACAGAAGCATTTATCAGGCTAAAAAAATAGCCGGAATATTCAAAGGATATGGCATCCAGTCTGATGATGATGAATAATGGTCAATACCTGAATTATCTAATCCCTAAAGGAAAAATGATTCGGCAAAAAACCTTCATTTTTCATCAGATTTTGTCTATTTTTGCTGCCCCTAAGTCAGTAAAAAACTGTTTCGTTCAATAACCAAACGCACTAAAATTGTTTATGGAAAATTTGATCTATCTCGTTCCCATGATGGGAGTTGTCGGACTGCTTTACACACTTATCAAATTCCGCTGGGTATCAAAGCAGGATGCCGGATCTGAAAGAATGAAAGAAATCAGCACTTATATTGCTGAAGGAGCCATGGCATTTCTAAAGGCTGAGTGGAAAATTCTTGGCTATTTTGTAGCCATAGTGGCCCTTTTGCTGGGATTCATGGCACAGAGCAATGCAGGTAGCCATTGGAGTATTGCCATTTCTTTTGTTATTGGTTCCGTTTTCAGTGCAACCGCAGGGTATATAGGCATGAAAGTGGCTACCAAAGCCAATGTCCGTACTGCTGAAGCGGCCAAAACAAGCCTCAGCAAAGCACTCAATGTATCCTTCACTGGTGGTGCTGTGATGGGCCTCGGTGTTTCTGGATTGGCCGTTTTAGGATTGGGTGGCTTGTTCATCATCCTGAAACATTTTTTCGCTCCCGATGGAAATGCAGAAGGCATGTTGCGCACCATTGAAGTGCTGACTGGTTTTTCACTTGGAGCAGAGAGCATCGCTCTTTTTGCACGTGTTGGTGGTGGAATTTATACCAAAGCGGCTGACGTAGGTGCTGATTTGGTGGGTAAGGTTGAAGCGGGTATCCCAGAGGATGACCCCCGTAATCCAGCCACCATTGCAGACAATGTAGGAGATAACGTTGGAGACGTTGCTGGTATGGGTGCTGACTTGTTTGGCTCATACGTGGCAACTGTATTGGCTACCATGGTACTTGGTCAGGAAACCATTTCAGTTGACAATTTCGGTGGTATTGCCCCAATTTTGTTGCCAATGGTCATTGCTGGCGTAGGTATTCTTTTATCCATTGTTGGTACCTTGTTTGTTAGGGTGAGTGATTCTGCTGGCGCAAGTACACACGCTGTACAGAAAGCCCTCAACATGGGTAACTGGGGTTCGATGATCCTGACAGCCATCGCAGCATATTTTATCGTAAACGCTATTTTGCCAGAAACAATGATACTGCGTGGATTATCATTTACACGGAATGGTGTTATTGGTGCCATTGCTGTTGGACTTGTAGTTGGTGCCCTCATGAGTATTATTACAGAATATTACACTGCCATGGGCAAACGTCCTGTGATGAGCATCATTCGCCAATCAGCTACCGGTCATGCAACCAATATCATTGGTGGACTGGCCATAGGTATGGAAAGTACATTTTTACCCATATTGGTATTGGCTGGTGGTATTTATGGTTCATTTGCTTGTGCAGGTTTGTATGGCGTAGCCATCGCTGCGGCCGGTATGATGGCTACTACTGCCATGCAGTTGGCCATTGATGCTTTCGGTCCTATTGCAGACAATGCAGGTGGAATTGCTGAAATGAGTGAATTGCCCAGCGAGGTTCGTGAGAGAACAGATATCCTTGATGCAGTGGGTAATACTACTGCAGCCAGCGGAAAAGGGTTTGCCATTGCTTCTGCAGCATTGACCTCTCTTGCCTTGTTCGCTGCCTTTGTAGGTGTAGCCATGCCGGATAATCAACACATCGATATTTACAAAGCAGACGTTTTGGCCTCTTTGTTTATCGGTGGCATGATTCCTTTCATTTTCTCCTCTCTCGCCATCCGTGCTGTTGGTGAAGCCGCCATGGCCATGGTTGAAGAAGTTCGCCGCCAATTCCGTACCATTCCTGGAATCATGGAAGGTACAGGAAAGCCAGAATATGACAAATGTGTGGCCATTTCAACGGAAGCATCCCTCAAAAAGATGATGTTGCCCGGTGCTATCACCATTGTTTCACCATTGCTCATTGGCTTCATTTTAGGACCAGAAGCATTGGGTGGATTTTTGGCTGGTGCTACTGTTAGTGGTGTATTGATGGGTATTTTCCAGAACAACGCTGGTGGAGCCTGGGACAATGCCAAAAAGAGCTTTGAAAAAGGTGTTGAAATAAACGGAGAAGTTTTTTACAAGAAATCAGAACCCCATAAGGCTTCTGTAACTGGAGATACTGTTGGAGATCCATTCAAGGATACTTCTGGCCCATCCATGAACATCCTCATCAAATTGATGTCGATTGTTTCATTGGTGATCGCCCCTACCCTTGCCCAAATGCACCCAACGGGAACTTCCAAGATCCAAAAGAATGTTGAGATTTCAATCATCAATACTGACAGTTCGAAAGCTGAAATCAGCATGATGGAAGGCCCTGATCAAGGCCTTATTCAGGCATTGAAAGCGGACGGTTTGATTGGTGAGGGTTCAAATACCATTGAGTTTGAAGAAGATATACTGAAGGTAAATGGCAAGATTGTTGATGCTGAAAAATACAGATCAATGATAAAAGGTGATAAAGTTCTGATTAAAATTGATGAGAAAGCAGTTACCAAATAATGTTTGTGAATATGAGCAATAAAAAAATCCCCTTCAAATGAAGGGGATTTTTTATGTACGAATGTATTTTAGGAAAGTTCAGATCGTTTATTTCCTCGCAACTTTGAATGTTTTGGTAAGGGTATTGCTTGCAGTCTTTTGACTGGTTACAGCAACAGTAACACTGTAAAGGGAGCCTGAAACCAATGTACCAGTAGAAATATCATTGGAAGCAACAGTAGATTTCACATTTTTACTTTCAAGCAATGTTCCAGAAGGATCAGCTTTTGTTGTAATGTCAATGCTGATGCCTGTCGTTGGCATTTTGGAACTCAAAATTACTTTAAAGGAATAAATACCAGACGAGGCGGTAGCTGTAGTGGTTCCTGGATCAGGATCCATTGAAAACAGGATATTATCTTCTACTTCCACCACTGGAGGTGGAGGTGGTGGAGGAGTTGGGGTTGGGGTAGATTTTTTGGTGCATGAAATGGTCAAACAAACCATCATCATCAATGAAAAAGCCAAGGACCTATTGAGCATGTTTAAAATTTTTATAAAATTAAGCAGATTTGAGGGATTACCAAACATTCCTTGGACAAAGATCTCCATATGCGTTGTTCAGGGTAAAACCAAGAACAATTTCATGGGTACCCCGGTTCATGGTACTTAAGAGATATTTTCCATTGTTGAGATCATAGGCATAACTGATATTGAAAGTATGGGCAACATTGAGTCCAACCATACCAGCGAATCCATCCCCCATTCTGTAGTTGGCACCGATCCACATAAGATCCCTGAACTGCATCTTGACATTAGCGTCAACGGCCAAGGGTGTGGCAGCAATATACCTCAACATCACAGAAGGCAATGCCGTTATATCCTGGCTGAGGAAAAAACGGTAACCAGCCGTGGCAAACACATGAGGAACGAGTGTTGATTTGTAGGCAGCGCTGTCAATCAGATTGAACCGTACAGGAATGATTTGTTGGGCGGAAAGGCCTGCAAAATAATTGGAAGAATACAACCATAAGCCTGCATTCAATTCTGGCTTGATTTTGCTGATATCATTCACTGATGTACCAATTGCCGGATCAAATGCTGTTGCAAGCGTAATTTTGCTTTTGTTGACATTGATCGATGAAAACCCTGCACCAAAACCAGCTGCAAGGCTGGTTGTGCCGGTTAGCCCCACATGATAAGAATAAGTAGCATAAGTAGTCATTCGGTTGATATAGCCTGTAGAATAATTGACTGCAGTAAACCCTAACCCATGATGTGGTGGAGCTGAAGTATAATTGGCCCAATACTCTTTTCCTCTTGGGTTTTGCCCTTTCATGTCAAAAGAGTTGACTGATTCACGGTAGTCTGATTTGCCTATGGCTCCATGAATGGTAGCATAAAAAGTTTTTGGGGCACCTTCAATGCCAATCCATTGATTTCTGGCACTGAGCTTTACATCAACATAATTCTCAATACCCCCAATGGCAGGATTGACAATATAATTGTTCATGATGTACTGGGTATAGTGTGGCCTTTGTTGTGCATTGGATACATTCACAAAAACAAAACAGACAATCAACAACAACAATCTTCTCATCATTTCTATTTAAAAATGGTTACATATCCAGCAACTTTCTTTCTGCCAGATTTCGGATCAATCACAAAATAATATGTGCCAGTTGGCAATGCATTTCCTTTGTACGTTCCATCCCAAGGTTTTGCATATCCTTCAGACCTGAAAACAAGTTGGCCCTGGGGAGAATATACCTCTAAGATACAACCTGGATATTGATCCAGGTATTTGATATCCCATAGATCATTGATGCCATCACCATTGGGGGTGAAAGTATTGGGGGGCTTTGGAAGTTTAAGTACTGTAATGGCAATATCATCTGTGCTTGTACAGTTACCCCTACCCGTAACACTGAGGGTATATACAATATCGTCTTGCGGCTTTACAACCAAAGGCTGAAGAATATCGGTAAAATTGAGGTAAGTCGCTGGTGACCAGGCATAAGTGAGGGAGTTCCCCGTAGCTGTGGCAACAATTGTTTTTTGACCATCATCCAATACATACATGTCGGGTCCGGCAGATATTTTCGGATAAGGATGGATGGTAATGGATTTTACTGCCGTGTCAGAGACACAACCTTCAGCACTAACTACAAACAAGCTAACATTGAAGGTTCCAGTAGCCCTGTATAAATAGAGCGGATTTTTTGTCTTATCTACATTGCCATTGCCAAAATCCCAGTTCCATGCCGTGATGGGTCTGACAAAACCATTGCTTATATCGGTGAATTGAATGTCTTTTCCCAGGCATACAGAATCAAGGCTTGTATAGATTGCTTTGGGTTGAGGAAAAACATCAACCAGCAGCCTGGTCAGTGAATCTTTACAATTGTTGTTGCTTGTTGCTACCAATTTTACACTGTAACTTCCTAAAGAAAGATAATTGTGTGTACCATCTTTGGTAACAGCTGGATTGGTATTGTTGGGATTGCCAAAATTCCATAAATATGTGAGTAGCGAGCCAGATCCATCTGGTATGGTGGTATTGTTGATGAACAAGGCCTTCCCTTCTGGTAGACAAACTTTTGGAAGATCAAAATTCAGCAGGGGGAGCGGATGAACCAACACAGGAAGTATTTTCGGTTGACTTGTACATCCGTTATTGGTTACAACATCCAGGCTAACATTGTAGGTTTTGTACAAAGAATAAACATAGTTCAAAGGACTGGCATTTCCTGTGGATTGAATGGGCGAACCATCTCCAAAGTTCCAGTTCCATTTCACCAGGGTACCAGTATTAGGAATTGATTTACTGGTGAACGTGATTGGATTTTTTTCACAATTCAAGGTGCTAAAAACAAAATCTGCTGTTGGTCTGGGCCAAACAATGATGCTCTTGCTTGCTGTATCCTTGCAACCGTTGGAAGCAGTGAAGGTATATTGTAAAATAAAGGTTCCCACTCCGGCATTCAACGGTGTGTAAAGTCCTTTTGCATTTACACCTTTACCTGTAAAGACTGAATCTCCTGGGGCAATACCAGTAACATCCGTATACTTTGTTTGGGTGATTTGCCGGGGTGTTGCATCAAGACAAATGCCAGGAATTGAGTCAAGTTGTACAGCCGGACTTCCCAACAAATTTACTTGTCGATTCTCGTCGTCTGAACAGCTTCCTCCTGAAAACGCACGAACTACAATCCTGACAGGTTTAAGCGGCTGATTCGCAAACTTAAGATAAACATGTTTATATATCTTTCCTGAATCCGGAAGTTGGTCGATATCCTTCACCGTTGGATTATTGTCGTAATCCCAATAGATTTCAAGTTTACCGATAAATCCAAAGTCTACGGTAGACAGATTTTTTATCCTTACGGTATCGTTGCTGCAAAGTGAATCAGGCAATAATACCACAAAGTTGGATTTAGGTACTGCACCACTCACAATAAAAGATGTTGATTTAATAGAGACGCAACCTGCAAGACTGGTTACCCTGTGAGACATGGTGTATGTGCCCGCAGCTGTGTATTTGTGTCTTGGGTCTTTCAATACTGAGCTATCAGGATTTGAAGGGATGGCATTGGCATCACCAAATCTCCAAAGATGCGCAAAACCTGTACTGTTATCTGCAATTTTAGTGCTGTCTGAGAATTCTGCAAATGCGTCGTTCAAGCACACTTCGGGTATGCTGTTGTTGACGACTGGTTTAGGATGAATCCGAATTGTTTTGGTTGTAGTATCACTTTTGCACCCTTTGCTGTTCTCTACCATTAACTTGATTACCTGGTCACCCCAGATGGCAAAAGTTTTTGTTACCAGATTTGCATTGGTAAAATCTTGGGGAGTTGTTGCATTGCCCAATCGCCAGTTCCACCTGGTCAAGGTTCCAACATTTGCAGTTGAAAGCTGTTCAAAAGAAACGGTTTCGGTTTCGCATGCAGGAGCTACAACCCTGAAATCTGCAAGGGGTAATGGATGAACAACAAACGATTTTGTAGCAGTATCGCTGATGCAACCATCTGCAGTAAATCCAACCAATTTTGCCGTATAGGTACCTGCCGCTGTCAGGGTAAACAATGGATTTTGCAGGGTATCTTTCAAGCCATTGGACAAGGTCCAATTCCATTTGGCCATGGTTCTTCCCTGCGGATTGGTCTGGTCATTCATTTTTGTATTTTCCCTTAAACAAACTTCAGGAGTAACGGTGAATTCAGCCTTAGGCTGTGCAAACACCTGGGTCAATTGTTTGCTCAAACTATCTACGCAACCATTGTTGGATCTGATGATTAATTTAACTGTATAAGGACCTACAGCAGTATATTTATGTGTAGGTGAAATACGATTTATCGCAGTATCAGGATTGGTTGGAGATGCATTTGGATCTCCAAAAGACCAATTACGGGTAAATGAGGCCTGGCTTCCATCAACGATGGTGCTTAGGTCATTAAAAGTTCCCATACCATCAGGCAGGCAAATCTTGGGTAAGCTGAAATCTACCGCTGGATTAGGATTATTGTTGAATGCTAGGGACTTGACAGGGCTTAAACATCCATTTTGGGTTTTGACCCTTAACTGAATGGTATATTGCTGCAGACCTGTAAACTTTTCGATAACAGATGCATTTGTAGTATTCACAACTGCACTGTTCGTCAGCCATCTCCATTCTTTAATGCTTGCACCTCCCCCTACACGGGAAGCATCAACAAAAGTTACATCTTTGTTTTGACAGGTTGTACCAAGGATGGAAAAATTAGCAACTGGAACGCTGTCTACATATACATCTTGTGAGATGGTATCTGTCAAACAACCTACATCTGTGTAGGCAAAATACTTGACTGTGTATTTCCCAGGATTCTTGTATTTATAACTGAAATTTTTCAGTGCAGAGAAGTTTCCGTCACCCATGTCCCATGAGTAGCCAATAACCGGCCTGGCAGTAGATGTAGTTGTATCAACAAATGCGATTGAATCAGTGATGCAATTCGATGATGTAAACTTAAACCCTCCTTTGGGTGGTTCAAAAACCTGCAAATCAAAATCAATTTGCTGTTCTCCAGTACATCCATCGGTGGTTGGGTTGTTGGCAATTACCTGGATGTTATAAGTGCTGATTGTGTTATAAAGATAAGTTCCTTTCAATGAATAGCTATAAATACGTTTACCATTTACCAAATATGTTGAATCATATTTTGGAGCATTGTCTTTAGGAATTGCCGGATAATTGGGAACCTTCCATTCAAGGGAAAGTGGCTCATAAGGTAAAGTAATAGCAATATTGAAAGGTGTTCCCTTACAAGTAGCAGGCAGTTTTACCGTGGCATATTTATTGTTGGTGGTTAATGTCTGGTAAAGATCTTTAACATTGGCACCTGCATTATAGCCATAGGTTTCAGCATTACCATAGCCATAGGCAATCGCATTAAAACCTGAATCAGCCTGTATGGTATGTGATCCAGCTCCAACCTGTACTTGGAAATATGAATAGTTGGATTCTTGGGGGTGTACAGTAGATGCAACAACAGGAGCTGCTCCATCTACTTTCAGAGAGCTCAAACCATTTTTATGGATGGCAATATTGATATAATGCTGGTTAATGGCTGAATTCGGTGTAGAGTTAATGGTTACATTATCAATGGTTTGTTCAATAGGACTCAGATAAATCATTTCAGGATCACCATTGCCACCAATAAATGTATTGCCACAGTTATTGGCGGTGGTTATGTACTGCGCAACCATAATTGGTTCGTTTGATTCAAGTAAATCCGGTGTATTGCTTTGGTACTCATAGTAAAAGCCATTTTGAAGTCCCGTTAAAGCAATTCCATTTCTTTTTACGATGGTTCCGGGTTTGTTAATGGCAATTCTGAAAAAATTATTTGGCATTCGAGAAGTCGGAACAGTCAAGTATTTTTTTCCCCATGCGTTAGCTGGAAAAGCCTGCTGCATATAATTGTCCGCACTTCCTGATCCATTGTTACAAGTTATACTCAACTTGCCCGATCCAGAAAAAACTGCAATTCGTTTACAAGGACTTGTTGGTGTTGCAACAGACCTGATCTTTGTTCCGGTGAGGTCTTCACCTAAAAAAGGATTTGATGCAGTATTTAACTTTCCAAGGATATTGTATATCTCTCCTTTGTTGAGGTTAACCTTGATGGTGTCCCCAGCATTATTTAGGATTGTTCTGGCGCTAGGAATGATTTCAATATTGGTATCATCTTCAGTTGCAATAACATAAGAAAAACAGTAGGAATAATGCTGATTGGAGACTTGCTTGTAATTGACGGAATAATATTCACGGGCCAAAGTATTTACAGGAAACAACAAAGTGGCACCAGACACAGCAGCGTTATAAATGTGTGCATAAGCAATGATAGGCACATCAGAGGTGATGTGGATTCCTTTTCCACTTTTACCTTCGTCAGTAATCCTGGCATCTTGTGCCCCTGTTTTGGGCAAACGTGCTGATGTGGTTATGGCATTTGCAACTACGGTATATGAGTTTGTCCAACCCAATGAAGGAATACTAACCGTAACATTTGCATTACGGTCTGATGTAAAATAAAGTACCATGTCTTGTGCACCCCCACCAGCAGCAACTGTTCCATTGGCATTGTACATTGCTACATGGCTCCCATAACCAACCCAAAACTCTTTCCCCTTGTTGGAAAAATCCTGCGCAAGGGAAAATGTCCCCAAAAAATTCAAAACAAAAACAACAACCAGTCTTCTCATGAACATTGTTTGGCTATATGGAAAAATAGTGAAAATTTGTATAAGTACAAACTCTTAGACCATTGATTTTCATAGAGGTTTAGTGTGAATGGTGATTTTCTTTAGGGCATCAGGTCCAAGGGTAAACAAGAGGTCTACAATGGATACATTGGGCTTAAAACCAATCCTGTCCTCAAACAATTGAGGATATTTGATGAATGGCCCTTTTCCAGAATTATCATGGTTAGACGGCGAATAATAATCAATTCTTTCCTTTTTTTCCTGGTTTTCGGTTAATTGGTTGGCATCTTTAAGCAAAATCAGGTTGATTTTCATTTTTTTGACTACCCAATCAAGGCAGATACTGTTCCAATCAACCAAGTATTGTGGTTTCTGTTCATAAATTTCCATGAGCGAAGCGCTGTATTGGAAATAAAAAGGCGAGTTACCGTAGATGGTTTCCATGCTGCGAAAATGATCGCGTTGCCAGTTGCTGGTATAATCTATCTCAACAGCTTTGAATGGCAGCTTGACCGACCTTCCACCAACGACAGGAATAGTCATGGAAACCAGGCCATTGCCACCGGGGAGTATCATTCTGTTCCGGAAACTGGACCGCCGAAATAAAAGATCATTGTCAAAAAAAACCAATTTACAATCAACTATATCCCTCATTGCGTTGATGCATGGGAAATATTGAAGTTCAATGCTTAACAAGTTATTTTGCAGGTTTTTTGCAACATTTTGGGAGCTTGTCATAAGCATCTGCTGCAGCCTTGACTTCTTCAGCATCATAACCCGTATTGGCAATGGCTGTCTTGATGTTATCGAGGTTTGTCCGGTCGGTCAGGTAAGTAACAGTTGTTTTCTTCTGCTTGTAATCCACAAGTACTTTGGTGACACCTTCCTCATACATCAGGTATTCCTCAATCTTTTTTTTGCACATCTCACATTGAACGGATGGCGTATTGATTTTGACTGTAACTGGTTTTTTTTGTTGGGCGCTTGATGCCAAGGCTATAAAAAGGACCAGTATAGATAAAATTGCTTTTTTCATTGTACTTAAATTTGAGTCTAAATTAAGATTATCTCCCCCATTCTGAAGGGTTCTTGCTCCAGTTTAACAATGTATTTTGATCTTGAGGATCGATGGTTCCCTTCTCAATGGCCAGTTCGATTAAAGTAGGATAATTGGTCAGGGAAATGGTTGGAACACCCGCTGCAGAACAGGCGTTTGCTGCAGCCTCAAATCCGTAGGTAAAAATGGATACCATACCTATCACATCAAGACCAGCATTTCTCACTACATCAACGACCTGCAAACTGCTTTTGCCTGTAGAGATGAGGTCCTCGATGATGATTGTTTTCATTCCTTTTTCATAATACCCTTCAATCTGGTTGCCCAATCCATGCTCTTTGGGTTTTGGCCGCACGTAGATATAAGGAAGTTTTAGTTGATCAGCAGCCATTGCGCCCCATGCAATACCAGCAGTGGCTACACCGGCGAGCAGTTCAGCTTCAGGGAATTTTTCAAAAATCACGTTGCACATTTCACTTTTGATAAAATCCCTTACATAGGGATATCCGAGGAGTTTACGGTTATCGCAGTAAATCGGACTTTTCCAGCCTGATGCCCAAGTAAAAGGTTCTTTGGGATTCAACTTCACTGCATTAACTTGTAGCAGTTTTTCAGCAACTGTTTTTTCGTTTGTCATATGGCAAAATTGAAGCAAGCTCATCAGAAAAGAAAATTAAGTTATGTACATCATTGTTCACGAACCAACCGGCCCAGTCGTCTTCACAAAAGAGAAGGAATGGCAGTCATTTTTAGTTGATAAATTGATCATTGAAGCTGGCGGGGGAATGGTTTTCAACCCCATAGGGGAATTGTTGATGATGTTAAGGCGTGGCCAATGGGATATGCCCAAAGGGAAATTGGATGAGGGCGAAACCATAGAAGCCTGTGCACTAAGAGAAGTGGAAGAAGAAACGGGTATTTCTAACCTTAAGCTTTGTGGCAAATTACAGACAACCTACCATACCTATCCTTTCCAAGGTAAAACCGTACTCAAGCCATCACATTGGTTCAAAATGGAACATACAGGAACAGGCGTTTTGGTTCCTCAAACAGAAGAGGACATCACTGAATTGCGGTGGGTAGATAAGATTGAAGCTGCCGAATTGGCACAAAAAGCATTTCCTTCCATCAGAGAGATGGTTGAAAAATATTACCTGTAGCCAGGGTAAACATAGTAACTATGGGTGTTGCAGTATTGATTTCGAAACCACCTCTGGCAAAAACAGGGAAGCATCTCCCCCATTTCGGATGATGTCTCTCACGATGGTTGAGGCGATGGAAGTGTATTTGGGTTCGCAGGTAAGGAAAAAAGTTTCTATACGAGGATCCAACGTTCTGTTGGCATCAGCAATGGTCTTTTCATATTCAAAATCACTCACATACCGGATACCCCTTAGAACATATTGGGCATCAACTTCTTTGCAAAAATTCACAGTCAGGCCCTCATAGACGGCGGCATAAACCTTGTCCTCATCTTTAAAAATCTCATCTATCCATGATTTCCTTTGCTCAGGACTATACATGGAAGACTTCCCAGCATTCTTTCCCACAGCAACGATGATTTTGTCGAACAAGGGCAATGCTCTTTTGATCACATCCACATGACCCAGTGTAATCGGATCGAATGTGCCAGGAAAAAGACAAATTTTTTGCATGGGTTTTTTTTAAGGTGTTGATTCTTTTCTTCCTGATAAAAGATACAATACTGCCATTCTTACGGCTACACCATTTTCAACCTGATCAAGTATAATAGACTGTTTGCTATCGGCCACATCAGAATCAAGCTCCACGCCTCTGTTGATAGGTCCTGGGTGCATGATCAACACTTCTTTGTGAAGTGAATCAAGCAATCGCCTGGTGATACCATAGGCCTGGTTGTATTCGCGCAGTGAAGAGAACAGCACCTGGTTCTGGCGTTCCAATTGTATTCTCAACACATTCGCAACATCACACCATTCAAGGGCCTCTTTCACGTTGTACGTAACATGAACACCAAATGCATCCTTGATATGCTTGGGAATTAAGGTGGGCGGGCCTGCAAGGGTTACTTCTGCACCCATTTTGGTAAGCAGGTAAATATTGCTCAAAGCCACCCTGGAGTGCATGATGTCTCCAATGATGGCAATTTTCTTCCCTTTTAAATCTCCCAATTTTTCTGTGATGGACAATGCATCCAGCAATGCTTGGGTAGGATGCTCATTGATGCCATCCCCTGCATTGACGATGGCAGCCGGAATATGTTTCGCTAAAAAATGAGGGGCACCTGTTGCACTGTGGCGCATCACCACCATATCCACCTTCATGGATAAAATGTTGTTGACGGTATCTAAGAGTGTTTCACCTTTTGAAACTGAAGAACCACTTGCAGCAAAATTGATGGTGTCTGCACTCAATCTTTTTTCTGCCAACTCAAAAGAAATCCTTGTTCTTGTTGAATTCTCATAAAAAAGGTTAACAATGGTGATGTCTCGAAGAGACGGAACCTTTTTGATGGGCCTTTGAAGTACTTCCTTGAATTGACGGGCTGTGTCTAAAATAAGCTGGATATCTCCCGGAAGGAGGTCTCTAATGCCGAGCAAGTGTTTTGAGCTTAGTTGCATTAGGAAGCAAATTTAAAGTATACAGTTATATTTTTCCGACAAATTTTTGAGCGGTATCAAATGCTATCATATAAAATCACCCTTTTTTCATCTCCCCACATCACTTTCACTTTCTGTGTAACGATGGAATCAATCGATTTTCCAACATAATCAGGTTGAATCGGGAGTTCTCTGCTGAACTTGCGGTCTACCAAAATACACAGTTCCACTTTCTGGGCGCGGCCATTGTCTAACAAGGCATCCATTGCTGCCCTGATGGTTCGGCCAGTATAGAGTACATCATCAATCAGGATCACTTTTTTCCCTTCAATGGAAAAAGGAAGATCCGTTATGCTGGGAATATGAATCTGCCCCCTGAAATCATCCCGGTAAAAAGTGATGTCCAATTTTCCATAATGAATGCTGACTTCCGGATGAATGGTTTGGATATACTGCGTGATGAAATCACTGATGGCAATACCTCTTGGCTGAATACCGATGATACAAGTATCTGTAAAAGGATAATGGTTTTCAATCAATTCATGGGCCAACCTTTTTAAGGTCAGTTTGAGTTGATCTTCTTCCATGATGGTATTGACTCCTTTCATTGTTCAATTGACTTAATGTAAATATATGCAATTCAATTCTTTTTATTATTCTGGCTGCATGAAAGGATACCTGTAATCCTTGGGAGGATCAAATGTTTCCTTGATGGTCCTTACACTCAACCACCGGTAGAGATTGATGGCGAATCCCGCCTTATCATTTGTACCTGAACCCCTAGCACCTCCAAATGGCTGTTGTCCAACAACTGCACCTGTAGGTTTATCATTGATGTAAAAATTGCCGGCGGCATTTCTCAGTGTCTTCGTTGCTTCTACAATGGAAGCCCTGTCTTGGGAGATGATGGAACCTGTAAGGGCATACGGTGAGGTCTGGTCAAGCAACTCAAGCGTTTCACTGAACTTGCGTTCGGGGTAAACA
>Ga0209443_1000731_pt1 | contig 21958 bp, 27 predicted proteins | sample LauGreBMM110DCMD_2_FD_187571 | JGI IMG/M metagenome (GOLD analysis project Ga0209443, IMG submission 187571) | Freshwater lake microbial communities from Lake Michigan, USA - Su13.BD.MM110.DCMD (SPAdes) (version 2) | ecosystem: Environmental > Aquatic > Freshwater > Lake | place: Lake Michigan... | reverse complement strand
ACCAGATGGACGGGGACGAGCGGATTGATCTTCGACGGGTCCGCCTTCAACGCGGTCATCGCGTCGCGCATCGCGGCTAAGTCGACAACGCAAGGAACGCCGGTAAAATCCTGCAACAAAACGCGGGCGGGGCGATATTGAATTTCGCGGTCCGATTTGGCGTCCTTCTGCCAATCGATCAGTGCCTGCACATCCTGCACCGAAACGGTAAATCCGCCATCTTCAAAGCGCAGCAGATTTTCGAGCAATACCTTCATCGAAAACGGCAGACGCGACACATCGCCCAATTTCTCCGAGACCTTTTTGATCGAGAAATAATCCACCGTCTTGCCGCCAGCGGTCAAGGTGGAACGGGTTTGCAGGCTGTCTAATCCGATTGCGGTCATATTATCACTATCCCTTAAAATTTGGGCTTTTGGCCGGATGGGGAAGACAACACGGTCACCGCTATCTGCGGCCACTGAACGCGCGTCAAACCAGCGTAAAAGCGGGAGATTCGTTTGCTGGCCGCGCCTTAGCGCTTATGGGGTGGGGGTGCAAGATACGACTGTGACCCTATCGACCCCACAGCGTCAGGCATTTGCTCCGCACCGTCATCCTGAACTTATTGCATATGGTTTAGTTGCGGGAATGAGGGGCAGGACAATCTATCCGTTCCGCAAACTGTCCGTTACCTCCTCAAGAGTGCCGCGCACGCGCAACAATTGGTCTTTGCCAAATACAATCAAGCATTCGTCATGCGCATTGTCGGCGGTACGGACGAATTGGACGATTTCCGGATTGACAGATATTTTCTGACCACGGGTATCAGTCATGGTGACGAAGGGGATCATAAGCGTTCCTTTTAATGCAAATATGCTGCCAACAGGCTGCCGCATGGGCGAATTTTGGGCCTAGCACGACTAATGTCATACCGCGAGACGTCATCGGTTCGGGTCTGGGCCGATGCTGGCAATGCTATGGGTTTCCCTAATTTTCCAGCTGCGCTGGGTTTTTGCCGACGCCATCGCACCGGGTGCCCGGCGCAATATTAGCTATCGCGGTGCAGTGAAGTAACGGTTTTGGGCGACCCGGTGGGGAAGGACCGCGCGATAAGGCAATGTTGCTATCGGCTATAACCCTTGCAACGGAGATCTAACCCGGATTTCCATAGTTGAGGGAGATGGGAGATCTCCCGCATCGGGGCGGTGGCGTGGCCGTTGTCGTGGCCCGGCGATGTCGTCTGGCCCCTGCATTGCTTTGGCTGGCTTTTGGCAGCAAGCGCCGCTAAAGCGCGGATATGAACCCCATCATCCTTGTCATGTCGGGCGGAGCCATTGGCGCAGCATTGCGTTACGGCCTGTCCCGCGCGCTGCCGATTAGCGCTGTAGGCTGGCCATGGCCAACCTTTGTGGCAAATGTTGCCGGCGGTCTGTGCATGGGTGTGCTGGCAATGTGGGTGATGCGCGGCGACAATTCGGCAGAGCCGTTGCGCCTGTTTCTGGGCGTTGGCGTGCTGGGTGGGTTTACGACTTTCAGCGCCTTCTCACTTGAAATGGCGCAAATGGTTCAGCGCGGGCAGATGGGCATGGCGGCAATTTATGCCATTATGTCCGTAATATTGGCGCTTGGCGCGATTTTCGCCGGAATGGCGATAACAAAGGCAATTTGGGTATGAGTAAAAACGACGAAAAAGGCATCAGGCAATTTGTCGTTGCCCCGGATGATGACGGCATAAGGCTGGACCGATGGTTCAAACGGCATTTGCCCGATGCTTCGTTCAACATCGTATCGCGTTGGGCGCGTACCGGGCAATTGCGCGTCGATGGCAAGCGCGCCACGCCGGGTGATCGATTGCTTGCGGGGCAAACCCTGCGCGTGCCGCCTGCTGATGCGTCTGCATCCTCAAGCGCGCGGCCAACACGCATTCGCCGCGAGCTGACGAACGACGAGATGGAATTCGCGCTGAGTATGGTGATCCACAAGGATGACGCTGCGTTGGTGATCAATAAGCCAGCGGGTTTGGCGACGCAGGGCGGGACCAAGACCGAAAATCATGTTGATGGTTTGCTGGACGCCTTGGGCTTTGAATTGGATAACCGGCCAAAGCTTGTCCACCGTTTGGACAAGGACACGTCGGGCGCATTGTTGCTGGCGCGCACGTCGCGGTCGGCAGGGCATTTTGCCAAGGCATTTTCGTCCCGCACCGCGCGTAAGGTTTATTGGGCATTGGTTGTCGGCGTACCGGACATTGCCGATGGTTTCATCGACCTGCCCATCGGCAAACAGCCGGGCAGCGGCGGCGAAAAAATGCATGTGGATGAAAAAGAGGGGCAGTCCGCACGCACACGCTACCGCATCGTTGAGCGGGCAGGCAACGCCACGGCTTGGGTCGAATTGCAACCCTATACGGGCCGGACGCACCAGTTGCGCGTGCATATGGCCGCGATTGGCCACCCGATTGTCGGCGACGGCAAATATGGCGGCAAGGACGCGTTTCTGACCGGTACGATAAGTCGTAAAATGCATCTCCACGCCCGCCGTATCCGCATTGACCATCCGTCGGGGCATCAGATTGACGTTCGCGCCGATATGCCCCCGCATATGAAGGCAAGCTTTGACGATTTGGGTTTTGACATTGAACTGGGCGATGCGCTGGTATTGGACGCGCCCAAGTTCAGCGACACCGCCGAAGGCAAGAAACGCGTCGTTGCTAACATCGCAAAATCCGCGCGCAAAGAACGCAAGGGCGAACGCCGCTCACGCGGATCAACAAGCGACAAGCCCAAGGACAATAAACGCAGCCAAATGGCAGCCGGCAAAAAAATCGCCGCGAAAAAGCCAGTGATTAAAAAGGCTGTGATGGGCAAGGCGCCTGCCAAAAAACCAGCGGCGAAAAAGGTTGCACCCAAGGGGAGGACTTAATGCATCCTAATGCTGCGTTTCGGTGGGAAGACCGCGCCGCTATGCGCGCTTTTGCGCAGGAAGTCGGCTTTGGCATGCTATTCCTCAACACCCAAGACGGGCCGCATGTGGCGCATCTGCCATTCGTATTTCTTGGCGAGGACCGTATCGGTTTCCACATGGCGCGCAGCAACGCGATTGCCCGATATCTTGATGGGGCAGAGGCGCTGTTCGTTATAAACGGGCCTGATGGCTATATCAGTCCGGATTGGTATGGCGCTCCTGATCAGGTTCCTACATGGAATTATGTGGCGGTCGAGTTGGTGGGGCCTGCTCGTAAAATGGACGAGGCGGAGTTGATCGCTCAATCGGATACTTTGTCTTATTCCCAAGAATTGAAACTGACGCCCAAACCCGTTTGGACACGCGCCAAAATGACGGATGGCCTGTTTGAAAAAATGCTGCGCGGTATTTACGGGTTTGAAATGCACGTCACCACATGGCGAAGCACCCTGAAGCTTGGACAAAACAAAGGCGAAGCTATGCGGGAGGCAGCGGCAAATGGCGCGGCGGCGGGCGGCAATATTGCAATTGCCGACGCGATGCGTAATCTTCCTGAATGACGCATCGCCTTGCCATATTTGATTGCGACGGGACCTTGGTCGACAGCCAAGCCAATATCTGCATGGCCATGGAGCATGCGTTTGAGGGCGCTGGGCTGACCCCACCGCGGCGTCATGATATCCGGCGGGTGGTTGGGTTATCGTTGGTGGAATCCATGCGCGTGTTGCTGCCGGATGCAGAGGATAAATGCCACCAGGACATGGCCGAACATTACCGGACTGCGTTCCTGACATTGCGCAACAATGGCTTGGTCGATGAACCGCTCTATGACGGAATGGCATCGTTGTTATCGGAACTGGATGCGGGCGGATGGCTGTTGGGCGTGGCGACGGGCAAGTCTGATCGCGGGCTGATCCGCTGCCTCGACCATCATGCCATCACGGGCTTATTCGTCACGCTGCAAACCGCCGATCGCCATCCGTCCAAACCGCACCCGTCAATGGTATATCAAGCGCTGGCCGATGCCTGCACCGATGCACGCAATGCAGTGGTCATTGGCGATACGGTATATGACATTCATATGGGCCGTGCGGCAGGCACGCGGACCGTGGGGGTGAACTGGGGCTATCATAGCGTGGAGGACCTGCGCGAAGCAGGGGCAGACTATATCGCCGAAAGCATGGACGACCTTAAAACCTATCTCATGGATTTTGCATGACACCCACAGACGATAAATCCCGCGCAGAAACACGCGAGCAATACCGGTTTCTGATTATCAACCTGTGCCGGATTACGGGTGCGATCATGCTGGTTGTCGGCTTGGCCGTCATCGCACGGGAGGCATTTGGACTACCCAAGGCGCTTGGCTTCGGCTTGTTTCTTGTCGGCATGATAGGCTTTATGCTCGTGCCTGTTCTGCTGTCGAAAAGATGGAAAAGTACACCTGATAAATGAGGCGATTTTGGAAGGCAGTTACGCTTGAACCCAGTGATTTTGGGCTCGCCGTTCGGCTTGATGGCCGTCCGGTAAAGACGCCAACAGGCAATCTGCTGGCGCTGCCCACGCAACAAATGGCGGACGCAGTTGTGGCCGAATGGGAGGCTGTCGAAAAAAACGCGAACCCCGTGCTGATGCCCAATACGGGGTTTGCCAATGCAGCCATCGACCGGATCGCGCCGGACCATGATGGTTTTGCCGCCGCCATTGCGGCCTATGGCGAGACGGACAATTTTTGTTATCGCGCCGCGACTGGTGAGGCATTGGCCGACCGGCAGGCGCAGATTTGGGATCCGTGGCTGGACTGGGCCAAAGGGCATTATGATATCGATTTCCTCATTGTCGAAGGTATCATGCACCAACCCCAGCCTCCGGCGACGCTTGAGACTTTGCGCCGCGCAGTCTCTGCACGCGGGGCATTTGAACTGGCCGCTATGGCAAAACTTGCGCATTTGTCAGGATCGCTTGTCGCAACCCTGGCCATCATCGAACGCGCAGGCACCGCCGAAGATATTTGGAACGCCGCCTGTCTGGACGAGATTTGGCAGGAAGAGTTATGGGGCGCAGACCATTGGGCGCAGAAAAACCGGAGCGATCGTGAAGGCGAATTTATGGCCGCGGTGCGTTTTCTGGATTTGCTTGTACCCCGAACCTAGGTGAAAACCCGCCTCGCTGGTTAAGGGAAGGGCGGGTAATCGGGTTCTATAATCAAGGAAAAGGCCAATGACAGACAACGCGACATTCACCTTACGACCGCTTCCAAAGGCGGCGTTTGTTGCAGGCTATGCAGGATTGCTTCCGCAGGTCATTGCCGCTGTCATGGTCTTGTCCGGGATGGAGTATCGCTGGACAGGGCTGGCGGCGGCCTATGGCTATGCTGCATTTATATTCAGCTTCTTGGGCGGCATGTGGTGGGGCCTTGCTGTTACCACGCGCAACAATGATGTGTCGGTCAACGGGATATTTGCGCTCGCTGTCGCGCCAAGCTTATTGTCGCTTGCAACCTATTTGCCATGGATTTGGGGTTGGGAATGGCCCGGCCCTTCACTGGCATGGCTTGGAATTTTCCTAATGCTATCGCCCTTGGCGGATCGATGGTTATCCTCGCGCTGCGCATTGCCACCCGGCTGGATGAAGCTGCGCTGGCATTTGTCGATTGGCTTGGGCGGAATTACCCTGTTTTTGGCGGCTTTCGCTTAGGTCCTGACCCTAAGTCGCCGCGAGGTCGCGGACGAAGCCGATCAAGCCTTTTTGCCGCCGACGCTTCATCCTTTCGGCCGCAAGAATTTGTTGAATCTTTTCAAAGCAGGCCTGCACATCGTCGTTGATGAGCACATAATCATAACCGTCCCAATGCCCGATTTCTGCCTTTGCGCGGCTCATACGGTCTGCAATGACGGCGTCGCTATCTTGTGCACGGCTGTGTAAGCGGCGTTCCAGCTCGTCAATAGATGGTGGTAAAATGAAGACGCGTACGACGTCTGGTCCAGCCTCTTGATATAATTGCTGCGCGCCTTGCCAATCGATGTCGAACAGAACGTCGCAGCCAGCGGCGAGCTTTTCCTCTACCGGCCCTTTTGGCGTACCATAGCGATGCCCGAAAACATGCGCCCATTCCAGAAATTCACCATCAGCAGCCATTTTCTTGAATGTAGCCGTATCGGTGAAATGATAATGAACGCCCTCTATCTCGCCGGGGCGCGGTTCGCGTGTGGTGTATGAAACCGACAATGCGATTTTTGCGTCGGCATCCAAAAGCATCCGTGAAAGCGTCGATTTACCTGCACCCGATGGGGATGAGAGAACGAACAGCAGTCCGCGGCGTTCCAATTCATGCGGCTTGTGGGTGTCGGTATGGGCCATAGCCGCTACTGCGCGAAAGCTTAGGCGCGCGTCAAGAGGGAAGCGCGGTTGTGACCGACGAAAGCGGATCAGCTACGCTGGCGTTCCTTGCGTTTGTCAAACATGCTTTTGGCCGCAAATGCGCCGCCGACGAGCAGCAAGCCCGGAATAGAGCGGGTTGCAAGGCGCGTGGCGACAATGCCAAGCCCCGCTCCAAGCAAGCCATTGCCGCTTTTGCGTCCGATAACTTCGCCGATAACGGCACCTGCGATTGTTTTTAGCATTTGTCGTCTCCCACGCAGCACACCAACAAATTGTTATTCAAACCATATCTTCCGCTCTCACATGGGTGTCGAAAGTGGCTTCGTCAACCAGTCCGGATGCTAACGCGGCTTGGCGCAAAGTGGTTCCTTCGCGCAGCGCCCGTTTGGCGATGTTGGCGGCATTGTCATAGCCGATAATCGGAGCAAGCGCGGTCACGAGCATAAGCGATCGTTCCACCAAATCGGCGATCCGTGTTCGGTCAGGCTCAAGACCCGCGACGCAATGGAGCGCAAAGCTGTCCATGCCAATGGCAAGCAGATCAATCGACCGCAGGATATTTGCGCCAATCATGGGCTTGAACACATTTAACTGCAAATGCCCCTGAAGCCCCCCGACTGTCACCGCCTGATGATTGCCGATGACTTGCGCCGCGACCATCGTCAGCATCTCGCATTGCGTCGGGTTGACCTTGCCCGGCATGATTGAACTGCCGGGTTCATTTTCCGGCAAATGCAATTCGCCAAGGCCGGAGCGCGGGCCAGAGCCCAGCAAGCGGATGTCATTGGCGAGTTTGGTGAGCGCAACCGCGAGCGTATTGAGCGTGCCCGACAGCAGCACCAAAGCATCGTTAGAGGCCAGCGCTTCGAACTTATTGCTGGCGGGCTCAAACGCGATGCCGGTTGCCGAGGAAATCTCATTGGAGATGGCTAAGTCAAAGCCTTTGGGCGCATTTAGGCCAGTACCGACTGCTGTACCGCCCTGAGCCAGTTTTTGCACATGATGCGTGACGGCATGCTCTATGCTGACGCGGCAGGCAGCCAGTTGCGCAACAAAGGCGGAAAATTCCTGTCCTAAAGTGAGCGGCGTTGCGTCCTGCAAATGGGTGCGACCTATTTTAACGATGTCCTGCCATTCGGTGCTTTTTGCGGCAAGCGCATCGGTCAAGCGACCAAGGGCGGGCAAGAGGTCATTGCGTGCCGCCAGCGCCGTCGCAACGTGCAATGCGGTGGGGAAACTGTCATTCGACGATTGGGCCATGTTCACATGGTCATTAGGATGCACCGGTGTTTTGCCGCCGCGTGTGCCCGTCAGCGCCTCATTGGCGATGGCGGCGATAACCTCGTTCACATTCATGTTCGATTGCGTGCCGCTGCCCGTTTGCCAGATGACAAGCGGGAATTGCGCGTCATATTGGCCGCTTAATATGGCGTCGGCTGCGGTAATGATGGCATCAGCGATGTCGGCTGGCAGCGCGCCAGAGGCCTTATGCGTCAACGCTGCGGCGCGCTTCACATGCGCAAGGCCGTAGATAATGCCCATCGGCATGCGTTCATGCGGAGGGAAGGGGAAGTTTGCGATGCTGCGCTGCGTCTGTGCGCCCCAATAAGCGTCTGCGGGGACTTCTAACGGTCCAAAGCTGTCAGTTTCCGTGCGGGTTTCCCCGGTCACTTCTTCCGTCCGAAGTCCACGCTGACGACGTTGGAGCCATCTTCTATCGCCACCGATGGGCTGTCATTGCCAGCCTCTTCATGTGGCTCGGGCGTGCCTTCGCCAGCGTCAACATGGAATTGCAACGCGAAGTCAACGGCAGGGTCAACGAAGGCGGTAATCGCGGAATAAGGAATGAACAGATGCGAAGGGATCTGGCTGAATGACAGGCCCACTTCGAAATGCTCGGCCTCAACCTTCAAGTCCCAATATTTATGCTGAAGCACAATAGTCATTTCATCGGGGAAGCGTTCGTGCAGATGCTGCGGAATGGCAACGCCTGGGGCTTGAGTCTTGAAAGTGATGTAGAAATGATGGTCGCCCGGCAGGCCATCACGCGCAACATCGCCGAGCACGCGGCCAACAACGGCGCGCAATGCCTCCTGCACAACGTCGTCATAAGGAATTAGGCTATCAACATGCTCATCGGTCATCCTTGCTAGGTGGACCGCTGAGCGCTCGAAATCAAGATGCTTGTTGGTGTAAGCCAACTTGCCAAATGCGCTAGCGCAGCTATATCGGCGGCCATGCGTACAGGCTCTATCAGTCGCAAGACGAACGAAACGTCCATTGATGTTGAGGTAAACCTTGACGGCACTGGTGTATATGAAGTGTCCACAGGCATCGGTTTTCTCGACCATATGCTTGAGCAATTGTCGCGGCATTCGCTCATTGACCTGAAGGTCAAGGCGGTGGGCGACTTGCATATCGACCAGCACCATACAACCGAAGACACGGGCATCGCTATTGGCGAGGCCGTTTTGCAGGCGCTTGGCGATAAACGCGGCATCACGCGTTATGGCACGGCTTATGCGCCGATGGATGAGACGCTGACCCGCTGCGCGCTCGATATTTCGGGGCGGCCCTATTTTGTGTGGAAGGTGTCTCTTGGCATGCCGCGCCTTGGCGAATGGGATACCGAGCTGATTGAACATTGGTTCCACAGCTTTGCGACCAGCGCCGGTATCACGCTGCATGTTGAAAATCTCTATGGTTCGAACAATCACCATATTGCAGAAAGCTGTTACAAAGCGCTTGCCCGCGCGTTGCGCCAAGCGGTCGAAATTGATCCGCGCAAGGCAGATGCCATCCCTTCGACCAAGGGGACGCTCTAGACCGTGACCCTTGCGCTGATTGATTATGGCGCAGGTAATCTGCATTCGGTGCATAATGCGTTGAAGGCGTCGGGCGCGGCTGATGTGCATGTCACGGCTGATCCCTATATTGTTGCGCACGCTGACCGGATTGTCTTGCCCGGTGTTGGTGCTTTTGCACATTGTATGGCCGCCTTGTCCGGCATTGACGGCATGATCGCCGCTATGGAGCAGCGCGTTCGGGCGCAGGGAACACCATTTTTGGGGATCTGCGTCGGCATGCAGTTGCTTGCCGATGAAGGTGTGGAACATAAATGCACGCGCGGGCTGGGCTGGATTTCCGGCACCGTGCGTGCGATTGCGCCCGCCACGGGCCTGAAAATCCCGCATATGGGTTGGAATGATGTCATGCCGAGCGACGGCGCGCCGCTTATCGAACGCGGTGAAGCCTATTTCCTGCATGGCTATCATTTTGACGCCGCCGACGCGACGGATGTTCTGGCGACCACAGACCATGGCGGTGCGCTTGTTGCTGCGGTGGGCCGCGCCAACATCATGGGGGTGCAGTTTCATCCTGAAAAAAGTCAGGCTTATGGCATCAATTTCCTCAAACGCTTTTTGGAGTGGAAGCCGTGATCGTTTTTCCCGCGATTGACCTCAAGGGCGGCGAAGTTGTGCGCTTGGCCGAGGGCGATATGAACCGCGCTACCGTCTATGCCGATGACCCCGCAGCGCAGGCAATGTTATTTGCCGAACAAGGCGCGGAATTTCTGCATGTGGTCGATTTGGATGGGGCCTTTGCGGGACGCCCCGAAAATGCCGAAGCGGTTGAGGGCATTATCGAAAATTTCCCCGGTTATATCCAATTGGGCGGCGGCATCCGCAATCCGCAGACCGTCGAGCATTGGTTCGACATGGGCGTTGCGCGGCTGGTGATTGGTACAGCGGCGCTTAAAGACCCGCAGTTCGTGAAAGACATGGCGCGCGAGTTTGAAGACGGCATCGTCGTTGCCGTTGATGCACGCGACGGGTTCGTGGCGACCGAGGGCTGGGCAGAAAAATCCGACATGCCTGTCATCGACCTTGCCCGCCGGTTCGAAGATGCGGGTGTAGCCTCGATCCTTTTCACCGATGTTGGGCGCGACGGCATGCTGACCGGATGCAATATCGACGCGACGGTTGATCTGGCGCGGCGCGTGAACATTCCGGTGATCGCCAGCGGCGGGGTGAAGGGCATTGATGACATTCACATGCTCGCGCTGCATGCCAAGGACGGCATTGAGGGCGTGATTACGGGCCGCGCAATTTATGATGGGCGGCTGGATCTGGCGACGGCGATTAAGGTGGCGGCGCGGGCATGACTGTCCGCGTCCGCGTCATCCCCTGCCTCGACGTCTCCAATGGCCGCGTGGTCAAAGGTGTGAACTTTGTCGACCTGCGCGATGCGGGCGACCCAGTCGAGCAAGCGCAAGCCTATGATGCGGCGGGTGCTGATGAGCTTTGCTTTCTCGATATTAGCGCCAGCTATGAAGGGCGCGGCACGATAATCGACGTCGTGCGGCGCACGGCAGAAGTGTGCTTCATGCCGCTGACCGTTGGCGGCGGCGTGCGCAGTGCAGAGGACGCGCGGGCTTTGTTGCTGGCGGGCGCAGACAAGGTCGCGGTCAACAGTGCGGCAGTCGAGCGACCTGAAGTCGTTGCTGATATCGCCGCGCGCTTCGGCAGCCAATGCGTGGTCGCCTCAGTTGATGCGCGCAGGACCGGCGACCGATGGGAGATCTTCACCCATGGCGGACGCAAACCGACGGGCATCGATGCATTGGAACATGCCGTCAAATTGGCGGACCTCGGTGCGGGGGAATTGCTTGTCACCAGCATGGACCGCGATGGCACGCGTGACGGTTACGACCTTGCACTGACGCGCGCGATTGCCGACGCAGTACACATACCTGTTGTGGCCAGCGGCGGCGTAGGCAATTTGGAGCATCTGGTCGCTGGCGTGCGCGAAGGCCATGCCAGCGCAGTTCTGGCGGCGTCGATATTCCATTTCGGCCAATATAGCATCGCCGATGCGCATGCGGCGTTGCAATCTGCGGGGTTGCCGGCGCGGGTCTGAAACCTCGGCAAAAAAATTCGTTTCCCGAGTCCTTGACCTGTAATGAAAACTCCCTATCTGGGCCTTGTTAGCACTCACACTAAAAGAGTGCCAACGCTCATTCATTGCCGTCACGCCGGGCTTTGGCCGGTGGCGGGATGGCGAACAATTAAAGGAAGGTTCAACATATGGCATTTCGTCCATTGCATGATCGCGTTCTCGTCCGTCGGGTCGAGGCCGAAGCAAAAACCGCTGGCGGGATAATCATCCCCGATACAGCTCAGGAAAAGCCACAGGAAGGCGAAGTCGTCTCCGTTGGCGCAGGTTCCAAGGCAGAAGACGGCACTGTGACGCCGCTTGATGTCAAGGCTGGCGACAAAATTCTGTTTGGCAAATGGTCGGGCACCGAAGTCAAGATCGACGGTGAAGACCTGCTGATCATGAAGGAATCGGACATCTTGGGAATCGTTTCCTAAGCGACGAATGGTTTGAATCACCCAGCCTTCGCTGGGGCACACAATTAAAGGAAAAACTATCATGGCTGCTAAAGACGTGAAATTCGGCCGCGATGCGCGTGAACGCATCCTGCGCGGCGTAGACATTCTTGCTGACGCTGTAAAAGTAACACTTGGTCCAAAAGGCCGTAATGTTGTCATCGACAAAAGCTTTGGCGCACCGCGCATCACCAAGGACGGCGTTACCGTGGCCAAGGAAATCGAACTGAAAGACAAGTTCGAAAATATGGGCGCGCAGATGGTCCGCGAAGTTGCTTCGAAGACTAACGACATTGCCGGTGACGGCACGACCACTGCCACCGTTCTTGCACAAGCGATTGTTCGCGAAGGCATGAAGTCGGTTGCAGCGGGCATGAACCCGATGGACCTGAAGCGCGGCATCGACACAGCGGTTAACGCTGTTGTTGCTGACCTCGTTAAGCGTTCGAAGCCAGTTGCTGGTTCTTCGGAAATCGCACAGGTCGGTACGATCTCTGCAAATGGTGAAGCTGAAATCGGTAAGATGATTGCAGACGCCATGGAGAAGGTCGGCAAGGAAGGCGTCATCACCGTCGAAGAAGCGAAGGGCCGTGAAAGCGAGCTTGAAGTTGTTGAAGGTATGCAGTTCGACCGCGGTTACCTGTCGCCATATTTCATCACCAACACCGAAAAAATGTCGGTCGAGTTGGATAATCCGTACATCCTCATCCACGAAAAGAAGCTCGGCAACTTGCAAGCCATGTTGCCAATCCTCGAAGCTGTGGTGCAGTCGGGTCGTCCATTACTCATCATCGCTGAAGACGTTGAAGGCGAAGCGCTTGCAACTCTGGTCGTCAACAAGCTGCGTGGCGGCCTGAAGATTGCTGCTGTAAAGGCACCAGGCTTTGGCGATCGTCGCAAGGCGATGCTGGAAGATATCGCGATCCTCACCAAGGGTGAAATGATCAGCGAAGATCTCGGTATCAAGCTTGAAACCGTTACCTTGGGCATGCTTGGCCAAGCCAAGCGCGTCACCATCGACAAGGACAACACCATCATCGTCGACGGTGCTGGCGAAACCGATGCGATCAAGGGCCGCGTTGAAGCGATCCGTGCGCAGATCGAAAACACCACGTCGGATTACGACAAGGAAAAGCTGCAAGAGCGTTTGGCGAAACTCGCCGGCGGTGTTGCTGTGATCAAGGTCGGTGGTTCGACCGAAGTAGAGGTGAAAGAACGCAAGGACCGCGTCGACGACGCGCTGCACGCAACCCGCGCAGCCGTTGAAGAAGGCATCGTCCCAGGCGGCGGTACTGCACTTCTTTACGCAACAAAGGCTCTTGAAGGCCTAAAGGGCGTCAATGACGACCAGACACGTGGTATCGACATCATCCGTAAGGCGATTGTTGCTCCATTGCGTCAAATCGCGGCCAACGCCGGATATGATGGTGCGGTTGTTTCGGGCAATTTGTTGCGCGAAAATGACGAGACCATGGGCTTCAACGCATCGACCGATGTGTATGAAAACCTCGTGGCGTCGGGCGTTATCGACCCAACCAAAGTCGTACGTACCGCGTTGCAAGATGCCGCATCGGTTGCTGGTCTGTTGATCACCACTGAAGCAGCAATTTCAGACGCACCAGAAGACAAGGCCGGAGGCGCTGGCGGCATGCCAGGCGGCATGGGCGGCATGGGCGGCATGGGCGGTATGGACTTCTAAGTCCAAACCCTCAGCTCAAGCTGAAACAAAAGCGGGCCGGAGGGGAAACCTTCCGGCCTTTTTGTTTGTCACGGCAAGTGTGTCAGCGGCCCATGTGTTGAAGCATTTCCCCCATTTTCTGGTGCAACATGTTCATACCCTTCAATGGACGTACCATGACTTTGAAATGGGTGATGAGGCCGTCATCGTCGCAAGTGATCATATCAACGCCGTTAATGGCAACGCCGTCGATAACGGTCTCGAACTCTAGGATTGCACTATTCTGACGGTGCCATTCGCCGACATATTTGAATTCCGCATTGCCCAAAGTATGCCCCGCCGCCGCGAGATATTTGGCGGTGATCGCTTTGCCCAGTTGGGGCGTGTGGACGACGGGGCTTTCGAAGACACAGTCGTCATGTAGGATCGCGGCGATGGCATCTACATCGCGTGACAAAGCGACTGTGTGCCAGATTTCAGCTGGGTTTGGCATGTTCAATATCCTAGGTCGAGGTTCACCATTGGCGCGAGTGCCTCGCCCTTGCGATAGCGCTCCAGATTTTCGAAGAAACGCGTGGCCGAACGGACAAACATCTTGTCCTGCGCGCGACCCGAAAGATGCATGGAGATGTGCGCATTATCGAGCGTCCAAAGTGTATGGTCGGCAGGAAGCGGCTCAGGCGTGGTAACGTCTAAGAACGCCGCAGCGATTTGCTTGGTCTGAAGCGCTGTCACCAACGCCTCCTGATCGACAACTGACCCACGCGCAATGTTGATGAGCGATGCGCTGGGCTTCATCGCCGCAAGCTCGGCAGTGCCAATCATGTCGTCGGTCTCTGCAGTGGCTGGCACGGCGAGTATGACCCAGTCAAAATCGCCTAATACCGCTCGCCATTGGTCTGGCGTGAGCGTGTTTGGTCCTGCCGAGCGGCGAACAACCGTTACATCGACTCCAAAGGGCTTTAGCCGTTCCTCAATCAGCTTCCCGATTGCGCCATAGCCAAGGAGCAATGCCTTTGATCCAAACAGTTCGACCTTACCCGGTGAGTCCAGAAGCCATTTGCGGCGTTCTTGCGCGCGCACAACTTCGCGGTAGTTCTTTGCCACCGTTAACATGGCCATTACGACATATTCAGCGATGGTGACGGCGTTGATACCTGCGCCATTGGTGACAACGCAGCCTTGCGCTTTCAACTGCGCCAGCGGCATGCCATCCACGCCTGCGTAAATGCTGTTGAGCCATTTCATGTTGGTGGCGGCATTAATGACGGCGGCCATATCGCCCTTGTCATACATGTCGAACCAGCCAATCTCGGCCTGCGGCCCAAGCGCAAGCGCCTCGTCCTTGGACATGAAGAAATGCGGCTCGATCCAGTCGGGCAAACGCGTTTCAATGAGCGGACGCACAAGCCCCGACATTACAAGTTTCGTTTTGGTCATATATCTAGTCCCCAGTCCCAGCCAAGCGGGTCGCCATCCATAACCTCGACACCCTTGGCTATGAGGTCATCGCGGATAATGTCGGACTTGGCAAAATCCTTTGCTGTGCGGGCCTCTTTGCGGGCGGCGAGGGCGGTTTCAATTTCGTCTTCTGTGATGATCGCGGTTTTGGGCCGGGTGCGGAGGTCGGTGCGCGAGAGGGCCATAAGGTTGATACCCAGCACAGCGTCCATCTCTGCAATGACTGCAAGTTGCTGTGCGACATCGACCTTTTTCAGGCCGACGAGGGTTTCCAGGGACGTGAGTGCGATGGCGGTGTTGAGGTCGTCTTCGACTGCCGCACCAAAATCACGTAGCGTCGCCGCAATAGCCGGGGCAACGTCACCCTGAACGTCGGTCACCGGAGGTGAAACAAGTTCAACATGACGGACCTTAAGGTTGGAGACCCCCATAACCATCCGCTTCAACCGCACAAATGCCGCCTGCAAACCTTCCCAGCTGAACTCCAGCTCGCTGCGATAATGGGCCTGCAGGCACATTAGGCGGTAGGCGAGGGGGTGGAAGCCTGTGTCGATGAGCAATTGCACGCGCAGGAACTCGCCCGATGACTTGCTCATCTTGCCGCTGCGTTCGATTAGGAAATTGTTGTGCATCCAGAAACGGGCGCCGCTGTGGTCGCTGCCGCAGCGCGCCTGATTTTGCGCGATTTCATTGGGGTGATGGATCTCGCGATGGTCAATGCCGCCGGTGTGGATGTCAAACGGCAAGCCAAGCAACGCCTCTGACATAACCGAGCATTCGAGATGCCAGCCCGGCGCGCCTTTGCCCCATGGACTGTCCCATTCCATCTGCCGTGTTTCACCCTTGGGTGTCTTGCGCCAGATGGCAAAGTCGGCGGCGTTGCGTTTGCCATCGACCTGTTCGATCCGGCCCTCTCCGTCTTCGGTCTTGGCGCGGGCCAGCGCGCCGTAATGGGCGACGGTTGACGTGTCGAAATACAGGCCGCTTTCGAGTTCGTAACAATGCTTGTCCGCAATGCTCGCGGCGTAGTCAATCATCGCAGGGACATAATCCGTCGCGATCGACCAATGGGCAGGCTGGCGGATGTTCAACGCCTTGATATCGGCCCAATAGGCCTCGGTATAATGGCGCGCGATATCCCAGATGGATTGCGCCTTTTCGGCCGCCATCTTCTCCATCTTGTCTTCGCCGGCATCGGCATCGTCGGTCAGATGGCCGACATCGGTGATGTTGATGACATGGGTTAGCTTATAGCCCTTATACGACAGCACCCGCCCCAGCGTATCGGCAAAGACATACGCGCGCATATTACCGATATGCGGGTAGTTATACACCGTCGGCCCGCACGTATACACACGCGCTTCGCCGGCATGAACGGGGGTGAAGGTTTCCAGTTGCCGGGTCAGGCTGTTGAAGAGTTTAAGCTCGGACATAGATTGGCGATGCTGGAATTGGGGGCAGAGGTCAAGTCACCGCGGGGTGAACATGTTTACGGCGATGCTTCGTCCAAGGCCGCGGCTTAATTCCCATTGGCCTATATATTGTCGAGATTGCAACCGCGTTCGGCCAATATCGGGCGCAGCGCGCGATAGGCAGCGGGCGTCTTGTTCAGCGGGATCGTGGGGTAAAGATGATGAACGATGTGATATTGCATGCCCGATGACCAGATATTGCCCAACCTGCTTTTGAAGGCTCTTGTATCCCTATACCGTCCTTGTCCATCGGCGGGGTGATGCGGCGCCCAGCTGAGGTAGAATGAAATATAGGTCAGCGCCACATGGCGCGGCAGCCACCACAGCAAGGCCGCTTCTATGGCATAACCGCTCAATGCCAATGCGGCGAGGATGCCAAAGAATAGGGTTTTGCTGATAATCGCATCATTCAGCGCCGCCTTGGCCGCTGGGCTGTCCCATTGCTGCAATATCTCACCGTACCGGTTAAATCCGCCAGTTGCCCTTGGTTGGCGATTGACGACCGTTTTCCAAAGTGCGTGCAATGGCCCCGATGCGTGGGTTGAATAGTCGGGATCCAGAAGCGGATCATTGGCGTGCTTATGATGTTCCATATGCGTGATCCGCGCCGTGCGCAGCGGCAGGGTTAACGGGATGAGGGACCAGTGCCCCACAAGCTCGTTAAACCATTCCAGCTTCGATCCCTTTGGCGCGATGATATAATGCTGCGCATCATGCGACGGCAGATAGCTCATCGTGATATTGATCGAGGCGATGATGAAACCGAGCCATAATGGCATCACGCCGGTAAAAACGAGTGGCCATAATGCCAGCCATATGGCGGTATTCGTGATGCCCCAAAACACCATGAGCCAAGGGATGCCTCCCGTAAACTGGTCGGCAATTGCCTTTTCCTGGGCCCGAAGGCTTTGGCTGGTCATATCCATTTGCCCCGATACGTCGCAATCAACCCCAGCACGGTCCCGATGATCAGGCCTAATGCCAGCGGCGATAACGCAAAAGGTGCCTGCAATTCGAGCTTGAGCATCACTTGCGCAACCAAGGGCGCAAGGAATGCGATGCCAAAGAAAAACGGGCCGAAAAAGAAGAGAGATTTGACGAAGGACATTATGTTCAACTAATCAGCTTATCTAAGGAGCGTCAACGTTTCAAAACCCGTCCCACCGTATCGCTTGGTCAATTTCCACACGCGGGACGGTAAAATTGTTAACCGCTGCGTCTGCATCACGATAGCCAATCGCCATACCGCAGAAGAAGATATGCGCATCATCGATGTTCAGCAGTTCGCGCATCGTCGTGCCGTACATGGCCCAAATTTCCTGCGCGCAACTGTCGAGGCCTTCTTCGCGCAGCAAGAGCATTACGGTTTGCAGCCACATGCCCATGTCCGACCATTGTGGCGGGCCCATATATTTGCGGGTATATGTGAATAATTGCACGGGCGCGCCAAAACTATCCCAGTTTTTCGCCATCTGCGTGATGCGGCCAGCGCCGTCTTCACGTGCTAGCCCAAGCGCATCGAACATCGCCTTGCCCACGCCGCGGCGCTGGTCTTCGTATCGGCCATCCAAGCCCTTGGGGTAGATGTCATATTCATGGCCATCACCCATCGGGGCAGTGGCGGCCTTGGCCTTGATCTTTGCCGTCAGGTCAGCCAGCGGTTGTCCGGTGAGGATGACGGCGTTCCAAGGCTGCGTATTGCCGCCGGAGGGCGAACGTTGCGCCTTGGCCAGAACGCGCGCGAGGGTGGCTTGGTCAACTGGATTATCCAGAAATTGCCGGACAGAGCGCCGTGAGACAACGGCATCGGTAACGTTCATGTATAATCCCCACAAATTTAATCGGCTGATTAACGCATATTGTGCGGGGAGTGAAAGGCAAGCCTATTCCTCGTCAAATAATCCCGCCAGTTGCTCAATCATCGTTCCGCCAAGCTGTTCAACGTCCATGATCGTCACCGCGCGTTTATAATAACGCGTCACGTCATGGCCGATGCCTATGGCGACCAGTTGAACAGGGGAGCGCGTTTCGATCATCTCGATGACCTTGCGCAAATGCTGTTCGAGATAACCGCCATGGTTCACGGACAAGGTGCTGTCGTCCACGGGCGCGCCGTCGGAAATCACCATCAATATGCGGCGGTCTTCTGCGCGCGCGATCAGGCGGTTATGCGCCCAAAGCAGCGCCTCGCCATCGATATTTTCCTTCAGCAACCCCTCGCGCATCATCAGGCCAAGATTACGCTTGGCATGACGCCATGGCTCGTCGGCCTTTTTGTAAATGATATGGCGCAGGTCATTCAGGCGGCCGGGCATGGGTTGGCGTCCAGCGGCAAGCCAATCTTCACGTGCCTGCCCACCCTTCCACGCTCGGGTGGTGAAGCCCAATATTTCCGTTTTTACCCCGCAACGTTCCAAGGTGCGCGCCATGATATCGGCGCTGATCGCGGCAATGCTGATCGGGCGTCCGCGCATGGACCCGCTGTTGTCGATCAACAACGTCACAACCGTATCGCGGAACTGGGTCTCGCGTTCGATTTTGTAGGACAGTGAGCTGCCCGGGGACACAATCACGCGGGCAAGGCGCGCGGCGTCAAGCATGCCTTCTTCTTGGTCGAAATCCCAACTGCGGTTTTGCTGCGCCATTAGGCGGCGTTGCAGGCGGTTGGCGAGTTTTGTTACCACCGATTGCAGGTTCGACAATTGCTGGTCGAGATAGGCGCGAAGGCGGTTGAGTTCTTCTTCGTCGGCCAGTTCGAGTGCGGTGATTGTCTCGTCATATTTGGTCGACCAGATTTTGTAATCGCTTTGCGGCAGATGGTCCCAATTGCGGCGCTGCGGCGTGACGGGCTGCATGCCGTCATCGCCCATTTCGCCATCGGCGCCATCTTGGTCGTCCATGTCTTCGCCGTCATAATCGGCTTCGGTCTCTTCGCCTTCGCCCTGCTGCGGCTCGGCGCGGGCTTCGGCTTGGCCAGATTCGCCCTCGCCCTCGTCTTCGCTGTCGCCGTCTTGGTCTTGGCTGTCCTCGGCATCGTCCCCACCTTCGTCGGAGTCTGACGGGTCAATATCGCCTTCGGTGAGGTTCAGATGCTCCAGCATCGATTGCGTCAACGCGGCAAAGGCCCGTTGATCATCCAATGCAAGCGCAAGTGCATCAAGGTCACTACCGGCATTTTCCTCAATCCAACCACGCAGCATGTCGACCCCAGCGGCTGCACCAGCGGGGACGGGCAAGCCTGTGAGGCGCTCGCGCACGATCAACGACAATGCTGTCGAGATAGGCACTTCGTCGGCGGCCTGGGCGCGGCTGATAGGGTCAGTGCGCAGTTTTAGCTCAAGCGCATGGCCAAGGTTTGCCGCGATGCCTGCCATGTTGCGCGAGCCCAGCGCCTCGACCCGCGCGTTTTCCGCGGCGTCAAAGGCCGCGCCAGCGATGACTTCGGACGGTCGCAAGGCGGCATGGCGCGCAGCATCATGATGTTTCAGCTTCAGTGCAAAGCTGTCGGCAAATCCCCGTGCTTCGGCCACCTGATCGGGTGGAAGCAAGCGACCCGGCATTGGAACCTTGAAATTTTTGCCAGCCTGGCTTGGCGCATCGGCGGTGAAGGCCAATTCGACCTCAGGCTCATGCGCAAGTGCGCGGGCCGTGCCCGTCAGAACCTGCTTAAACTGCTCAAGGGGGGATTCATGCGACATTAGTCAGGCAGTCTTTTGCATGGGGCGGCTGAAATTAGGCAGGTAGTCCCTACCTGCAACCGCTGCGCTATCGCTCTGCGCAGATTTATAGCGCGGGTTTTGCGCGAGCGTGCTGTGCGGGATGTCGCCATATTCGACAGCCGTGGTGCAGCCCGCGCGCAGCAGGGACAAATGCAAGAGAGGCGTTTTACGCATCATTACCCTTTGGGATTGGCCGCCCGCCAAGCTTTTACCGCGTTCAAGGCGCCAGATACATGGCCCTTTACGCCAAGGTCGGAATAGGCAAACAGCACTTTGCCATCAGGCGCAATGACATAGGTCGTGCGGTTCGTGATGCCGGCCATAGGCAAGCTGACCTTGTAATCTTTGATCATTGGCTTGGTCGCGATGCCAACGGCGAATTTGTTGCGGCATGCTTCAACTGAAAAACGCTTCAGCGTATCGATATTGTCTGCTGACATGCCCACAAGCGATGCGCCATACGCGGCAAAGTCGTCCGCAGCTTCGGAAAATTCATGCGCCTCAACGGTGCAACCCGACGTGAATGCCTTCGGATAGAAATAAAGCACAACGGGCCCGCGCTTCAGCGCCTTATTGAGGTTGAAGGTGTCAGCCTTGCCAGCCAGAACGGCTTGCGTGGTAAAGTCGGTTGCCCGTGTTCCAGCTTTCAGCGCGGCAAATGCCGGTGAGGTGGAGAGCAGAAGCGCGAGTGCCAGTGCGATGCGTTGCATAAAGCGTCCTTTCAATTTGGAACGGCGAGATAGCCGTTAGTTACTTTGTTTTGCCAATAACGCTTTCAGGCAGATCTTGTCCAAAAACGCGCTGATAATATTCGGCGACCAAGGCGCGTTCTGCATCGTCACATTTGTTCAGGAACGACAAGCGGAATGCAAAGCCTACATTTTTGAAGATCGCGGTGTTTTGAGCCCATGTTATAACTGTACGCGGGCTCATAACCGTTGAAATGTCCCCATTGATGAAGCCCTGACGGGTCATTCCTGCGACCTTCACCATATTGGCGACCGTCACGGTGTCTGTACCCGATGCCTTGGCCAAAACGATTTCGCTTTCGACCTGCGCCGGCAAATAGTTCAGGCCAACAACGATGTTCCAACGGTCCATCTGGCCCTGATTGATCGCTTGCGTGCCGTGATACAGACCGCTGGTGTCACCCAGACCAACGGTGTTGGCCGTGGCAAAGAGGCGGAAAAACGGATTAGGCCGAATGACGCGGTTTTGGTCGAGCAGCGTCAGCTTGCCTTCGGTTTCAAGTACGCGCTGGATCACGAACATCACGTCAGGGCGGCCAGCATCATATTCGTCGAACACCAATGCGGTTGGCGTCTGCAGCGCCCAAGGCAATAGACCTTCGCGGAACTCGGTCACTTGCTGGCCATCGCGTAAGACAATGGCGTCACGCCCGATGAGGTCGATACGGCTGATATGCGCATCAAGGTTGATGCGTATGCAAGGCCATTTCAGGCGCGCGGCGACCTGTTCGATATGCGTCGATTTTCCTGTGCCGTGATAGCCCTGAACCATCACGCGGCGGTTAAAAGCAAAGCCAGCGAGGATCGCCAATGTGGTGTCGGGGTCAAAGACATAGCTGTCGTCTGTGTCTGGCACCCGTTCGTCGGCGATTGAGAAAGCAGGGCATTCCATATCGACATCAATACCGAACACCTCACGCACGCTGATCATTTTGTCAGGTGCAGCGAGGATCGTCGTATCGCGGCTGTCGGCTTGGATATTTGGAATGTCGGTCATGTCGTCTCTTCTCGGTTAATTTATGATGTCCCGGTACCGTTCGTGGGGAATATGCCGGACGCGAACGGGAAGGGGAGGTTGTTCGTTACGCGAACGCGCTCTGCTTTTTTAAATGCGTATAAGCAGCAATCACGTCTTGCAAAGCCTTTTCATAAGACCGGT
>Ga0209443_1000729_pt1 | contig 21964 bp, 20 predicted proteins | sample LauGreBMM110DCMD_2_FD_187571 | JGI IMG/M metagenome (GOLD analysis project Ga0209443, IMG submission 187571) | Freshwater lake microbial communities from Lake Michigan, USA - Su13.BD.MM110.DCMD (SPAdes) (version 2) | ecosystem: Environmental > Aquatic > Freshwater > Lake | place: Lake Michigan... | reverse complement strand
CCTGGATCACTTGGTTTACCTGGATCACTTGGTTTACCTGGTTTACCTGGATCACTTGGTTTACCTGGATCACTTGGTTTACCTGGTTTACCTGGATCACCTGGATCACCTGGATCACCTGGATCACCTGGATCACTTGGATCACTTTGATTTGTAGTAAAATACCAAATCATTAGACCAACTAATGCAATAGCTAGACTAGATAAAAGAATAATACCACTAATTCCAATAATTCGATTAAGATCTAAATTATTTTTAGATTTACAAGGATAAGATCTCATTTACTTTATAATAATAAAATTAAATATACATTTGTTGATTATAAAAAATTTTATATTATAATAAATAAATGAATAAAGAAGATACACAAATTAAAAAACTTGTAGATGGTTTTAGAAAAGATCAATTATCATATGATCAATATCTTGAAATAGCAAATGCAAACGATAATTTGGCATCACATATTGCATATAACACATTTAAAGGTAATACTAAATTAACAGCAGATGACATAAAAAATTTTATACCAAATTTAAAAAAAAGTAGCTCTGAGGTTAATTATGGAGCAAGCGCATCTGACTCAGACGATATAAATGATGCTAAAGTTACAAAATATTGTGCAGATCATCCAAAAGATCCAGCTTGTGCATGCATTAATACTGCAAATAAATTGGTAGGACAAGCAAAAAGTGAACAAGCAGCTTATGAGAAGAAATATGCTGATTGGCTTACGCTTAATAAAAATAATCAAGATGCATTAAAAAAATATAATGCAGATTTGGCTGCATATATAAAAACTTTGCAAGATTGGAGCGATGTACAAATATTATATTATAATCAGGATACACCTAATTATGATTCTACAAAAGATTACATAACGCGCGAATATTATGATGGTTGGGGAGCTTGGTATAGAAATAAATGGACTATTAAACATACAGATGCATATATAAATCAACTAACAGGAGTATGGAAAACAACTAACACTCTACCAAATACTCCACCTCAACCAAATTATAGTCCACCATCTCTAGCTGTTCCATGTTGCAATAATACAATAAAAGGTAGTTCAATGACTGATATAATACAAAGTTGTAATCAACAAATATTAAACAATAAAGATATGAATGGTGATGGTAAAAATTCTGGTGGTAAAAATTCTGGTGGTAAAAATTCTGGTAACAAAAATTCTGGTAACAAAAATTCTGGTAACAAAAATTCTGGTGACAAAAATTCTGGTGACAAAAATTCTGGTGACAAAAATTCTGATACTACTGATACAACTTCAAACAATTGGATATGGTTGTGGATAGGACTTGGAAGTATAGTAATCTTAGTTTTTATAGGAATAGGTATTTACTTCGCAACAAAAAAATCAAAAAAAGCTGTAAAAGTAGCACCTGCGAAAGCACCTGCACCTGCGAAAGGAACTGTGCAAGCACCTGTTCAAGCACCTGCACCTATTAAAGTACCTGTTCAAGCACCTGTTCAAACACCTGCACCTGCACCTGCGTCAGCCTCTCACAGTACAAGTCATATAATGTAATTTTTAAACATATGTTTAAAAAATTTGTTAATAATTATTAAGTGTTTTATTTCTTATTTAAGACTGGAGGAGCCGGTTTAGGAGCCGGTTTAGGAGCCGGTTTAGGAGCCGGTTTAGCCGCAGCCGATTTAAGAGGACCACCTTTATTTGGTTTTGGTGCCATAAGTCCAACAATGGATATAATAACACCTATAACAATAAGAATTATTCCTACTATTAAAAATTGAATATTTTTTATTTCTTTACCATACGATACGGTTCGCATTTTTTCGGAATCAAAAGAAGTACGAGAAGAACTTGTATCAGGCATAACTGTTACATAACCAACAGAACCTGTTTGATCATCTGATATTTTCTGTGGATCTGGTAGTGTTTTAGATTTACCTTTTCCATCATCACCTATATCTATAAAAAAATCATATCCTAAAACATCACTTTGTTTAACACGCTCTTTAGCATCTTTAAATGTAGATCTTTGAAGTTGATCTAAGTATTTTGTTGAGGTTGAATACAGAACAAAAGGATCGTTATATTTTGTAACTTCTTTAGTTCCTGTAAAAAAATACGCAGCAACAAATCCACCGCCAATTAACGCAACTATAGGTCCAAGATATTTTAATATTGTTTGCCCACCTTTGTAGATTGCAAATACAGGGCCAACAAAAAGAATAATAATAATAACAATAATAATTAAAATGAATGGTCCCATTGTAAGACCTTCAGCTTTATTTTCAGCTGATTGACTAACAGTGTTTGTTATAGTTGCGCCCATATCGGTTGTTACAGAAGCCTGGGCTGATAATATACAACTATTTGTTGAATCGGCACTATTAGTTTGAAGTATATCAGTTACTGGTCCAACTGAGCAACCAGCGTCTAAAACATTTTTTTGTCTTTGTGATGTCTGTTGAGCGCAACATTGATGTTGTTGTAAATATTTACACGCTGACATATCTATAGAAATATTATTACACATATCTTGATCCGATTGAGCACTAGAAAACGCGCCAGATGCGTTATTTAAACTTTTTTGAAGTGCTGTATTGTCAATTGAAGCTGTGCATTCTGTTAATGCTTTAATAAGTAAATCTGCTTTACATGAGGTGGTAGCCTTGGCAATATTTTGTTGTGTTATATGAGACATACTCATCTTAGCAATAGTTTTTTTATAGTCGTCTGGTGATAATGTACGAGATAAAATATCCATACATTTTGGACTTGGACCTCTTATGACATTGCTTTGTGTTTGTGTAGTTATTTGATTACATTCATTATATTGATTGGTGTAATCTTTTGTGCTCATTTTTGTTGAAAGTTCATTTACAATTTTTTGGTTGCTTTTTGCGTTTGCTTTAAATATACTTAGTGGATTAAAACTTTCTAGTAAATCTTGTCCCAACTCTTTTATAGCATCCGACTTTGATTGTTGGTTTATTGCATTGCAAGCCTCCCTTGCAGGTTTTCCATCTAAATCTGGATCGTCTTTGCATGCGGTAAGTTGTTTTTCTGACATTGGCGGACATGATACTATTGCAGAGCCTTTTGGATTTGGATTTCCTTTTCTCTTATCTTTGTCTTTGTCTTTGTCTTTGCTCATTTATTAATAAAAATATTAATAAATTTTAAAACAAATTATATTTGTTTTGTATTAAACGAAAGACGAAAGTCTCTTACATTCTTCAACTATCATATTTTTATCATTAAAGTATTTACATCCGTCTTTGTAATCTAAAGCTGGTGACAAAACCATTTTGCCAATTCGAGTCTTCATTTCAATTCGAATCATATCTCCATCGAGGTGAGAGTGAAAAGACATACGATCAATAAAGTCAGAATCTGACAAGTATTCATAGGCATACTGCCTAATTGGCGCTGTTGGCGGAAATTTGATTTCAAAGTAAATGTTTGTTGACACAAAAAATATCTCTTCTAAAGGAAGAATAACGAATCCTAGAGGTGAAAGTTGCTTCTCAAGAATTTGAAATAAAGTACTTTGTGAACTCATGATTTATTTTTTTTAGTGTATTTTCTTAAAAATTTCATTTTTTTTTATCCGGCTGCAAATATAAGAGATAGAGGATTTTTTATATCTCTTAAACATAATGAATCATTCAAAAACATATCATCTCCGTATATTTTAACAACTGAAAATCTTGGATTTCCGTGCCATAAATTATTTTTGTCAATAACCATTTTACATAATTTTTCTATTGTTGTATCTTCTGGTAATGTCCATTGAAATGGAAATTCTGAATTTGAAGATACAATCCATCTTAATTGAACTGTAATCATTTCTTAACTAAATAATAGTTTTTAAATATTATGATCAAATCCAATCACATTTCTCAACATGAGATGGAGTTCCATTTGTTTTTCTTATAAATTTGAAAGGTTTGCAACAGCCATAAACGGCATTTTGGTCTAAGAGTAGTTTACATTCAACTTCTAAAGAGTGAGGAGGTATTTGTTGACCTGTACTTTTAAAGATACCGTGTCTAAATATTTGACAATTAATTTCTGCCTCTTTGACGATTATTAGACAATCGCAATGAGGACATTCAAATGAGTACATATCTTTTTCATCAATTAAATGTGATATTTCTTTTTGATTAATCATTTACATTATTTTGTTTTAATTATAAATCATACAAATTGTATGATTTAGAGAGTAATTTATTAAAATGCTAACTTAAAAATATTAAATATAATAAATGATTGTTTTATTTATTATAATTTCTATATTTTTTTACATTATAGATGTCGTAACAATGAAAGGACATTATATGGAGTGTAAAAATAGACTAACAACACACTATGTACTTTTTCTTCATCATATTGTTAATGTTTTTGCTCAATTTGGATGGCTTAGTAATAATAAATATATATTATATACGTATTTATTAACTCCAATAATAGTAATGTTACATTGGAAGACAAATAATAATGAATGTATAATAACAGAATATGTAAATGATCAGTGTAATATAAAAAAAGGTACTTACTTCAGAGATTTATGGTATTTACTTGGTATTAAAAAATTAAAAAATTATGACACTATTCATAAAATATACTTATGTGTTGTATGGGTTATTGCTTTTATTAAGATTTATTATTCTCTTACAACTTCTCCAAATTCTTCTTCTTTATTATCTGCATCTCGTTTATCCACTGGTATATATGTAAACCAATAATAGCTGAACCTATAAGTATTATAATTTGGTTTTTATATTTATAATTTGTAATAGAAAGTATTATCAGAATACATCCTGCCAAAATACTCTTAATATGCACAATATATAGAGGAAATTTTTCTTTATTATGATAATGAAGAATTTCCCAACATTTGGGATTCATAGTTTTTTCATTAAATCTTTCGCCATATCTGTACCATAATGCCCCAAGAATATTTCCAAATATAATTATTATGATATTATTCATTTATTTAACAAATATTTAATTGTTTTTTAGTTTTAGCAACAGTTTTTGTATGTTCGTATTGCAAATCGTATTCTTGATTAATTGCATCAATTTCTTCGTTTGAACAACTTTTTATTGATTTAGATCTGTTTGGTCTATCTGAGTCTATTTTTTCAATATTAAAGAATGTCATACTTTTTAATTTATTTTATAAAAGAAATTAAAAAAATCAATTTTACACAGTTTACGGAGTTATCTCTGGAACATTTACAAAAAAGGTTTGAAAGTCAAACACAAATTTTCCATCTTCAACGTATACTAAAAATCCAGAAATCAAATCTTGGTATGTAATCACAAGAATATCCGGTGAAGTAGCAGGTATACCATTGCGTTTAAATTTTTTAAAATTATTGAAGTTTGATTCAATCAATGTTATAGACGTTGCGCTGTTTTTAGTATTTTTTCCAGTTTGAATTACTTTAATAAACTTTTTTGGTGTTTTACTACTAATATTAAATATTGACATAAGATCATTTACTGAGCTAAAATAAATTCTAATATTATAACCATTAGGCTGAAATGATTCGTCATAATGAACAATAAAAAGTCCAGTATTTGCTATAGCTAACATATTTTCACGTTGTATAGAAAATAGACCTTAATTTGTATTTGAAAGTTTTGATTTTTCATCAAAGTCATACTTGGATATTTGAGATTTTGTGGTAGAAACAGCTTTTTGTAAATCAGTATCAGCAACAGAAAAACTATCTGGTATTGGCATTCTTTTATATTACACAATTTATTTTTTTTCAATTTATTTAAACAAGCTTTCAACTCAAAAAAAAAACAGTCAAATTATTTAGGTTTAACTTTAGATGACGATCCACAACCAGTACTCTCAGTAAAGTATCTTCTTCCTTGCTTTTCAAACCAAATGTGCAGATACGCGCAAAGATCTTTAGCTACTTGAATACTCCAAAAATATATTCGTCTTAGTTCTTCCTCAGGAAGACTTGAATCCGCTCTGGATTTAACAATATCATTTTTTTGTATTTTTTCTAATAATTGTAATTTTGTTAAAGAATTACTTTGTTTTAGAAAATTTTTCATTTTTATCATATTTCTAGTTATTTTTTTCTGTTCTAAAGAAGCTTCTGTTGCTTCTATATCTTTGATTGTTGGAATTGGTAAATTTAAACTATCTGCGTCTAGTATCATTGGAAGTAATTTTGCTTTTTGAATTGTAGTGCATACTACTCCAGATGTTTTTTGATTACCTTTTAGAATTTCTTTATTTTTTACATCACGAATACAAAATTTTTTGTCTGATGGATTATACAAACCGTAAAAACCAATTGGATTTGTTTCTAATACTTTTTGAGCATCTAGTTTATATTTTTCGATTTTTTCAATAAAGCTTTCATCACAATTTTTCCAAGTTTTTGAGATGTCATTTTCGTCAAAACACCGAAGAATTTCTTTTGCATCATCTAAAAGCCAAGAAACCCAAGTATCATCAAATTTTGCATAATTATTTATAAAGTATTCAAGTACAAAATCAGGTATTTTTCCTCCAACTCCTGTTTGTTTTGCTATTATACTATTTTCTATAAAGTATTCACGAACTTCAATAGGAAGACGAACCATAATTTTTCTAATATCTTCTACCGATTCAGCCTGACAAGATTCATTAATTATTAGAGGTAAAGATTCAATGTATATAGGTTCTACAACTTCTTCAAAAGTTTTTAAAGTAACAACTGTTGGGTGTTCAGTGTAGTAATCAGTATTAGTCGATGACAAACTATCTACTAAAAATAACATATCATTTTCTTCTTTTAAGTACGATGCAAATCCATATTTATTAATAATTTTTTTACTTTTGTTAATGACAATACGAAGAGCTGATATTATCTCAAATTTAGAAAATGGTTGCAAATAATCGACAAGAATGTTTATATTGGTTCTAAACTTGGTGCGAAAAAAAATAATTATTTGCTCCACAAGGTATTGAATATTATTCTCATTATATTGCAAATAAAAAGTAGAATAATCCAAATCTTTATGATCATCTGGTACATCAGGACCGTCACAGACATATTCACAATTTGTATAATCACATTCTCTTTTATTATCAAAACCTGGAATATAATTACGTTTGTATGTAAGACCACAATCCCATGCTGCTTCTTTCATAATACGTTCTACTCTTTTTATAGAAACATCTTTTTCTTCCGAAATTTTATACATAAATACATCTATACTAAGTGTATCATCTTTTGGTATAGAAACGCGTTGATAAATAGTAAGCAACGGTTCGATTCCTGCATCCAGAAGATCCCTATGAGATCCTAAACGATAACCACGCGCAATAACTTGAGAAGTTTCACTGTAATTAAACCAAGGAGTGTGAATATCTTCAATTTGTACATTTTTGAATGTAAATCCTTCCGATATTTTACGTGATCCAATAATAACGTTTATTATTTTTCCATGCATATTGTCTGGTTTGTTAAAACGTTCAGCAATTTTATTAATTTGTTTGTCTGTAGAAGTTTCGCTTGTGAGTGTAGCGTACCGTGGTTTTTCATCTCCTTCTGTTTCAGATCCGGAAGCTTTTGAAAAATTAAAGAGTTCTAATATAGCGCCAAAAAGAATAAGTCCAGAACCTGAAACAAATTCGTTGTAAATAAAAACCGACTTGTTTTCCGAACGCGCTTTTAAAATGGTTCGAATAGAGTTTGCATACTTGCTACTAAAACGTTCTAAATTAGTCAAAATTACATCTTCTGTGTCGGTTTCTTCGGGTTTTAATTCTTTTCTGAGAACTGTTCCAAGAGAATAAGAATATTTATTTTTTTTGTCTTTTCCATCTTCTTTTACAGTATTTATTTTTGTTCGTTTAATGTATGTTGCAAATCCTTCTTTACCCCACTTGCCATTTGGAAAAACAAATAAAGCTGCTTGTCGCGCATTTACCCAAACACCTTTATGATCTCCACCATCTTCTTTAACAGCTTCTTTATAATATTTTGTTTGAAAATCACTCATTTTATCTTCTGCAACTACTAGATGATTTAAGCTATTTCCAAAAAAAACTTTATTTACGGTAGATTGCATTGATTTCAAGTAAGAAACTCTTCCTTTGAGTGCCTGTTTGAGTATTGGAATTGAAGATAATTTAGGAGTTAATGTTTTATCAGTTTTGTCAAAAAATTGATTCTCAAAATCAAGTCCTGTTGGAAGTTGTGACGAAATCGGAAGAATTAAATTCATAACAGATGCCAATTCATCAACTCCGTCTTTCATTGGAGTACCGCTTAACAGAAGAATTTTACAGTCTTTTACAGCGTGTAGAAAGCGCCAAAATTCGTTATAAACGTTTATTCCTTGTCTAGCACCTTTTTCATCTAGTTCGTCGCTTTGCGTCTTCATACGCAAATTATGTACTTCATCTATAATTATGATATGATTATTGTAGTCTTCATTTTCACACCATTTAATTAATTTCTCACCTTTATTATTTTTAATTTTTTTGGCAAAAGTTTCAAACGTGTTTACTCGATAATAATCTTTAATGGCCTTTTTCTTTCTATGTACTTTTTCCAGTTCAGTAAGATTTGTATAATCTTCTGGTATATAACGCCCATCAGTGCATTTAAAGATCAGTTCATTTATAAAATTATTTATTAAAGCATCGCCTTTAGCTAAATATAAAACTCCACGAAACAATCCTTCTTTTTTAATTTGTTCAACTGCTCCAATTGCTGAGCAAGATTTACCTGATCCCATTTCATGCAAAAGTAATAATTCATCATATAATGTGTAGGATGAAAAAAATTTAGCTATAAGTTCTTGATGTTTCATAAGAGAACCAGGATCTTTTGGAATTTCTTCAATAGCATCAAGACGATTATCATAAAATTCTTTTTTTTTGTAAATAACATTGTAAAAATCTTCATCGTATGGATTAAGATTCTTTTTATCCTCGTCAAATTGATCAATGTTTGGGTATTTGAGAAGAAAATTAGTAATGTCAACTTCCATTTTTCTATTTATCAATATATATTTTAGACAGGAATTTTTATACATTGATTGTATAAAATTAATCAGAGTAATTATCTGAGTCATTATCCGAGTTTTTATCCGAGTTTTTATCCGAGTTTTTATCCGAGTTTTTATCCGAGTCATCATTTGAGTCTTCATTTGAGTCTTCATTCGAGTCTTCATTCGAGTCTTCATTCGAGTCTTCATTTGAGTTTTTATCCGAATTTTTATCTGAGTTTTTATCTGAGTTTTTATCTGATTCATTATTTGGCAAATATTTAGATAAATCTTTATATTTTTTTGGTATTTTTTCTGGATTAACCAAAAATGTATACATTTTTTCAATAATTGGATCAGTAGAAACAAATTCACGTTGAATACGATTTCCTGGAAGCAATTTACCTACAATCTCGTAATATCCATCATCTAAAGAAATAATAATAATAGATTTTCGTATTTTCAGATTTTCATTTTTTGTTGAAATAGAGTACGGCATTCTATTTTTAGCATCTAAGAAATATATGTCTCTCTTAAATCTTTTTGAGACAAGATATGTTGTATAAGCATTCACAACATCAGGTAGATTTTGACAGCCAGAAACGTAATTTTTAAAAGATTCGTCGTCTGCTTCTTTCATTACCGCCAGAAAAAATTTGGAAATAATAGAAAGAATATTTTCGTATTTTTCTTTTGAAAGTTTTTTAAATCTTTTATTATTTTTTAAGTAAGATATTGTTTCGTTTATTACAGTATTGTAAAGTTCAGAAATTCTTTGGTTTTGTTCTGTTCTCCATACTTCACAAAAGATTTCTTCAATACACTCGTTTAGAGGAATCAATTCTGTAATCAATTTATATTCGTTAAACTTTTTCTCATCTTCACCTATCAATTTCTTTATAACACGACGAGTGCAATCTCCACGTGCTCTGGGATCATCATTTAAGAAATAATAACAATTGCAAATAATATTTTCTATATTCTCTTGGAAAGGAATTTTTGCAATTAGACCATTTTCTATTTCTTCCCAACTTTCGCGATCTATTTTACCAGCCAAGCTAGAACGAAGACGGTTAACAAGTTTGCATCGTTCTTTTTCATTCAAAGAAGAATACTCTTTTGAATACGCATGTAGCAGACAGTGAAAGAAGGAAGATTCGCGAATAACTCCAGTCCTAACAAGAACATCATCTCCTTCAATAGGACATCTAAAAATAACAGATTTATCAGGTTGCAACTTCTTTAATTCCTTTGTCATATTTTACAGTAAATGTTAAATTATTTAAATAGAGTTATAACATTGATAATTTTAATCTTTTAATTAGCTAAATGAGTAGTTTAGATTTGCCAAAACCTTGGACGTATAAAAACAATTGGATGATTTGGCCAGAAACTGTATTTGATGTTATTGAAATTACTGATTGTAATGACACAGTTAAAGGTTTTTGCGAAAAAAAAAATACAATTGAAGAATGCATAGAAGAGTGTGGTGAACATTGTGGGGCTGGATATTATATAGAATTTGAAAATGGTAATACAATATGCGCTTCTATTAGAACAGACGTGCATCCATATTTAAGTCCGGTGCATCGTTTAAAAAAAAAAGAAATTTACCCTGAACTAGATAACGTAAAAATATCTAGTTTTGTCAACACAAAATATTTTCCATTTCCTCCTGAAGAAGCAAATGTTGTATTTTTTGAAGATATTTTTAACATTGTTTTAGTTGACGAAGGTTCATCTATTAAAGCAGGAAATACAAATAATGATCGTACATTTGTTTTATTGGATAAAGAGAATAATGGTAATAACTTGCAAATTGTACAATCTGTTGTAACTGCTGGTCAATTGGCAAAATACATACCGGTAAGATATGGACAGCCTGTTAACATTACAACTCCAGCAACTTCTTTATTAATTACCGTGACTCAAGATAATACAGTTGAATGGAAATCAATTTCTGATGTTTTTTATACAAAAGAGACGACATTTACTTTTATTCCAACTCTAAAAACAAATAAAAAAAAAGATGAACTCGTAACCTATGGTGACGAGTTTATAATAACATATGATCAAGGAAAATATTTAGTTGTAGTAGATAAAGAAGATACTAACAAATTAAAAATTGTATATGATAATTTAGAAAAAGTTATAAGTAATAACAAATTACATTACAAATTTGTAATGTCTTCTAAAATGATGGGGTATTATTGTGATGGTAGACAATGCAAATCAGTTCCAATAAAAGATATAGTAACATCAAATTATTCAGGAACGTACAAAGATGTAACAGTTGGTAGACATCCTAGCTGTTGGGGGGCTTGCAAATATTTAATATTAGGTACAAATTCTTTATTACCTTTAGATAATCATCCTCCAAATGTTAAACGAAAAAAAAAATGGAACTTGACTATGATAGCTATATTTTTTCTAATAATAATAATTATAATTTTACTTGTTCGATCCTAGATTGATCTTCCTCCATACTTTGCATGTGCATTTTAATAAATTTATAAAGAATATGCCTTAGTTTTACTGGAAAATCTGAAAAAGACCAAGTTATATTGGACTTGCCATCTATAGTATTATCAATAATTCCTTTATACGGAATTTGATCATATATTTCTGTATCGTTAATCATACGATAAAACTGTATAAGAGCGTATACTAAATCTTTGCCAATATCATCTATATTTTGAATTTTGCTCATAAATTCTTGTTTTTCTTTTACAGATAAATCTTTTTTAGAAATATCCTTTGATAAATTATTATAAAGTGGAAAATTATTCATCTTTATTTTAAGAGTTTATCATCTCTTAAAATTCATTTTAATTTCTTCAGACTATCTTACAACTTGCCGAGGTTTAACCCGATCATGCCCAACATGATCTTTACTATATGCGTCTTCAAATTCTAGATAGCATATATTATCATCAGGTCCACAAAGTGGATGTCCAATTGTATATGCTGGAATTCCACCTCGAGGATCTTCCTTTACTCTTTCATCTTTGTCTACTGAATCTTGCTTTTGTACCTTACTTGCAACTTCTACTATGAAACGACCTATTTCTTCTGCTACATATGGTCCATTATAACGCATATGTGGTTTTCCGTTGATGTACAAAACAATATACGGAACAACTTTAATTGGCGCTATAGTGTTTCTAGATAACATGACACATTGTTTGTTGAGACTAACATTTATCATGCCAAATTGACATCCTCCTACGGATCCAGGTAACCTTTTAAAGATTGGAATTAATGACTGGCAATGTTGGCATTCCGTTGAATAGAATAAAATGACAGAAAATCCTTGTATATTTGTACACATAATAGGACCTTTAACACCATTTTGAGTATTAAAATCTTCAGTTGTAAGAAAAAGTAAACCACTCATTTATCACAGGGAAGAATTATATTTAAGCTAAAATATAAGCAACTTGAAAAAAATAAAAATTCTTAACTAAAAAAATTTGTATTAACAAATGACAGTTTCAATTCAAATTTTTGATCCAAATGATAAACCTTTTGGTTGTCTTAGCAATAATTTTAAGAATATGAAGTATGATAGATCTTTAGGTGATTGCCAAACTGTAACAAATTACATTTACTCTAATTGTCTTACCAATAGAATCAATAAGCAACTTATGTGTAAAGTAAAGAGCGATTTTAAAACTTTTTTCCTTAAAAAACACGAAGAAGAAATTCAATCTAAAATAAGATCTTCAATTCTTACTGCATTAAAAGTTAAATTTTCTAATCCTGAGTTGGCTAAATTACTTTTAGAAACAGGAACAGCTCCTTTACTTTATATGAGCACAAATTCTTTTTTAGGTAACGGAGAACGAGGAGATGGTGATAATTGGTATGGAAAATCATTAGAACAAATTCGTCTCGAACTTATTAATGATGAGAAAAAACATAAAACGAAACTTGCTCAAAATGAAAAAGATAAACTTGTTTATAATACTTGGAGAGCTCATAAAAATTTGATGAACGCAATAAAAACAAAAGACAATAATCTAGAAGCTTTTCTTCATTCTACTATTGACGAAATCAATAAAACATTAGGAGATACAGGCGCAAATATTGCTTTAGATAAATTTTTAGAACAATACAGAAAAGGTGCTTTTAAACATATAACTCCTTTTGTTGATAATCCGGAAACATTAGTTCACGAAATTAGACGACAAGAGATGTCTGGATTGAGAGAACGCATGATTAGAAAGAAAAAGAAAATTATTTTTAATATGTATGCTGATTATTTGTTAAGTAGAAAATTTGAACACGTTCCGGAAAAGGATTACGAAAAAGCAAAAAATGAAGAATTTTCAGGTAATGATTATTTTTCAGAAGCAACTGATTTGGAAGACAGGCTTTATGCGCTTTATGAAAAAGAAATGTTGTCAGCAAGCTTGTCTGATAAAATTGACGAAACATTTAAAGATTATTTAATGCCTACAGAAGAAGATGTTGAAAAAGCAATTGATTATGATATTTCTTTACTTTCTATGTCGGCTCCGTCCGTGGGAGATGCAAGCTTGGCTAGTTCAAAAGAAGATTCAAAACTTATATACCTGACACTTTTACCAGAACATACAGAAGAGAATCGCAAATTACACACATTATCTCCAATTTTTTATGATGGAACTATGCTTAAAATTGAGCTTTTATTATTTCCAACTGTAACGCATTACATTTCAGCAAAACTTATACAACATGTTTCGGGTTTATCATTACAACAATCACAATCTCTTCTTTTGTTAAAACCGGACCAAAAAAATCCAAAAAACTTTGTTACTCCGTATAATGCTTCTGATATTTATGATGATATTAAACATAAATCTTACGAAGAAAATATAATAAAGTTTGCAAAAAAAGGTTTAGACATTAAATTTCAAAATCGTGTATTTCAAGATTTTCTTTTGGCAACTGGAAGTTCGCATCTTGTATACAATGATTTTTCAGATCCCGTTCTTGGCGTTGGAAAAGGTAAAGGTAAAAATATAGTTGGTTATTACTTGATGGAACTCAGAGAGCGAATTAAAAATGAGCGCAAAAAGGAAGAATTACATATGCTAACATCAGGAGATATTACATGGATTTTTGAAAATAATAATTTTATGAAAGGTTGGATTCAAAACCGAGTCAAAGATTCGTGCAACACGATGAAAATAATGAAGAATTATCTCAAAGAAAAACATAAAATCGAAAGCTCTTTTACGCCAGAATTTACAAGAATTGTAATAGACAGAATATATCAACCTTGTTCTCAAATTTACGGTGCTGTCAAAGAAATTACAGCTGTTGCACCAGAATATTTTAATCAAATGGTTCTTCAAGCATGTGATGCTAAAATAAGTTCTGCAGTAGTCGATATTTTGTGGAAACGTTTAGCTGTGATCATTTATTATTTAATTGAACATATGAATAAAACAAATAAAAATATTGGAAATATTACAAGTGAAATAGGATTTATTCAAAATTTTGCTTCTAATGACACTACATGTGAAAAGATTATTTCAAATGAAAACGACAATTGTATAGTGTCAGCTTTAATTAACTTGCTTCGTAGAATAGTTCAATTTAACAATCAAATTTCTAAAGAAAATAAAGATATAACTGAAGTAGACGTTAAATGCGCTACTTCTATTATTTTGAATACGTTATCAACTAATTTTAAGCAAAAATCTAAACCTAAACTTGATGACAAAAAATCATCAAAAATGTTTTCTGATGAAGTTGAAAAAGAAGTTGAAAAAGAAAAAGATCTGGAACTTGAAGAAGAAGTCGAAGAAGAAGTTGTAGAAAAAAAAGATGATGGAGAAGAAGTTGAAGGAGAAGAATTTTTTGATGATGGTGATATAGAAGAAGAAGAAGAAGATGACGAAGAAAAATATGAAGATGAAGATTATGGAGATGAAGATGAAGATGATCATTCTCCACATACTATAAGTCAAATATCAAAAGTATTGGCAGAAATAGAAGAAGTTAAAGACCCCGAAACAATAGCACATGCTATTGAAGAAGCAGTTAAAATTATTAACAAAAATAGCTGGCATATATCTAAAAAAGTAAAAAAGAATCGTATTAATTTTTTTGCAACTCATCGTTAAACCATCATAAAAAATAAAAAATTATTAGAAATGAGCAATTCTAATAATTTTACTAAAGTGCAAATTTCTGCAAAAATTTATTGGGGATTTAACATAGAAATACCAAATAATAGAATTATATTAATGTCTAATGAAGAAATTGTTGAGGAAATAAAAAATTTTATGTTATCTTTTTTTGAAATATACAATCTTGAGGAGCTTAGAGAAGGTGTGCGCAACCTATCTCTTCACATTCACGACCGTCCGCAATTCACAGGTGATATAATTTATGTTTGCGACCACAACTAAAAGACAAAGTAGATGTTTAAAAAATAAATTGAGGTTTAAGGAATAATTTCCGATGATAAAATTAAAAATGTCATTGAGCCAATCTGTAACAAATGCTGTAAATGAAATTATTAATAGTTATATCAAACAAATAGCTACAAAATATAATTTAGACGTTAATGAACTTCTAGCAGAATGGAATAATAATTCTGAACAAAAAATTAACAAGGTTCCTTTGAAGAAAATTCCAGATACTTTACCAGTTACTGTTACTGAGAACGCTGAACTTGACCAAAACACACTTATGCAATATAAAAAGCTTGAACTACAAGCAATGTGTCGCCAACGTGCTTTGAAATGCACAGGAACTAAAGATCAACTCATTGGATTTTTGTTAGGAAAAGATATTTCATCCTCTTCTCCTCCAGCAACAAAACAAACTCCAGTAAAAAAACCTGAAATCACAGCTGTTGCTAAAAAACTAACTTCTTCAATTCCAACAGTTGCTATTCGTCGTAATCAATATGGCAACCATGAACATGCTGAAACATCTCTTGTTTTTGATACAAACACTAAAAAAGCAATTGGAAAACAAAAAGAAGATGGAACAATTGAAGGTCTTACAACAGATGATATTGATACATGCAATCAATGGAAATTTCAATACGTACTTCCTAACAATCTTGATAAGAGCAAATTATCAGATGTAAAAGTTGAAGAGTTAGAAGACGAAGAAATAGAGAGTGATACAGAAGAAGCTATCGCAGAAGAAGAAATTGCGGAGGAAGAACTAATAGATGATGAAGAAGATGAAGAAGAATACGAGGATGAAGAAGAATACGAGGATGAAGAAGAATATGAATAAATTAAAAGAATTTTAGAAAAATTTATTATTATATAATAAATTTTTACTCAATTTTCACTTCTTCAGCTCATGTGTCATGTTTAGACGTGTCACAATACGAGAAATATCACACATTTCTTGTTCACTCTTGACCTTTACAGTGCAGACAGGATCAAAACCTATTTGTCCATATGCTAATTGATAAACTTTTCCAAATGTGTCTCTTACACTCCCATCGTGTTGTATTTTCATATCTTCTGTTAGCTTTACTATTCTTCTTTGCATATAACCAGATGTTGCAGTTCCCATGGCAGTGTCGCAAATACCTTCTCTACCGGACATAGCGTGAAAATAAAATTGTCGTGGATTTAAACCCCTAAGGAAACCGCTTGATATAAATCCACGAGACTCATATTCCATTTCAGGAGTTAGATCTCCAAAAGGATAGTGTGGAAGAGATCGTTTGCCGTGGTTAAGAAAAAGAGGTACGCGTTGGCCTTTTAAATTTTGTTGACCAAGCAAACCTGTAATTTGCGCAATGTTAAAAAAATCACCTTTGCTTCCTGAATGAACAGTTGACAAAAAATTATTATCTTTAGATAATGCTTCTTTTGCAATTCGTAACCCAATATCTTTAGCTTTATTTAAAGATGCATTTATTCGAATTTCTCTGATGCTTGGGTGTGTAGTAGCTTGTTTGATTGCTTCTGCTTCAATGTAACATTTACTAACTACATCTATAATTTCATTCTCTTTTGAAACACCATCTTCATTTGTAGATTGTGGAATCAAACAATCACCAAGACCAACTGTAAATCCGTGAACAAGTAAATATTGATTTGTGCAAAACTGTATACAGTCAATAAAATAAGAAGCCGTTTCTGAACCATACTCTTTATGAAGAACATGATGAATAGAATTATGAGAAGAACCAATTATTACTTTGTCAAATGTTCCTTCATAAAATACTCCTCTCCATATTTTTACAGTTGGTTCTTCTGGGTTTGCGTCATTTGTTTTTTCGTATATGAAATCTAATGGTAAAAATAGTGAAATTAAACCATGCCCGTTAAAGCATTGTACTTTTTTTTCTTTATCTTTCAACATATGACGTATGTGCTGAATACGATCTAAAATTTCGTTTGGTGTCATTACATTATTTTTAGTTATACTCCAAGGAGCGCTTGGTAAAGTCATTGCAATCTTAAAAAATTGATCTTTTGAAAGTTTTTGCTTGTGACGTGTCATTCTATAAGCACCCAATAAAGAATCCTGAACAATAGCCATATTTGGTTTGCTGCTTTGCGGAGAAATCATATTGCATTGAGCCGCTGATAAATATTTCATCTCTGCCTGTGATTCAAGTGATTGTGGGACGTGTATATTCATTTCATCTCCCGATGATATCCCTATGCTTTCACATAGGGTCGGACTGTATCTTAAGCCGATTCAGGATTGGTAGTCCATCATTATCGACCAACACCCGTGCAGTCTCTGAACGCCTGCCATATCCTTCCATAACGGACGTAGGCAGTAACGCTGCGGATTGCCCAATCCCTAACATTATTACCATTGGGTACGGCTATTAACCGTGTTCCCCAGTTCGTGTTTCCACATACTGGGTGGTAGTTAGGGCTCTAAGGGGTTTCCCGCATCAAGGTGTTTCGCAAGTATTTCCATTATATTAGGAAATACTCACTAGGAGGTAGCACCCTTTTCAGGCCTCCTGTTTTTGACAGAGGTAAACCTAATCAAAATCGGCATTAAAACCTTTTGTGACAGACAGATTAATTCTTAACGTTTTAAAAGGCATTATCACAACTTGCATTGCAAGCATGCTCGACTTGTGAAGTGTAGGTTGTCTGTTGAGTAATACATAATCACCATTTTTTAATGGACGATCAACAATCCATCCGATCGGAACTTGATATTTGCGATTTGCAATTTTTATATTAGGTAAAAATTCTCCATTTCGTTCAACTTGATCTCCTTCTTGCAATAATTCTCTTCCGTCAACTACATTTATAAGTTCTCCACCTCGATGAATTATATCACCATTCATCAAACGAGTCCCACGTCTAAAACGTTTGAGATCGATTACAGTCTCGCTGTCAGGTTTCCAGAGAGAGCGAATTTCTCCATCATCAATTAAAGTCTGCAACTCATCTATGTTAAATGCTGTAACACGAATTGGAGAAGTCAACGTTTTTGCAATTTCTTCTGGAACTCCAAGCTCGCCCATACGCAATGTAGGATCTGGACCAATAACAGTACGAGCCGTTTGATCACAATTATGTGTGATAGTGGCATCTCCTAGCAAGAAACGATTATTTTTATCTACTTCAAACCCATAATATTTTCCAATACCATCTTCAACTACTTTAATGTTATAACAAGACATATCCTTTTTAGACGGAGCATAGCATTTCTTATGTGGAAGAAGAGTTGGAATATTTTCAATACCAGCACCTGATATAACTAATTTTAACGCATCTCCATTCTGTTTTCCATCTTTATTAGTCCATGATGTTTTCTTGTTAGTCACTGAAGTTCTAAATCCTAAAGACATTGCTATACGTTGTGCTCCATCAATAATTTGTTTGTGCTCGTAACATTGAGTTATCGCAATGGTTGTTCCATCATTTTCAACCGAACCATCTGTGTCAATTAAACCAGCTAAAACAAGAAGTCTTGTGTTCACATCATTAATAATATAATCTTCAGGAATATGCTTGTTATTAATAAGATTGTATTCTCGTAATTTTTGTGTCAGAGGATTAGAATTATATCCCTTATCACAAATGGAAGATACACCAAATGCTATAGATTTATACATAGTTATTTTAGCTTCATTATCAGATGCCCACAATTTGAAGTAATTTATTAATTCTTCATCTACAGATGTAAATACTGGTCTTTTATCTGTACCATCTCCTAACCACATTCCTAAAATTCGTGGGTCAAGACTTACAGGTTTGTGTTCCCATTGAATAGGTGTATTTAATTTAACACCTAGCATTAAACGACGATCAGTCTCTGGTAATGATAAATAATCTTCAACATGAATATCAATAATAGAATTAACATCGATAGTGTTTCTAAATTGTTCCATCTCTTCTAATGCCTGTTCTTTTGTCAATCCAGGAACAACAGCGACTTCAATTGATTTCTTACTCCCATCATCTGTATAATTTAAACGAAAAGTTCCATATGTTTTTCTCTTCTCATTCCATGTAATTTTTTTATCCTTATCTAGTTTTAATAAATCTCTTCTTTCCTCTACCTCTTTCAATGCATCCTCTTTCGTTTTTGGTGGAATAACAGATACTCTTTTTACGTGAATTTTCTTATCACTTCTTTCATACCATTTCATAACCCAAGATCCATTCTTACCTAAATTTTCTCTCCAATTGACGCAAGCATGACCACAATATTTAAGTGTTAAAATATGTTCACAACTAATACCATAGTCATCACCATGTGATTGTATAACTTTATAAAGAGGACTAGTTCCACTAACTGTATCTATCACCTTTCTTGGAGCACCATCATCACCAATAACTACATCTCCTATTTTTATTTCTTCTGCTCTTTTAGGTAAACCGGTGTTATACATCAAAACGGGAGTATCTGGTGTCAAACTACGCTTACCCATCATGTTATTTCTTATCTGTCCGTCCTTACCTGTTAGGCGCTCTTTTATACCCTTGATTGGTCGTCCGTTTGTAGTATGCTTTGCTTTTCCCTGTCCGTTGTTAAATGTTGTCATTATACGAAAACGTAAACTTGCCAAAGCGCGTTGACGAATTGTATCGCGTTTATCTGTTTTCTTTTGATCTTCTTCTTTTTCAACTAAATTATTGTTAGCTTTAATAATTTCAATATATTGAATTGTCAAATCATCATCGCACATTTTATTATCAGCTCTCACATAAGGCCGATCGCAAGGAGGAAGAACTGGAAGAACAGATATGATAAAATTTCGCGGATGACATAGTGCTGGGTCAAAACCTAATAGTTCAACATCTTCATTTGAAATATTGTCAAATACTTTTTTGATTTCTTCTGTTGTTAAGACAATACTTGTCTTATTTTTCTTTGCGTCTTCATACACTAAAGAAAAACTACTGTCAGCTGTAGTAAACTTTATTTTTGGAAGATCTTTACCGCATATTATAGGTTCACCATCTTCATCAAATTCACCTGTGTGTTGACAGCAAATATCAACCTTTTTTATTTTTTCTAAAATTTTGGAAAATCGATTCTCACCTTTGAAACGATTGAGTCCACAAATAGAAAGTTGATCTTTTTGTAAAACAAACCTATAACACTTTAAGCAAAAACAGTTCAAAAAAGCAGTTACTCTTTTGTAAAAAAGAGGATGTACTATAGGCTCATTTAACTCTATATATCCAAAATGTCCAGGACATTCGACTGCGTTTTCTTTACAAGTTTCACATTTTTGACTTGAATCTGTTGTTCCCATTCGTGCATCATATATACTACCAGGTCCACTCTTTTTAGCATTGTCTATTTTACATACAGCCATACTAATAATTTCTTCAGGTGAATATATGCCAAAAGTTATTGATTCAATTTCTCTAGTATCATGATTCATTTTTACATTTTTGAATAAAGTTTTTGTAATTTTTCGTTTTTATTTTTGTGTTAATAAATTAAAAGAGTGTAGTTTAAATCCTGTGACAGGATACAACAGAAACATTTTGTTTGTGCAATAATGACTAAAGATTTTCTTGATTTTACTTATAATCAAGGAAATGATTTAATATCTCCTGGTGTTTATGTGTAAAAAGATGGAAAGAAGCGTATATGAATGGTGTAGCACCATTTGTTGATTTAGATTGTACACATATAAATGTTTAATATAAAATCAAACTAAATTTATGATTCCGAACGAGTGTTTGGAATAGACAAAATGTCTGATAAATTTACACATTTTTTTAGACTTCGTGAGGATTACTCATGCACGATATTTTTATAGGTTAACTGCGTATCATTGTTTTTTCAAAAAAAAGTTGAATTTTTAATTGCTGTTGATACACAACCTATTTATCCATTTTTGAACAAAATGTTCGAATCTGGCCGGGATTGAACCGGCGACCACGCGGTTAAAAGCCGCGCGCTCTGCCTGCTGAGCTACAGATCCCCAAAGCCATTCATTCAGCTTTGGGGACTCTACTTTGTCTCCTTCTCTATACTATAATTCTTTTATCTTTAAATCACCTTTTTCTATCTCTTGAATCAAATATATGACAATCACCACCACCACATATTTTTAAATCATACAAATGACTTTGTGTTCCATTTTGACAATGATTAGCAGAACCTCTACTTCTATCCGAACTTGCATATAGATTTTCAAAATTAGAAGTTGCATCAAGTGTTTTAATAAGAATAGGATACAAAATTCTATTGTTATAGTTATGAAGTATTGAAAATAACTTGTGTAAAGGTACTAATACCGTTTCGTGGCTTGGTGATATAGGTAAATTAATATAAGTAAAGCTATCTTTATGAACTTCTTCCACCCGATCATTTGGATGAATACGTTTGCTTTCTTTTAATCCTAATTCTTTTCTGCGTTCTACTAATGTTTTTTCAACACACCAATACCTCCATGTTGTTAAATAATCTCTAATCCATTTTTTTATTTGGTTTCTACTATAAGACATAATAATATCACCATCATGTATAAACATATAACAATCA
>Ga0209443_1000728_pt1 | contig 21971 bp, 20 predicted proteins | sample LauGreBMM110DCMD_2_FD_187571 | JGI IMG/M metagenome (GOLD analysis project Ga0209443, IMG submission 187571) | Freshwater lake microbial communities from Lake Michigan, USA - Su13.BD.MM110.DCMD (SPAdes) (version 2) | ecosystem: Environmental > Aquatic > Freshwater > Lake | place: Lake Michigan... | reverse complement strand
ACCGGTCGAGCCACGGGCTTCGTGGCCGAGGACGTTGATACGGTAGTCTTCCCAAGCCAGATCGAGGATGCGGTGGGAGACGTCGCTGATCATGCAGCGTTCGTCGATGAGCAGGCGGGAGAGGACCGGGATACCAATCTTTTCGAGGGGTAGCGCTTCCCAGAGGGCCTTGCGCGGGTCGGCGACGACGCCGGAGCCGAGCGCCAGGCAAGCGACATCATGTTCGGCCACGCCACCCGGGAGCAGATTGAGTTTCAGGCCAGCGACCGTGTGGCCCGAGTTCGCGCCGCCGTTGACCTTGAGCACCGTGCCCACCACGTCGCGTCGTCCCGTGAGGGCTTGGAGTTCGCGGACAATCTCGGGGATGAGGCGGCCCTTGCCTTCGTCTCCCATGCTGATGCCCACATCAGCGATGAGGTTGCTCTTAAAGGGGGTGAGTGCCATGGGCAGGAAGGTGAAGGCGGGCGTGGAAAGCCGTCCGCAAGAGGGCGAAGGCGTCGGTGAGGCTTAGGCCGTTGCGCCCTTCTGGCGTTCGTAGAAGTCGTTGATCTTCTTGGCGACGTCGCGGTAGCCCGAGTCGGCCATGTAGATGATCTTGTATTCGTCGACGGCTTCTTTGGCTTTGCCCATCTTCTCGAAGGTGTCGCCGAGGGCGTAGATGATTTCCTTCTTCAGGTCGTTCATCAACTGGACTTCGCTCTTGGCGGCGGTCAGCTGCTCGATGGCGAGGTCGAACTTGCCGCCTTGGGTGAAGGCGAGGCCGATGGCGAGGAGGGCCGGCTGGCGGAACTTCGGGTTACGCTGAGCGTACTGGAGCTGCTGGACGGCGTCCTCGAGGCGATTGGCGGCAAGGAGGAGGGTGCCGAGATCGTAGCGGTAGCCGTAATCGTTCGGGTAGCGTTCGACCAGCGCGATGGAGGTCTTGAGGCGGAAGTCGTTGAGCTCGGTCTCGTTTTTAGCGAGGGCTTCCTTGCTGGCGGCATCGGCCGGGTTGGCGGTGATGGCCTCGCGGAGCTGCTTGGAGTTACGCTCGTACCGGCGGATGAAGAGGTCGCTTTCCTGGCGTTCGAGCGAGCTGTCGGCCTTGCCGAGGGTCGTCAAGCGGCCGCGCTGGAGCCAAGCGATTGAGCTGTCGAGGTCTTCGGCGACGAGGAACATACGGACGATATCGCGGTAGAGGTCGAGGCTGTCCGGGGAAGCCTGAATTTTCTGGGCGAGTTCGGCGGCCTGAGCGAGGGCGGTGGCCGAGTCGGTGACGGTGCGGGCGGACTGGTCGAGGCGGAGGGCTTCGTCCTTGTCTTTGAGCTTGGACTGGAAGTCGCCTTTGTCTTCCCAGTTGCCCTTCTTCATCGTCTTATTGACGGAGGCTTTGCGGACGGCTTCCTGGAGGTCGCCGTTGCCGGGAAAGAGTTTCAGACCCCTGTCGGCGGCGTTCAGGGCGTTGTCATTTTCGCCGGCGGCGATCCAGACATTGGCGAGGTCGACGAAGTGCTGGATTTCCGTGGGCTCGTTGGTGCAGAGCTCTTCGTAGGCGAAAGCGGCGAGCTCATGGAACTCCAACTTAATGGCGGCGAGGGCGATGGTCTTGTTCGCGTTGGCGTCGATCGGTTTCTTGGCGAGGACTTCTTCGGCGGCGGCGATGGCGGCGAGCGGGTCGGCTTCCACGGCCTTGGCGATTTTGCCAGAGGTCAGGGCGCCGGTGATACCATCAAAGAGACCTTTCTTGGTTCCGTGGAGGGCTTTCTGGGCCTTGCGGAGGGTGCGACGCACTTCGATGCAGCCGGGATTACGGACGAGGATGCCCGTGAGAACCTCTACAGCGTACTGGGGGTTTGCCTTCAGCTGCTGGTCCGCGGCGGTGATTTGTTTCTGGAGCCGGGGATCGAGCTCGGTAAGGGGGACTTTTTTCATAGAAATGGGCTGATTGACCTGCGAAAACTGACCTTCCAGATGCGAGTGGTCAATCCCTTGGACGCGAAAAACGCAGGTGGCGGCGGAGGGCCGGGCGGAGGGGGTCGGCGATAATCCGACCGACACAGTCTGCGGCCCCGCAGGCACACGGGTGAAAGAGGCTTTCGGCCAATGAAAACCCATAGTCGAAGGTGATTTCCTCGGCGGCGGCGATCGGTCGCAGGGCGGTCAGCCAAGCCATGGATTCCTCTTCGTGCCAGATGAGTTCGGCGTTCGGGTGGCAGGCATGGTTGGCGTGTCGCGAGGGGTTGTCGGCCGAAGAGCCGTCCAACCACCGCCCCGGGGCGATTTCCAGGGCGTAGACCTTACCGCTGGAAGAGACTTCCGAAGGAGGCTCCGTGGTCGTCGGGCCGGAGTAGGGCGCGATGCGTTCGCTGGGTGCGAACTCCCGCTTCGCGAAGAGTCCGAGGCCGGCGATGGGCGACGGATGCGATTCGACGTCCCGTGCGCTCATGCCTCCGAACGGAGGTCGCGCGTCATCAGCGCGACGACGCCTGCGCGGGGATCGAGACCCTTGTAGAGAATCGCATGCAGGCAGAAAAGAATCGGGGCTTGGAGTCCCCGGCTGATCGCTAGCTTAGAAAGGGCTTCGGCAGCGCGGTGGCCTTCGACGGCTTCCTTTCGGTCGGCCAGCGCGGCAAGCGTGCCTTGCGGATCCTTGGCGAGCTGTTCGCCGAGGGAACGGTTGCGGCTCCAAGAGCCGTGCGCGGTGGCCATCAGGTCGCCGACGCCTCCCAATCCGAGGAAGGTTTCGGGGCGAGCGCCGAGGGCTTCGCCGAGGCGGGCCATCTCCTGGAGTGAGCGCGTGAGCATCGCGGCTTTGGCGTTGGAGCCGAGACCAAGGCCGTCGCAGAGCCCAGCGCCCAGCGCGTAGACGTTCTTGAGCGTGCCGCCAATCTCAACGCCGATGAGGTCGGTCGAAGTGTAGGCGCGCAGCGTCGGTCCGCTGACAACCGCTTGGACATCTTTGAGGAGCGCGTCGTCAGTCACCGCGGCGAGTACCAGGGCAGTCGGGAGTCCGCGGGCGACTTCGTCGGCGTTGCTCGGGCCGCTGAGCGTGCCGACCGGGATTGAGCCGAAGGCGTCGGCCATCATTTCGGACGGGCGACGCAGCGTGGTGAGATCAAGGCCTTTGCAGAGCGAGATCGCCATCTTGGTCGACGAGCCGCGGACGGCTGGTCCGATGGACTGTAGTAATTCCGGCAGGCCTTTGGAGGGGCAGGCGAGAAAGACCAGGTCGGCGTCCATTAGTGCCGGCAGAGGTTCGAGGCCGATCTGGATGGAATCGTCGAGGCGGTGTCCGGGCAGGTATTCCTTGTTCTCACGCGTGGTGGCGAGGGCGAGGGCCTGTTCGGCGCGACGCGGGACGAGCGTGACGGTCTGGCCTTGGCGGGCGAGGTGGATGGCCATGGCCGTTCCCCATCCGCCGGCTCCGAAGATGACGCAGTTCATTTGGATTTCTTGGTGCGCACCTTGGCGGCCCAGCGGCGGACGGCCGCGACCGCGTCACGGTGCAGGTTGGCTTCCGGTCGGGCGAAGGGCGGCGGTTCGGGCGTGAGCCCGAGCAGGTCGTGGATGACGAGGATCTGGCCATCGCAGCCGCGGCCGGAGCCGATACCGATGGTCGGCACAGACACCGCCTCGGTGATCTTCGGCATGAATTTCTCGTCAACGCATTCGACCACGATGGCGAAGGCACCGGCCGCGGCCACGGCCTGGGCGTCGATTAGGATCTGTTTCTGGTCTTCTGGCGTGAGTCCGCGCCGGCGATAGCCGGCGGAGTGGACGCGTTGCGGGAGCAGGCCGACGTGGCCCATGACGGGGATGCCGGCATCGACGAGGCGCGCGATGGATGGGGCAAGCGAGGCACCGCCTTCGATCTTCACCGCCTTGACGCCGCCTTCTTGCAGGAACCGGCGGCAATAGCCGAGGAGCTTAGGGAAACTGTCGTGGGCCAGGCCGAAGGGGAGGTCGCCCACCACGAGGGCTTCGGTCTTGGCGCGGGCGACGGCAGCGGAGTGGTGGAGCATCATATCCAGGGTGACGCCGACCGTGTCAGGGAGGCCGAGGACGGTATTGCCCAGGGAGTCGCCGACGAGGATGAGGTCGGCGCCGCCGGCGTCCGCGATACGGGCCGTACTCACATCGTAGGCGGTCAGGCAGACGATGGGCCGGACGCCTTTGAGGGCGCGGAGGGACCGGGTGGTGGACTTCACGCCTTTGGACTTACCCAGAGAGGCACCGCTTGTAAAGCGTGGGTAAAGGGTGTATGCAGGAGATGTGTTGAGTCTTATCGCCAAGCTGTTCCGTAAGCCTGATTACCGGGTCAACGCGTATACGCACCGGGACCTTTCGCACGAAACTAAGCTGGCCTGGCATGCGCGCCTGAAGTTGCTCCTGAGCGCGCGACGCGGATTGGATCATGCGGCCGAGACGCCGGAAATCTGGGCCCGCCATCGCAAATGGATTCTACTCGTGCTGGCCTTGGCGGCCGCGTGGGTGCTGGGCGAGAGCGCCGTCGCGTGGGATTTCTTCGAAGGCTGAGCGACTTACTTACGGGCTTTCCAACCGTAGTCGCGGTATTTCCATGACCACGTCCCGTCGCGTCGGCAGGTGACCGTGCCGAAGCCCTCGGGCTTACCGAAGACTGGACCTTTCCACCACATGCCGCAGACGGCACCGCCTTGCAGGTAGGTGACCTTGCCGATCTCGATGCGCTCGACGACGTGGCCGTGGCCGCTGAGTACGAGTTGGAGGTTATAGGCGTCGAACAGTTTCCGGAAGGTATGCAGGTTACGGACGATGGCTTTGCCGTCGAGGTGAAGGTCCGGCCCCCCCACCACCTGATGCCAAGTGGAGTAGAATGGAATGTGCGTGACCATCACGATGGGCTTCGTGGGACCGGTCGCGGCGAGGTCCTTCTTCAGCCAGTCGAGTTGTGCGTCATCAATCCAGCCTTCGTAATCGAGCGTCTCCTTGTTCTGGCCGATTGAATCCAGGATGATGAAGTGCCAGCCCTTGTGGTCGAAACTGCGGTACGTGCGCGCGAGGCCGAAGCGTTCCGCGAAGAGTTTCTTCCCGTAATCCTGATCGGTCGGCTTCACGAGCGACTTCGCTGACCAGCCCACGACGTCATGGTTACCGATTGTATGGTGGACGGGCAGGGCGAGCTCCTTGCTGCATTCGTCGAACACCTTCCACTGCTCGCGGATGCGGTCCATGCCCACATCGAGCGCGTCGAAGATCAGGTCTCCGCCCGTGAGCACGAAGTCGGCCGGCGTGGCGAGGGTGTTGACGGCCCGCAGGCATTGGCGAAACCCTTCGGGGGCGCCGAGCTCGGGTTGGACGTGGATGTCCGTCAGGAAGGCGAAATCAAAAGAGTCTTCTTCCTTCGTCGCGCCAAAGGCCTGGGCCGCGAAGCCAGCCAGCAGGCTCGTTCCGAGGAAGTGGCGACGATCCATCATCAGCTTAAGCGGGGCCGAAGCCGAAGAGGTCGATGCCGAGCTGCTTAGCGCGGGCGATGACGGCCGGCTTGTCGATGAGGATGACCGCATCCGCTTCGAGTGCGGCTTTGGTCACGCAGCCTTCGGCCATACTCTCGAGCGTCTTGAGTCCAAAGCAGGGCACATCGAAGCGCCAATCTTGGGGGTGTTTAGAGGTCTTGGTGAGCAGCATCTCTTTGCCGCCGGTCTGCGTGCAGCGACGGAGCATGTTGTCGGTGCCTTCGAAGGCTTCGACGGCGATGACGGTGCCCTTGGCCGTGACGACGGACTGGCCGACGTCAAGCCGAGCCATCTCGCGGGCCATGCGCGTTCCGAATTCGAGTTGGTCGTCGCCGATACCGCAGGCCCAGCCGGTCATGCAACCGGGCGAGGCGAGGTGGTCGTCGAGGAAGATGCGCGCATCGAGCATGCGGACGCCGACTTGCTCGATTTCGACGGAGATGGCGCCGAAGATGGTCTCGGCGTTACGCTCCTTGAGGGAGGCCATCAGCGCGATGAGCTTCAAGTCAGGAACCATACCCGTGAATAGTTTGCGCGGGGTGACCTGACCGGCCATCACGGCACCGGCGGCACCGAGATCTTTGAGGGCGTCGAGCATCTGGCCGAGTTTGCCGACGGGAATGGCGCGATGGTCGGCGGGGGCGAAGGTGGCGATGAGGGCCGGATCGGTCTCCTCTTCAAAGGAGATTAACTTTACCTTGGCGCCGCGGGCGTGGGCACATTCGACGAGCAGGGCGGGGTAGCGGCCTTTGCCGGCGATGACCGCCACGGTCTGCGTGGGGTCGAAGCCCGGGGGAAGGAATCGCGAGGCTGACGCCATGGGGGCAGTGTTTCGGCGGAAGGGCTCGGGCTCAAGCCTGCTTTGGGTTGCCACCGGCGGCCGGCTGGAGCGTAATGCGCCATGCCTGCTGCCATCGGTATCCTAGGTGGGACTTTCGATCCTCCGCATGCGGGTCATGTGGCGGCAGCCGTGGCTGCGCATAAGCAGCTCGGTTTGGACGAGGTCCGCATTATTCCGGCGGGACAGGCCCCCATGCGGTCGGGAGCGCCTGTGGCCTCCGCTGCCGATCGTGCGACGATGTGCCGCCTCGCCTTTGCGGATTGCCCGTGGGCCGTGATCGATGTGCGAGAGATTCATCGCGAGGGCACCAGTTGGTCCGTCGAGACTGCTCGTGAATTAGCCAAAGAATTTCCCGAGGCCATGCGGGTCTGGGTCCTCGGGGCTGATCAGCTGGCTAGGCTGGACCGGTGGAAGGATGTCGCCGAGCTATGCAGTCTGGTAGAATTTGCCGTGCTGTCACGTGATGGTATCTCGACCGTTCCCCCGCCGGCCATCGCGGCTTTCATTCGCCTGACCGTGTTGAAGGCTCCGGCGGTGCAGGTCTCCTCCACCGCCCTGCGCGAGGCCCTGCGCCGCGGTGATTCGACCCGAAACGGCTTGCCCATCGGGGTCGCCCGCCACATCGATGAGCGCTCCCTTTACCAAGCCTGACCATGTCCGCCCTTAAAAAGAAGACCAAGAAGACCTCCGCCAAGCCTGCCGCCAAGGGTCGCCCTGCTGGCAAGTCCGCCAAGCCTGCCGCCCGTTCGGTCCGTCCGGCTCGCCGCGTCATCCCTGCTATCCCTGCTTTGAAGGCCAAGAGCCGTGGCGAGAAGTCCGCCGCCAAGCCGATGGTGGTTATGCCGAAGATTCCGGCCCACCTCATCGCTGCCGTGCGCGCTTTGGACGATAAGAAGGCCGTCGAGATCCGCGTTCTCGAGATGGGCCAGATTTCTTCCATCGCCGATTTTCTCGTGATTGCTACCGGCACGTCCGAGCCGCATCTGCGCGCCCTTCGTATCGCCCTCGAGCATGCACTAGATGACGTCGGCGTGACTTCCCGCTCCGAATCCCAGAATAACAGCGGCTGGACGGTCGTGGATGCCTTCGATGTTCTTTTCCACGTGTTCCGTGACGACATCCGTAAGAGCTACGCCCTGGAAGCCCTGTGGAAGGACGGACTGGATATCCCGGTCTCGGCCATTCTGAAGGCCTGAACCGAAAGGGTGCACTCGGTGGTGGTAGTGGGCAGGATCGAACTGCCGACCTAGGGCTTATGAGTCCCTCGCTCTAACCAACTGAGCTACACTACCGAAAACCGAGTTCGGTTAGTCCAGCCAAGCCCCCTTAGTTCGTCAAGCCGATTGAGGCTTAGAGGCGGACGGGCAGGAGGACGAAGAAGCAGAGCATCCAGAGGGCCAGGCTGAGGAAACCGAGGACGATCACGAGATTTCCCTGGGTTTGGCGGATGTCGGACAGGCCTTCCTGTTCGAGGGTCTGACCGAGTTTTCGGACGAATAGGATCGGCAGGAGCGCGGCCGGCGTGGTCGTGAAGCTGAGCAGGATGAGCAGCATCGTGCGCGAAATCTGGCGGTCGCTATCCAGGATGTAGATCACGTAGATGAGCAGCGCGAAGAGAGGCGGCAGGAGGAAGGTTGAGCCGCACCAGAGGTAGCCTTCGCGGACGGTGCGTTCGAGCGATTCGCCGGCGGCGTTGCGGGCGGCGTCCGGAGTGAGCGCTTGACCGAGCGGCAGTTCCGCCCCGGGCGGAGGCGGCGGAGCATCGGCGCCGAAGCCGGAAGAAGTGTCCGTGGACGATATCGAGGGTAGGCGGCTGAGGCCGATGGCCCGGAAGTAATCGCGCACCGTCATCCAGGAACCGTCGACCTCGATGTTATGGAGCAGGCTGATTTCGCCGGCGCGGAGCATCTCGCTCACGCGAACGAGCGGGAAGGGACCAGTGATGGCGCCTTTCCAGCGGAGACGAAATGGGGTGGGGCTTGGCATCGTTCAGAGATCTCGTCCCTGGAGGAGGGTTTCCCAGCCACCGTCGGGGGTGATCAGGCCTTTGGGGATACCAGCGGCCTGCGCGGCTTCGGCGACCGTGCCCGGATAGCGTAGCAGTGGCGTGAGTGGAGCGGCTTCGGCGACGCGCTTGACCTCGCCGTCGTCGCCGACCCGGAAGAGCACCGTGGCCTTGCCTTCGTTATCGAGGCCGTAAAGGGCGCTGCCCTTGATCGTCTCGCGCAGCTCAGGCTTGCCTTCGCGGCCTACCCAGCCGGCGAAGATCAGCTTGCGATTACGTAGGCTGGCGAAGGTCGCGCGCCAGAAGCGGGCCTCTTCGGTGTAGCCAGCTCCACCCGGGGGAGTCAGGAAGGCGCGTAGCTCCAGCTGGAGGTCGGCCCACTTCTCCTTGAAGAGAAAATCGTAGGGGCGGAGCGAGTTCTGCGTGATGCGGCGCAACTGATCGGCGTCGCGCTGGGCGGACGGAGAGAAGAGCAAGCCCCAGGCGTCAGGACGGGTGGTCGCGAGCTTATAAAGTTCCTGGAGCTGGTAGGCGCGTAGCTCGGGGTAGCGCGAGTCGCTCCGGCGGACGCGGTCCATCGTGCGGATGAGCGGTTCGAGTAGCTTGCCCGAGTTGGCATCTTGGAAACGGCTGACCTGACGGATGAAATCCAATTCGTTGATTGCCGTCGGGGTGGCAATCTCTTCGCCCGCGCGCACTCCGTTATTGAATTCACGGCGACTCCAGGTGGTCTCGACTACGGCGCCTTCGCGGGTGAGCTCCTTGGCCTTCTGGCTGAACTCGACGCCGTCGGTGATGTTCCGCTTCGTTTCGACAATATCGCCGGTCACGTAGACTGTTCGGCCCGCGGTGATTCCGCGGATGGAGTAAAGATTGAGCGTATACCGGCGGAGCGAATCAGCCAAGGAGGTGTCGGAGAGATTGCGCAGGCCGCGTTGTTCGACGTCGGTCAGCGTAGCTGGATTAAAGATGCCAGCAGGGTCGGCCGTGGCGGCGGCATCCCACATCGCGCCGACGCGCGGGGCGAGGGCCGAGCGGGGGAGGGCCTGCAGGGTGGGCGCACGGGAGTAGACGAAGGAGGCGCGGGAACTAAGGTCGGATTTTTCGCCGGCGGTATTCGCGGCGGTGTCGGCGAGGGCGGCGAGATAGCCCGCAAGGTCAGCGGCCTTGCCGAGGCTCTTGAGCGCGGCAATCGTCTTGCGTTCGCCGGAAAGACGCAGTTCGGCGCGGTCAGCGGCGGCTAGGGCGGAGTCGAGGTCCTTGTCCTTGGCCTCAGTTAAGGTCTTGAGCAGGAGTCGGAGGCGTTCGAGGGCTTCGGCTGCCTTGGTGAGATCGGTGACGTTCTCGTCGCCCATCGCCTTGTTGAGTGCGGCAATCTGGGTGGCGACGTCATTGCGGGTGCGGTCCAGCATTTGCCGGCAGGCGGAGAGTAGGCCTTCGGGCTCGGGGAGGATGGCCTTGAGCTTGGTCTGGAGCGTGCCGCCTAACTGGTTGAACTCCTGGAGGTATTTGTTGGCGCGGCTTTCGGTCTCAGCGAGGTTGCCCAAGGTCAGGCCTTGTTTGCGGCGATCGGCGAGGGCCAGCGCTTCGAGGCGGAGTCGCTGCTCATCGGCGTTCTGCGAGGTTAAGCGTTGCCGGAGCGGAACCGTCTGCGCTTTGCGGGCGGCTTGGTCGGCGGCGGAGATGCCGCCGCGTTCGAATTCGTCCAGCGCCACGAGCGCTGCAGGGTGATCGTAGAGTTCGATGAGGCGGGAGGCTTCGGAAAAGCGGTCGCGGGATTCTTCTTCCTGCGTCTTGAGGATGTTCCAGTAGACAACCCCCGCGATGACTAGCAGCAAGCTGGCGACCCAAGAGGTCGTCATCACCATGTAGCGTCGGTTCAAGCGGGCGCGGGTGTTCTGGCGGAGCGCACGGCCTTCGCGCAGGATGCCCTCCGGCAGGTGTTCGATCTGCGGGGTCGCGCGCTCGAGCCAGGAGCTCAGGCGGACGATGAGGATGGCGGGAGAGGAGCCGCGGGAGGCTTCCTGCTGGAGGGTCGCCCACTCGTCGTTGAGGCCTTCGAGCGTGGCTCGTTGGCTGGCTTCGGCTTCGGCGACGGCGGCCAATTCGCCCGCCCAAGCTTCCAGTTCGATGACCTGAGCGGAGAGGTCGGCCGAGAGCGTGAGCTGGTGGTCGCGTTCGAGCGAGCGGACCCGACCCAACGAGGCGGCGCAGGCTTCCCAATGGCCACCCGCACGGGCTTCAGCGGCGTCGGCGACGAGCACCGTGACTTGTTGGGCGGCCTTGGAGCGGAGCCAGGCCACGCGGCGGGCAAGGGCGTCATCCCAGCGTGGCTCGTCGGCGAGATCGTTCGCGCCGAACCGTTCCATGCGGTTCATCAACTCGACGGCTTCCTCCTCGCGGCTTTTTTCGAAGAAGGTCGCCACTTTGCCGAGTGATTCGCGGAGGAACTTGGCGGAGAGACGCTCGAGTTCGGAGCGAGCGTTGGGGTCGTCTGGATTGATGCGGACGATCGAGCGCAGAACGGAGAGGGCGCGGTCTTCTTCGCGGCGACGGATGGCGTCGCGGTAATCGCGGTAGAGTGGGTGGCTTTCACCAATCTCGCGCCCGTAGAGTCCTTCGACGGCGAGGACGTGCTGACCGTCGAGCGGGAAGCCGGCGGGCAGTCCGCGCTCGCGGCAGAGGGCGTGCCAACGGTCGGACTCCGCGAAACTCAGCAGGGCGCTGAGTCCGAGTAGATCGGGGTCGGATTCGGCGGCTTGGAAGGCGGCGTGCTCGTTGCCGCTACGCACGAGCGTTGCGCACTGTTCGAGACGTTCGCGGGCGCGCTGGCAGAGTGCGGCGTATTCGCCGGCGAGGGAACGCGCCTCCAGGTCGGGGGTCCCGAGCTCAAGCTGACCGCGGATGCGGGCGATGAGGCGTTCGGCCTGCATGGATTAGCGGAATTCCAGCAATCGAGGGCCGGCGGCGCCGTTGGCATCGATGGCCTGGATTGACCACGGAGCACCGGCCTGCATGAGCTTGCCTTCCTTGAAGAGTTTCCGGCGTTGGGCGACGACCTCGTAGGGCGGCGTGCCAGGGCCTTGCTTGTTTTCGAGCCGGATGATGTCGGTCTCGAGGACGGAGCGCGTGGCGCGAATCGAGGGGAGGTCGCGGTCGGGGAACTCGTGGCCTTCCGGATAAAGTCCAATCGAGCCTTTGGTCCAGATGAAGGCGTTGACCGCGCTTTCGGCCCAGGGAGCGGGGCGGATGACGCCCGTGTCGGCGTCGAGTAGCAGGGCATCAGGACCGAGGTTCAGCGGCTGCAGTGTCTTGAGTTCTCCGATGAGCGCGAAGCACTGGCGATCGCCTTTGGGGAGAATCACTTCGATCAGGCGATTTGCACCAGCGCGGGCACCTTCGCCGGTGGGGAAGTTCAGCGACACTTCGTTACGACGGCTGCTCAACCCGATGCCGATGGCGGGAAGTTTGCCGGGCTCGGGAGTCGATTCAATCCAGGTGGCCTGCGGCGTGCGGCGGATCTCACCGTTAAGGTATTTCGACTGGTCGTCGCGCAGGTGAGGAGAGGTGAAGGCGAGTAGGCGGATGCGGATCTGGACGGATTCGCGCAGGGTTGCGCCGGAAGCCTCGACGAACTTGGCCACGGCGTCGGCCGCGGAGGGGGAGAGCGTGAAGTCGGCCTGCGATGGGGAGTTGGCTCCAGTTTCGCCAGTCCGCCATTCGCCTGGGATGATCATCGTCGGCCGTACTTCGATGCCCGTCAGTGACTGCGCCCGCTCGAGGCAGGCTTGCAGGCGCTTCCACGATTCGTCCTGCGGCACCTTGATTTCAGTGCCGAGGCGAAGGGCTTCCTTGGCTTCGGCGATCGCTTCTTGGATAGACTTGGGGTCATTGAGCACACCTGGTCGATCCAGTCGGTTCAGTATTTGCTTGGTTACGCTGGCGGAAAAGTTGCTGAGGATGCGGGGTAAGATTTGCTCGCGGTAGTTGCGGACGAAGGCTGGCGAAAGGGTGCTGGTCTCGGCCCACAGTTTGGCGGCGCCCATGAAATCATCGGAGTCCATCAGGCCTTGGATCTCGGTGAGTGCGCGGTTGGCTTTTAGAATCTCGTCGGCCTTGGCGATATCGTCCGGGGAAGGTGCCGATTTGATTTCGACGACGATCGGGGGAGGCGTAGGTTCGGTCTGACGGTTTAGCAGGAACAGCGCGGCGGCGCCGGCCGCGAGGATGATGCCGCCGATGATCCAAGCGGCCGAGTTATTACCGGAAGAAGCGGAAGGGGAGGTCACGGCGCGGCGCTGAGGCTGTCCGGCACTGGCTTTGGGCGAAGTCAAACCGGCGGCGGCCTGACGGGCGATATCCCCAGAAGGGGCGGGCAGAGATTTCGCGGTGGTGAAGTCGATCGTCGCTGCGGGGGAGGTCGAGTTAACGGCCCACAGGAAGCCGTCGCACCCCGTGGTGGTGGCGTCGGTGGTGAAGGTAGCGGCCCAAGCGGCCTTGCCGAGGAGCGCAGAGGCTTCGGCGAGGAGGCGGAGGAGGCGCAGGGTTTCGGGTGGGTTGAGCAGGCCGACGGCGGCGGGGCCGGAAGCGTTGATGAGCCATGCGGCCTTGGCGCCAGTGCCGGTTTCTTCGCGCCACGTTACCGCGGGCGTCAGCGGCGTCTGCGCTTCCAATTGGAGCGGGCGATCTTCGCCTTCGAGCCAGGTCGGGGCTCCGGACCATTCGTCGCGCCAGCCTTTCCAGCGTCCAGCGATAGCGGCGGGCGGCGGGAGGATGGCGGCTTCTTCGAGGGAGAAGATCAGGTGATGGGCTAGGCGGTTATCGCGCTGCGTGTAGTCGAGTCCGCGTGCGACGAAGCGCGAGAGCACGCACCAGTTCTTGTCGCCCGCTTCGAGCATCCGGAGCGTGAACGTCTCGCCTTCGGGGCGTTCGTGGGGCGTGCCGACGGACTCGAGTAACTGGGCTAGGCGGTCTGGGATGGCGCGGTGGCGGGCGACGGTGCAATAGCCGCTACGACCGGGCGTGAGTCCCTGTGAGGCCGACGTGAAGATAAGTTGGAGGGGCATTAGCGGACGGAGGTTTCGGACGAGGGGAACATCGCCGGGGAGGCGAGGTGCATCAGCCAATAGAGGGGCTCTTCGACATGGGCTGGCGCGAGGCGCTGCGGGTCGGGGGCGATGCGGCCCTTGTTCAAGCCAGCTTGGATCATTACCGGGGTATGCCCGAACGAGGTGGCCGCGAAGTAACTGATCTGTTCCGCGAGCGATTCCGCCGAGGCGACGAGGCCTGGGCAGAGCGTGACGAGGACGTCGCGGACGCGGGTGGAATTACGGGCGACGGCGGCAAGGTCGAGGGCGCCGGATTTGATTACTGGTTCGAGCGGGGAACTTAGGAGTTTCTCCCAAGTGTCGCATTTGCCGACGACGAAGGCGAGTGGGGTCTTGATGCGTTCATCTTGCGCGAGTCCAAGGACGCGTTTCATGCGGGTCTCCATCTCGGACAGGATACTATCCTGCTGGTCGACGCGCCCCTTGAGGGTGAGTTGCGGATCCTCGCCGCCGACGAGCTTCGACTTGAAGCGCGCGTTGGCGGTGGGGTCAAAGAGGAAGATCAGCCCGCTCGAGGTCGCGACGTGCATCGCGCCGGGCGAATCATGGATATCGATGCCCGGCTCGAAGTGTTCGCCAGCGTTGTCGTAGAGGATGACCGAAGTCTCGTCGCGCTGCTGGCCCGGGCGGCTGATGGAGTAAATGAACGGACGGGGCAGGGAGACCATGCGGCCGAGGCGGGGAAGCTTCTCGTACGTCGCGCCTTCGAGGGCCGTCTTACCGAGCAGCGCGTCTTCCGGCGTGGCCGCGGAGAAGAGCGTATTACGCATCTGGTTGAGCAGCATGTTGCCGCTGGGGTCGCCATCCTTGAAGGCCAGGTTAAAGTCCTCCGGCAGGCGGTCCTGCAGTGTGCGCGTGAGCACCGCGAGGTAGTAGGACTTGCCGGCGCTGGGCGCGCCGATGAGCGAGATGATGCGGTGCGGGCGATCGAGGTAGCCGGGCGGAAGCTGGCGGCGGCAATGCGGGCAGGCGATATCGGTGCACGCGAGGCCCATCGGGTCGAGCGCCAGGCCTTGATCATTGAAGCGGGTCGGCTGGAATCGCAGGCGCACATCGGAGCCGAGGATTGGGTCGCCGCGCAGGTCTTCGTGGACCGCGATGCTCAGCGCGTCACCGGCATCGAAGCGCGTCCAGCAGACCGGGCAGAGGTGGGCGCCGCGATTCTGTTCGGCGGTGAGCAGCACTTTGCCAGTCGGACGGATGGGCGCTTCTTCCTGCGGAGAGAGCAGCGGGGCGATCTGCGAAAGACTGAAGCCGACTTCGAGTCCCTGCGGCGTGCAGGCGAGGGTGTCGGTGGCGCGGCCGAGTTCCTGGGCGACGTCGAGGAGACGTTGCGGTGGGAATTCACCGAGCTGTTCGCCGGTCTGGGCGTCGAAGAGAACCCAGAGGTCGGTGCGGATGAAGGTGAAGTTATGCTGGTTGGACGGGGCGGCGACCAAGAGGGCGGAAGGCAGTTGGATTGTCGTGGCTTCGGAGATCTCGATGCGCTGACGGAGCGGTGCTCCATTGACGAGGGCCGAACCCTGGTCGGAGGGTTCAAGGGCGATGGCTTCACCACTTTTGACCAAGGAAAGGGACGGGTTGGCTCCATCTCCGGGCAAGGAGGAAGGCAGGCTGTCGATGAGTCCCCGGGCCCCGCTGAGGCAGTCTACCCAGGAGAGGGTGGGGTTTTTCTTGCTGGAAGTGAACATCGGCTCCGAGGTGGGGTATGAAAATAGGTTGATTAGCGAGGTAGGACTGTAAAGATATGAAAGCACGTTTATAGGTCACCCCTTGACCTATTTTCCCTTACCCCCTTAATGTTCCCTTAATGGAGACCGAAGCCGACCAGTCCGCCTTGGACCGTGCCCGTGAAGGGGATCTTTCGGCTTATAACGAACTGGTCCTGAAGTATCAGGGGCGTATCTTCGCGAAGGTCTTCTCCCTGCTGCGCAACCGCCAGGACGCCGAAGAAATCACCCAAGACACCTTCATCCGCGCCCACCGCGTGTTGGCTTCCTTCCGTGGAACGGCGACTTTTTCGACTTGGATTCATCAAATCGGCACGAATCTGGCCCGTAACCGTTACTGGTACTGGCGCCGTCGGAAGCGCGACCAGTCCATGTCCCTCGATGCCGACCTTGGCGACGATCCCGGCGCCACCCTCCATGACATCCTTTCGGACGGCGCCCAGGGGCCCGGCCATGAAGCCCAGCATAATGAATTCGTTAACAAAGTTGCCGAATGCATGGAACAATTGAAGCCGGAACACGCTCGTATCCTGACGATGCGCAACGTCCGCAATATGTCCTATGAAGAGATTGCCGAAGACCTCGGTCTCTCCATCGGTACCGTTAAAAGTCGCATCAACCGCGCCCGCGAAGCCTTGCGCGAACTCATGGGAGAGGAGTTCCGCGGATGAGTTCCTCCGAATTCGAATCCCTGGTCGCCGCTTTCCTCGAGGGTAATGCCTCCGAGCCTCAGGTCGCCCGTCTGCGTGTCGCCCTCGGTCAGTCACCCGAGCTTCGCGCCCGCTTCCAGTCGCGTGTCCGCCTCCATAAGGCCCAGCTCAGTTTCCTGAGCCGCCGCGAAGAGCGTTCGATTTCCGGCGTGATGGTCTGGCTGCATGCCTTCGGACAGCGCATGGGGCGTTCTTTCGCACAACTTTGCCTGCTCGCCCTGATCCTCGTCGAATTGCAGGTCACCATTCCGGCTGAATACGCCGGTCTGCTTTCCTACGTGGACGCCCCGGCGGCCGAAGTGCAGGTCTTGGCCGGTAACGAGATGCCTCAGCGCCTGCTGACTGACGCGGTGCAGGACTTCGATCTCTCTCAGACCGTCGAGGGTTCTGAGCTCACGATGCCCAACTTCGTGATGCCAGATATGGCCATGCCCACCGACGAGCCGACGGCCGTCGAGGTCTGAGCTTAATCCTGCCTTGCTTCCTTTGTCCCGTGACGGTCAATTGACGCACGGATGAAGGCCGGAAACCATAGGCCCGAGGTACGCCTCAAGGGCATCGCCGCCGCTCCGGGAGTGGCCCGTGGTCCCGTCTACCCTCTGATGCGGGGCATGGCCATCGTCTCCTGCGAAAAGGTCGCCGATCCCGAAGCTGAAATCCGCCGCCTCGAAGCCGCCTTGGCGGCCACCCACCAGGAGATTTCGCAGCTTCGCGACGACGTCGCCCGTAAACTCAACGAATCAGAGGCCTCGATCTTCGACGCGCACCTGCTGGTCCTCGACGACGTCGCCCTGATTGACGACGTGAGCAAGGAGGTCCGCCGCAGTGGTTTCAATGTCGAGTTCTGCTTCCAAGAGGTCGCGCAACGCTACATCGAAATCTTCGAGAAGATGGACGACGACTTCCTGCGTGAGCGGGCGTCGGACATCCGCGATGTGACTGGCCGCGTGCTCGACCATCTGCTCGGTACCCAGCCCGAACGCGTCGGCCAGGCCGCGCAGGCCCACGTCGTCGCCGCACGTGATCTGACCCCTTCAGACACCGCTGGCCTTCATGACGGCGGTGTGTTGGCGTTCGTCACCGAAGGGGGTGGCCGGACCAGCCACTCCGCGATCATGGCCCGTTCGCTTGACGTCCCTGCGGTCGTCGGGGTGAAGGGGTTGATGGAAGCCGTGCAGGAAGGTGACGTCATCCTCGTGGACGGCGAATCGGGCCTCATCATCATCAACCCGACGCCCGAGACCATCGAAGGCTATCGCGACAAGGAGCAGGCTATCCGGACTCGCCGCGATCGCGTGCTCTCCGAGGTCGCCTTGCCCGAACTCACGACGGACGGCGCCGCGTTCTGCCTGCAGGCCAACATCGGCGACCCCGCCGAGATGGAAGATGCCTTGGCCTACTGCGCCCGTGGCGTCGGCCTTTATCGCACCGAGAACCTTTACCTCCGCCTCGACGGCTGGCCCGATGAGCAGTTCCAATATGAAGAATATGCCATAGTCGTACAGGCGGCCAAGGGGCGTCCCGTGACGTTTCGGACGCTCGACCTCGGCGGCGATAAGCGCCTCGGCGACCTCGCCGACGAAGCCAACCCGTTCATGGGTTATCGCGCGGTGCGTCTCTGCCTCGAGCGTCCCGATGTCTTCCGTCCGCAGTTGCGCGCCCTCATCCGCGCCGCGACGCATGGCCCGGTGCAGGTCATGTTCCCGATGATCTCCGGCGTTGAGGAGCTGCGTCGCGCCAAGGAGATCTTCCGCGACGTGGAAGCCGAACTTGCCCGTGAAGGTGTCCGCGCTGCCGAGCCCATCCGCCTCGGTGCGATGATCGAGATTCCATCCGCCGCCGCGGTGGCCGACGAACTGGCCGCCGAAGCCGACTTCTTCAGCGTCGGTACTAATGACCTCGTGCAATACCTGTTGGCGGTCGATCGCGGCAATCAGCGCGTCGCCTCGCTTTACGACCCGTGTCATCCGGCCGTGGTGCGTACGCTCATGGTCATCTTCGCCGCCGCCCAGAAGCGCGGTATCCCGGTTGCCGTCTGCGGCGAGCTCGGCGGCGATCCGCTGTGGGCGCCTTTGCTTATCGGCCTCGGCGTGCATGAGCTCAGCATGACGCCAGCTGCCCTACCCGAAGTCCGTTTCGTGCTGCGCCATTCCGCCGCGGCCGAGCTGCGTGACCTCGCTGCCAAGGTTGTCGCCTGCGCCGACGCCGGTAAGACGCGTGGGCTGCTTCAGGATTTCGCCGCCGCTAAACTCAAGTTACGCTGATGTCCCCACAGATTCCCGCCGCGAACCCGCATGTCGCGGCCATGTCGCCTTACGTCCCTGGAGAGCAACCGCAGGGCGGGGGATGGGTGAAGCTCAACACGAACGAAAACCCCTATCCGCCCAGCCTGCGCTCGCTCGAAGCTATCCGGGCCGCCTTGGTTCATGATGGCGCCGCGCTGCGTCTTTACCCTTCGCCCGACTCCGCCCCTTTGCGTGAGGCTGTCGCGCGCTTCCATGGTTTCGACGCTACGCGCGTCGTCGCCGGCAATGGTTCGGACGATATCCTTAACCTGATCATCCGCGCCTACGCTGGCCCCGGTCGCCCAATTGGTATGCTCAATCCGAGTTACTCGTTGTATCCCGTCCTCGCTGCGGCCCAGGCCGCTGACGTCGTCAAGGTCGAGATTACGGCGTCGCTCGGCGTCGACATCGACGCGATTGCGAAGTGCGGCGCGGCCGTCTTCTTCCTGACGAATCCGAACGCCCCGCTCGGCGTGGCCTTCACGCCGGATCTCGTGCGTGCCGTCGCTCAGGCCTTCCCAGGCTTGCTCGTCGTCGACGAGGCTTACGCCGCCTTTGCCGATGCCGATTGCGTCGCGCTCGCGCGCGAGCTACCGAACGTCATCGTCACGCGCACGTTGTCCAAGGCGCACGCCTTGGCCGGCCTACGCGTCGGCTATGCGCTCTGTCCCGTCGGCGTGGCCGAGATCCTGCATCGTGTCCGCGATAGTTATAACGTGGATCGACTTGCGCAGGTCGCGGCCGCCGCTGCGCTCGATGATCGCGAGTGGCTCGATGCCACCGTCGCGCAGGTGCGCGCCACGCGTGAACGCCTGGCTGCCGCGCTCCGCAAGCTTGGCTGGCAGGTCAATCCTGCCGCTGGCAACTTCGTGCTCGCCGCCCCCGTGTCCTCGAAGCGCGCCGCATCCGTCGAGACTTCCGCGCATTGCTTCGAGTTCCTGCGCGCCCGCAAGATCCTCGTCCGCCGTTTCCCGAATCATCGCCTCACCGAGAAGTCTTTGCGTATCTCCGTGGGCACGGAGCAGGAAACCGACGCGTTCCTGCAGGCCGTGGCGGCTTGGATGGAAGGGTGAGGTTGACAATCCCGCCTTCCGCGGGGATTTCTGGGGTATGAGCGCAGTCGTTCGCAAAGCCAGCATCCGCCGGGACACCGCCGAGACCAAGATCGCCCTCGAGGTGAACCTAGACGGTACCGGCACATCGGAAATCTCCACCGGCGTGGCCTTCTTCGACCACATGCTGACGCTCCTTTCTCGCCACTCGCTCGTCGACCTTAAGGTCAAGGCCACCGGTGATATCGACGTCGACTACCACCACACCGTGGAAGACGTGGGCATCGTCCTCGGCCTAGCCATCAAGGAAGCTCTCGGCGATAAGGCCGGCATCCGCCGCTATGGTTTCTTCATCTTGCCGATGGACGAGACCCTGGCCCGCTGCGCCGTCGACCTTAGCAACCGTGCCATGATGGTCTATCAAGTCGAGATCACCAACTACATGGTGAAGGACTTCAATATCGCGCTCGTCCGCGAGTTCTTCCAGGGCCTCGCCAATTCGCTCGGTTGCAATCTGCACCTGAAGCTCGAATACGGCGAGGAGCCGCACCACGTCGCCGAAGCCCTTTTTAAGGCCTTCGCCCGCGCGTTGCGCGAGGCGCTGGAGGTCGACCCTCGCCAGGGAGGCCGCGTCCCGAGCACCAAGGGCACGTTGGGTTGACCGTGGAAGCCTCCGGGTCAGTCCCCCGCCCGCGGGTGGCCGTCATCGATTATGGGATGGGTAATCTCCGCAGCGTCAGCCGCGCTTTGGTCGCTGCCGGGGCTGACGCATTTTTAGCCGCTACTCCGGCTGAAGCCGAGAAGGCTGAGAGGGTCGTCTTTCCGGGGCAGGGGGCTATGGCCGACTGCATGGACTGTATCCGCCGGACCGGTTTCGAATCCTTCCTGAAACAGTGGATCGCCGCCGACCGCCCCTTCCTGGGGGTCTGCATGGGTCTCCAGGTCCTCTTTGAGCGTTCCGAAGAGGCTGACCTCCCGGGGCTGGCCGTCTTCCCTGGCGTCGTCCGGCGGTTCCCGTCCCAGCCCGGCCTGCGGATCCCGCACATGGGTTGGAATGAGGCCATTTTCAAGTCGGGCGCTCCGCTGACCGAAGGCCTGCGGGCCGAAGGCGAGCCTTTCTACTTCGTCCACAGTTACCGCGTCGTCGAGACCGACCCCTCCTTGGTCTGGTGCGAGTCCGACTATGCGGGCCGGTTTGTGAGCGGTGTCCGGCGTGGTCGGGTCTTTGCGACCCAGTTCCATCCGGAGAAAAGTCAGGTCAAAGGCTTGCAACTCTACCGCAATTTCCTGACTTTATCCGCCCGCTGAGGCGTGTTTTCGACTCCGGCGGCAATACCCCCGCCATGAGCTCTCAAAACGCCACTCTCAACCTGGACGGTAAAGATATCGTCCTCCCCATCATCGTCGGTACCGAAGGCGAACGCGGGGTCGACGTCCGCAAGCTGCGCGACGAGACCGGCTTCATCACCTTCGATGACGGCTACGCCAACACCGGCGCCTGCGAGTCCAAGGTTACCTTCATCGACGGCGAGAAGGGCATCCTTCGCTATCGCGGTTACGGCATCGAAGAACTGGCCGAGAAATCCAACTTCATCGAGACGGCCTTTCTCCTCATCTATGGTGAGCTTCCCACGGCCGCTCAGCTGACCGCCTTCAAGGCCCGCATCCTCGACAACTCCCAGATTCACGAAGGCCTGCGCATCGCTCTCAGCGGCTTCCCTGGTAATGCCCACCCGATGGCCGTGCTATCGGCCACGCTGAATACCCTCGGTTGTTACTACCCTGAGCTCGGCACCAACGAGCGTACCCATGATTTGGCCAAGTTCGACGAGACCGCCGCCGTCCTGATCTCCAAGGTCCGCACCCTCGCCGCGCTCGCCCACCGCTCCAAGGAAGGTGAGCCGCCCGTGTATCCGAAGCCGGGTCTGGATTACTGCTCCAACTTCCTGCACCTGCTCTTCTCGCAGCCCAACGCCGATTACGCCGTCCATCCGGAAATCGCCCGCGCGCTCGACCTAATCCTTCTCCTGCATGCTGACCACGAGCAGAACTGCTCCACCTCGACCGTCCGCATGGTCGCCTCGGGTGGCGCCAACCTCTTCCCGTCCGTTTCCGCCGGCGTCTGCGCCCTGTGGGGTCCGCTGCATGGCGGCGCCAACCAGGCCGTTATCGAGATGCTCGAAGAAATCCACGCTGCCGGCGACGACGGCTCGAAGTTTATCTTAGACGCCAAGGACAAGACCAAGCAGGTGCGCCTGATGGGCTTTGGTCACCGCGTGTACAAGAATTACGACCCTCGCGCCAAGATCATCAAGGCCCAGTGCGACAAGGTTCTCAAGGTGCTTGGCATCAACGATCCGCTCCTGGCTATTGCCATGCGCCTCGAAGAAGCCGCGCTCAACGACCCGTATTTCAAGCAGCGCAACCTCTACCCGAACGTCGACTTCTACTCGGGCATCATCCTCAAGGCCATCGGCATCCCGACCGAGATGTTTACCGTCATCTTCGCCATCGGCCGCATGCCTGGCTGGATCTCGCACTGGAAGGAAATCGCCGAGACCCCAAGGCAGAAAATTCATCGCCCGCGCCAGATCTACGTCGGTAACACTGAGCGCAAGTACTCGCCAATCGCGCAGCGTAGCTAAGCTGCACTGACGAGTCCGTAAAGGGGGAGGGCCGAACGTTTCCGTTCGGCCCTCCGTCTTTTGAGTCATACACTATAAGCCGGATTCTGTCCTTGGGTGGCTCTCGCCGATCCCCTGCGCG
>Ga0209443_1000724_pt1 | contig 22013 bp, 22 predicted proteins | sample LauGreBMM110DCMD_2_FD_187571 | JGI IMG/M metagenome (GOLD analysis project Ga0209443, IMG submission 187571) | Freshwater lake microbial communities from Lake Michigan, USA - Su13.BD.MM110.DCMD (SPAdes) (version 2) | ecosystem: Environmental > Aquatic > Freshwater > Lake | place: Lake Michigan... | reverse complement strand
CATCAACATTGGCACCGTATGTGGACTTATCAATCGTGCGCCTTTAGTTTTCAAAACTTCATATGCATCAAGAAGTGTGATTACGCCACCTATTCCAGATGCAATCACTACACCAAGCCGCTCTTTATCAATTTCAGGTTTACCAGCATCTTGCCAAGCTTCGCGAGATGCAATTAACGCAAATTGTTCTGAGCGATCTAACCGCCGAGTTTCTACGCGATCCATAACTTCAATTGGTTCAACCGCGATTGGTGCGCCTATCGAAACTGGAATTGAAGAAACCCATTCACCTTGCAATGTGCGCACGCCACTTTTGCCCGCAATTAGCGCAGCCCAAGTAGATTCGACATCTCCACCAAGTGGAGTAGTAGCACCAAGACCGGTGACTACTACACGACGTTTATTCATCTCGGTTATCTAAAACCTAGTAAATAGAGCGTTACTTTGCTGCGTTAACAATAAAGTTAACGGCATCGCCAACTGTTGCAAGTTCAGTAACTTTGTCATCTGGAATCTTTACGCCAAAACGCTCTTCAGCAGCGACTACAACTTCAACCATGCTGAGGGAGTCGACATCAAGATCGTCGGTAAAGTTCTTACCAAGTTCGATTGATGCTGCAGGAATACCTGCGACCTCTTCAACAATCTCTTTAAGTCCTGCTAGTACTGCATCTGGTGATAGTGACATTTTACATTCTCCTTATTTATTAGTAATTACTTATTACTACTTGCAGCCGGAAGTTCTATTGCCTGGGCGGCATAGACCAATCCTGCTCCAAATCCGATTATTAGTGCAGTTTTGCCATGTAAATCTGGGCGTTCGGCTAGTAATGAATCCATTGCAATTGGTACTGATGCGGCTGAAGTATTCCCTGAAACCCTAACATCGCGCGCTATCGCCACGGTATCTGGCAGCTTCATAGATTTCGCCATCGAATCAATGATTCGCATATTGGCTTGATGCGGAATAAATGCATCGAGCGTTTCTGGCGTTAACCCAGCGGCTGCCAGAGCTTGCAAGCCAATTGGCGCCATTTGATAAACCGCCCAACGAAATACCGTCTGACCTTGCATAGAAATATCAGGCCAACCTAAAGATTCAGGGTTCTTTAAATCTATCCATGAAGGTGTCATCAAGATTGCATCTCGGTTAGTTGCATCAGATCCCCAAATAGTTGGACCAATTCCGGCACTTTCCGATGGACCGATAATCACTGCGCCAGCGCCATCCGCAAAAATAAATGCAGTGCCACGATCTTCTGGATCAGTAAAGTCTGATAATTTTTCTACGCCAACAACTAAAACATAATTTGCTGAACCGCTTCGAATCAAATCACTTGCCATGCCAACGCCATAACAAAAACCAGCACATGCAGCTGAGATATCAAAGGCTGCGGCTTTTGGATTTCCTAATAAAGCGATTAATTCTGTTGCAGCACTTGGAGTTTGAAATGGATAAGTAATAGTTGCCACGATTACCGCATCTACATCTGCCATAGAAATTCCAGAACGCTCTAGCGCTTGTCTACATGCAGCTTCCGACATCGAGATAACAGATTCATCCGGCCCAGCAAATCGGCGAGATTCAATACCAGAGCGCTCTCTAATCCATTCATCTGATGATTCAATTCGATCTACAATGTCAGAGTTTGGAATTATTCGCGATGGCCGATACGCGCCAACGGCAAGAATTCGTGAGTTACGATTTTTTGGAGTGAAATTTAGCGCCATTAGTTCTGCCCACTCGGATGTAATCTAACTAGCGGCTGTCCAGGTGAAACTGGATCGCCATCTTCGGCTAAGAATTCAATAATGGTGCCGCCATGTTCTGCGATTAAATCTACTTTTTCACGACGATTCTCGACATAACCCACAACAGTTCCTGCTTTTAGGTTTCCACCAAGTTCCACATCAGTTACTTTAAAAGTTCCACTAAATGGCGCAATAATTAATCGCCAAGTTGGTTGATCATCAATCGAACTTGGTTTTCCATGGCGTGCAATTAAATCCATCGCGGCTGGGATATCTTCTGGAGTTTTTAGCGCCAAAGTTTCAACACCCGGCATTGCGCGCTTAATTAGTCCAACTAAAGTTCCTGCAGGTGGAACTTCAATTACCGCAGTAACGCCTAAGTCCACCATGGTGTTCATGCAAAGATCCCAACGAACTGGGTTAGAGATTTGACCAACGATTCGATCTAGAACTTCGCGACCGTGGTGAATAACTGCGCCATCTTTATTTGAAAGTAATTTAGTTCGAGTATCTCGAACTGTGACTGAGCGCGAAAGCATGGTTAAGCGATCTAGCGCCGGCTGCATATAAGAGGTATGGAATGCACCAGCAACAGAGAGCGCACGAACCCGGGCACCTTCAGGTGGGTTTTCAGCTAATTTGGCTAACGCTGATAAGTCACCAGCCGCAACAATTTGGCCAGCACCGTTATCGTTAGCGGCGGTAAGTCCTAGCGTTGATATTGCGGAAAGTACTGCTGCGCGCTCGCCACCTAAAATTGCCGACATCCCAGTCGGAGTAATCGCCGAAGCTTTTGCCATCTCTTTGCCGCGCTCACGTACTAAAACCATGGCGCTCTCTGCAGTAATCGCTCTAGCTCCAGCAGCGGCAGTTAATTCTCCAACTGAATGTCCGGCCGTTACTCCTACTTTATTAAAGGCATCAGAGGGGTGGGGGAAAAGTGAAAGCGCCCCGACTAATCCAGCTGCAACAATTAGCGGTTGCGCGTTAGCGGTATCTTTAATTTCATCCGCTTCCGCAACCGTGCCTAATCGAATTAGATCAACTTGCGCTACTGCAGACCACCATTCCAAGAGGTCGCGAACTCGAGCGCTCTCTACCCAAGGGTTGAGAAAACCTGGAGTTTGCGCTCCTTGACCTGGAGCCACGATTGCTAGCACGGGCGTGAGTTTAGGGTAACGAACCGATTACTTACGAGTATCTGCCGTCAATTATGAGCGTGAGATTAAAGATTTCATGCTACTTAATAGATTTCCAATCAACTCCATTGAGATTAGAAATGCTATTGCTGGGAATAAATCGAAACTTCTCTTAAAGAACCAAGGTAAACCATTCCGGAGCATCCAATTTCTTTTCTCGGATGATGACATTTGAATTGGTTGGTCAAATTCAATCTCCCTAAATTTCCAGCCATTTAAAAGAAGCAGATCTCGAAAACTTAAAGCCAAAACTTGGTGCCCTTTAGTTCCAGGATGCATGCGATCGATATGCCAAAGTGATTTACTGTAAATATCAGGTAAACTTCGAGTTTTTAAAAGCACTATATTGAACTCCTCGTTCAATTGATAAATAACTTCGTTAAGGTTATTTATCCTCTTAGTTAGAATATGTTCAAGAATTTTTGGCAACTTTAACAATTTGGTTGGGTCGTGTAGCTCAAGCATTAAAATTTCACTATTGATTTTTTGCAGCTCAATAATTGTAGATTTTAAATTCGCGTAAATTCTATTTGGGTTGAAATCATTCCGTAAAATGTCGTTTCCGCCGACAATTAATCCACAAATATTTGGTTTGAAATCTCTAATTTTTGGAAACTGAATATCGCGAACTTCCAATGATTTAGCCCCTGGTCGAGAAACATTCAAATATTGTATTGGGCTAGCAAATGCGTTAGATAAATAATGAGCCCACCCGCGTGGGTTTCCATTGACATCGTAATCACCAATTCCGAATGCAGCGCTATCTCCTAATACTGCGAAACGGAGTTCTTGAGTAGCGGTTTTCAAGCGATAGACCGCTCATTCTTTTCAAAATCTCCAAATTTTGAATCGGATTGCAACTCTAGGATTTTTTTAACGGTAGTTTCCCAGGAGAAATTCTCTGCTTGAGTTCTAGCAAAGATGCGCATCTGCTCATGTGATAAAACTCTAAGAATTGCATCCGCAAAATCAACTGCGCTATTTCTCGCTACAAATCCTGCAGGTTCTACACCGCTAGCATTAAGTACTTCACCCACCGCGCTGGTATTTGATGCTACAACTGGTGTACCGGCTGAGATTGATTCCAAAGCAGCTAAACAAAAAGTTTCAATTGGACCCGGTGCGAGCGTTACATCTGCCGAAGCTAGAATTTCTGCGATTAACTCTGGATTGGCAATGAAACCAAGAAAATCTACGGGATAGCCCTCTGCTAAAGTTTTCAATTTCTTCCATTGTGGACCCATTCCTATGAAAACTAGTCGTGCATCAACATTGCGCGAAACCAATTCTTTTAGCGCAGCTAGCGATAATTCAGGGTTCTTTTCTGGAGAAAGTCGACCACAATGCACAATTAAGTACTTTGAACCCTTTCCATATTTATTATGGATTTCAGTACTTCGCTTAAGGGGATGAAAATTTTCTAGGTCCACTCCAAGTGCGATTTTTGCTAAATTTTTAGTATCCAATTTTATGAATTCTGTTGCTGCAAAATCTGTTGTGGCAACCACATTGTCAAAACTAGAAGCCAACCTAGTATTATGCCAATTTACCAGTTTCGATCTAAAAGGAAGTCTTGGGATTAAAGCTCCGCTCAGTCCTTCTAATGTTTCATGACTAAAAACAAGTGAGGGAATTTTTCGATTCTTTGCCCACTTGCCGATGCTAAGCAAAGTGAATCGATCTGAGATTTCAATTCTGTCGGGTTTAAGAAGAGTTAAATATTTTTTAATCTGTTTATTGCTTTTGATAATTCTATATCCGCCAGAAAATGGTAATGGCAAACTAGGCACTGTAATCCTCAAACCAAAAGGGGTTACTTCGCTGAATAGCGAGATTCCCGGGACTATATAGGTGAAGGAATGGCCGTTCTTGCTGTATTCCTTGCCTAAATGATGGAGCGTGGTTCTGATGCCACCGGATTTTGGACCATAAAAGTTCGCAATATGCACGATATTCATGCCGCACCCCTTACGTTTTTAGCGATTAATTGGACATCTTTATAATGAGAAATAAGTTGGTTATTTATCGCGCTCCAACTTCGCCCTAATACGGAAGTTCTAGCGATATTGGCCATACTTTTTCGATCTGATTCATGTAAGAAATGGTCTACTGCATAATTTAAAGTGTTGCCATCTTCAGTATCTATTAGATATCCAGAAACCAAATGTGTTATTAGATCTAAAGGGCCACCGGATTCAGGCGCAATTACCGGGATGCCACTTGAAAGCGCTTCCTGTACTGATTGGCAAAACGTTTCATACCTACCAGTGTGGATAAATAGATCTAGCGAAGCGTAAATACTAGAAAGTTCTTGATTCTCTTTGAAACCTAAGAAAATGGCGTTATTTAAATATTTAACATATTTCTCTCGTGATGGACCATCACCGACAATTACAAGTTGGATATCTTTTCGATTGTTAAGCGCTATTAAGTTTTCTAGACCTTTTTCAGGTGCAATTCTTCCAATGTAACCAACTAAACTTTTATGACTACCACCGAGTTGATGTCGGAGTGTTTCACTTCGGTGTGCTGGATTAAATTTCTCCAAATTAACACCGCGCTGCCAAATTCTGGCATTGCTTACACCTTCAGCCTCCAGTTGCTTAAGTGACCATGTAGAAGGCACCAAAGTGCGATCAGTCTGGGCATGAATATTTGCAACCCACTTGCGGAGCGAATTATGCGCAATTGAAAGTTTGTATTGTTTTGCAAAGCCGGCAATGTCGGTTTGGTAGATGGAGACGGTAGGAATTCCCATCTTTTTCGCAATCTTAGTTACATAACTTCCTAAGATTATTGGTGAGGCCAAGTGAATAACATCAGGCGAGAACCCTTCAAGTAATGGTTCTATTGTTCGCTCTGGAATGGCTATCGGAATCATCTGGTTAATCCGCAAACTTGTAGTTCTTATAATTTTAAATCCCAGATATTCTTTAATCCCTTTATTATTCTCGGGAGCGATCACAATAGCTTGGTGGCCGTTTTCGTGTAGAAAATCAAGGACTCGAAGTACTGAGTTTGTGACGCCATTAACATCTGGCAGAAACGACTCTGTGACAATGGCTACTTTCACACCATGATGATGAATGACCTTTGAACTGTAAGCCTAAGGTTTAGGTTAAATGTCGCCTAACTATCAATGAATCATGGGTATTTCGGTGATTAACAGGGTGTACCAATAAGTAATATGGCGGAATGAAGATTGCCGTATGCGTTAAGCAAGTCCCGGATTCGTGGGCTGAAAAAAAGTTGGTAAACGGGCTCTTAGATCGCGCCGGCGTCGATGCGGTACTGAACGACCTTGATGAATATGCCATTGAAGAGGCGCTAAGAATTGTTGAGCCACTAAACGAAGGCAGCGAAACGCCGACTCACACTATAACTTTAATTTCTATGGGACCTGATCGCGCGACTGAAGCAATTCGCAAAGGTTTATCAATGGGCGCACATGATGCCACTTTAATTTCGGATAGCGCACTGGCAGGTTCGGATGCGCTCGCTACCTCAAAAGTATTAGCCGAAACAATTAAGTCTGGTGGTTACGATTTAGTTTTCTGTGGTACCGAATCAACTGATGCGCGAATGAGTGTGATTCCCGCGATGTTGGCAGAAAGACTTGGCTGGGCCCAATTAACTTTTGCTGGTGTTGTAAAAGTGGATGTTTCTGGAAATAAAGTAGAGATAGATCGAATGACTGATGCTGGAGTAGAGAGCATGTCTGCTAATTTCCCTGCTGTCCTAAGCGTTATCGAGAAAATAAACGAGCCACGTTATCCATCTTTCAAGGGAATCATGGCCTCAAAAAAGAAAACTATTAATACTAAATCACTAAGCGATGTTGGCGTTGCGGCCAGCGAAGTTGGTTTGGCTACCGCATGGAGCGTCGTTGATGACGCAGCCGCTCGGCCGCCACGCGAAAAGGGCGAAAAAGTGGAAGATGCTGGAAATGGTGGCGACAAATTAGCCGAGTTTATTTTTGAAAAAAGGATTGTATGAGCAACGTATTAATACTGGTCGATCATGCTTCCGGAAATATTTCCAAAACTGCTGGAGAATTAGCCGCGTTCGGCAAGAGAATTGGCGCGGTAACTGCGCTGGTCCTAGCTGAACCAGGATCTGGCGCGGTGATTGCAGATCAGTTGAAAGCTTTTGAAATTGAAAAGATTTTAATTGCAGAAAGTGCCGATTTTGCTAAACATGGAATCCCAGCCATCGCAGATGCAGTCGCATCAGTTCTGGCTTCACATTCTCCTAAAGCGTTATTAATTTCAACTTCCGCACGTGGAAAGGAAATCGCAGCACGCGTTGCGGTCAAATCAAATAGCGGGTTAATCACAGATGCCATTGATTTATCGGAAAATTTAATTGCTACCCAGTCAATTTTTGGTGGATCCTTCACCGTTCATTCCCATGTGAAAACTGGAACCCCGATTATTACAATTAGACCGAGCGCGATTGATTTCACTGCAACGCCGTCAAACCCAACTATTGAAAATGTAACCGTCGAAATTAGTGATATCGCAAAATTGGTCTCAATTAATAATATGCAACCAGCTGTTAAAGGTGGCCGACCAGAATTAACCGAAGCGAAAATAGTTGTTTCGGGCGGACGCGGCACAAATGGTGATTTTTCTAAAGTTGAATCTTTTGCAGATTCGCTAGGTGCTGCTGTTGGTGCATCGCGAGCCGCAACTGATGCGGGTTGGTATCCGCATACTCACCAAGTTGGTCAAACTGGAAAAACTGTCAGCCCCCAACTTTATGTAGCTTGCGGTATCTCTGGTGCGATTCAACATCGCGCAGGTATGCAAACCAGCAAGACCATCATCGCGGTAAATAAAGATCCAGAAGCGCCAATCTTTGATCTTGCTGATTTAGGGATAGTCGGTGATTTATTTGCAGTTCTGCCGCAAGCAGAGGCTGCAATAAACGCTAAAAAGCACGCCTAACCCACACCATCTAGACTTAGCAAATGCGCGTTTATCTAGACCATGCTGCCACAACCCCAATGGTGGAAAGTGCAATCACCGCGCTTAATAATCAATTACTAAAATTAGGAAATCCATCAAGCCTGCATACCGCTGGGCGTTCTGCAAGAAAAGATTTAGAGGAAGCGCGAGAATCAATAGCAAAAATTGCAGATTGTGCACCAAGTGAAATAATTTTTACTGGTTCTGGGACTGAAGCCAACAACTCGGCAATTAAAGGTCTTTACTGGACCCGCTTGGCCGCGGATTCCCGCCGAAAAGTTATTGTAATTTCAGCTTTTGAGCATCATGCGGTTTTGGACCCGGTCGAATGGTTAGCCGAACATGAAGACACTGAAATAATTCAAATTCCAATTTTAAATAGCGGAGTAATTGATTTAGAATATTTTAAGAAAGTTATTAGCGAACGAGCGGGAGACATTGCCCTTGTTAGCGTAATGCACTCGAATAATGAGGTTGGTTCGTTACAACCGATTTCTGAAATCGTGAAAATTGCGAATGAATTCAAGATTCCAGTGCACTCGGATGCGGTACAGAGTTTTGGCAAAGTGCCGTTTTCGTTCGCAAAATTAGGTTTAACTGCTGCAACTTTGAGCGGCCATAAAATTGGTGGCCCGCTTGGAATCGGGATACTTATTTTGAAACGAGGATTGGAAATTACCCCGATATTGCATGGTGGCGGACAAGAGCGTGATATCCGCAGCGGGACTTTAAATGCTCCTGCAATCGTGAGTTTTGCGGCCGCGGCCAAAACTGCAGCCGAAACTTTGGAAACGCGAATAGATTATGTTTCTAAGTTACGCATTAAATTAATTTCTGAAATTGGGAAAGTAATTCCAGATATAACGGTAAACGGTGCGACCGAAAATTCATCACTTCCTGGAATTGCAAACATAACTTTTCCAGGGACAGAGAGCGATGCGCTCTTACTACTTTTAGATGCCCAAGGAATTGCTAGTTCCACCGGTTCCGCATGTAGCGCTGGGGTGCCGCAACCCAGCCATGTACTTATGTCGATGGGATTGAGCGCAAAAGAAGCAAAATCTTCGCTTAGGTTTTCGATAAGCGCTACGAACAATGACAGTGACATTGAATATCTTGTATCTGTGATTAGTGAAGTAGTTACCCGCGCACGAGCAGCGCAGGTGAAAAAATGAAGTTAATTGCCGCAATGAGTGGCGGCGTTGATTCCGCAGTAGCTGCAGCTCGAGCAGTAGAAGCAGGACATGATGTTATTGGCGTTCATCTGGCGCTTTCTAAGAATCCACAAAAGTATCGTTCTGGAGCGCGTGGCTGTTGCACCGTAGAAGATTCTCATGACGCCAGAAGAGCGGCAGATGTAATTGGAATTCCTTTTTATATCTGGGATATGTCCGATGAATTTCATCAAGGAGTTGTAGAAAATTTCCTCTCGGAATACGCAAGTGGAAAAACACCAAATCCTTGTTTGCGCTGTAATGAAAAGATTAAATTTGAAGCGGTATTGGATCGGGCTCAAGCGATGGGTTTTGATGGCGTAGTTACTGGACACTACGCGCAGACAGTAGAGAGTGAAAGTGGTCGTCTACTTTATCGAGCAATTGATCCAACCAAAGATCAGTCCTATGTTTTAGCTGTTCTAACTGTTAAACAAATATCTGGAGCTATTTTTCCATTGGGCGATACTCGTAAAGAAGATGTACGAATTGAAGCCGACCGACGTGGGCTTTCAGTTGCAAATAAACCAGATAGCCACGATATTTGTTTTGTACCTTCAGGTGATAACGCAAGTTGGTTGCGGGATCGACTAGGCAGTGAAGTTGGCCCAATCGTTGATGAAACCGGAAAAAAATTAGGCGAGCATAAAGGCGCTTACACATACACAATCGGCCAACGTAAAGGTTTGGGTTTAACAGTTCCAGCCGCGGGGGGTGTTCCACGTTATGTATTGAAAGTTGAGCCAATTACAAACACAGTTGTTGTTGGCACTCATGAAGCGTTAGCAGTTGAAAAAATTATCGGTGGTACTCCTAATTGGTGTGGTCCAGCGCCAGAAGCGTTAGCCAGCGCACCACTCAATGGATTAGTTCAGGTAAGAGCTCATGGGGCGCCGTTACCGTGCACTTATTATCGAAGTATTACCGAAGGAATCGAAACGCTAATAGCTGATTTAGTTGAACCGTTATTTGGGTTAGCTCCGGGACAAGCGATGGTTATTTATGACGGTGATCGGGTAGTCGGCTCAGCTACCATTACTGAGACTAAGTAATATGAATAAGAATTTGGCAAGGCAAGAGATGACCGATTTAGTTAACGAGATTAGAGATCATCAATTTCGATATTACGTACTTGATAAGCCCATAATTTTAGATGGTGAATTTGATTTGCTCTGGCAAAGATTATTAAAACTTGAAGGCGCGAATCCCGAATTACAGGATCCTAATTCGCCCACGCTAGAAGTTGGTGGCGGTTTTGCTACCCATTTTCAACAGCGCGACCATATTGAGAAGATGATGAGCCTAGATAATGTTTTTGATGAGACCGAACTTAATTCATGGTTTGAGAGAGTGGCTAAAGAATCCCCTTCAAACTCGTGGCTTTGTGAAGTGAAAGTTGATGGTTTAGCGATTAACCTCCTTTATGAAAATGGAAAACTTAGCCACGCTTTAACCCGCGGTAACGGCACGACTGGGGAAGATGTCACGCTAAATATTAAAACGATTAAGAGCGTGCCCCATCAATTAATTGGTAAAAATATTCCCAAATTATTAGAGGTGCGCGGCGAAGCTTTCTTTCCAGTCGCTAAATTTAATGAAATTAATGAAGCGCTAGAGGAGTCCGGGAAAACGCCATTTGCTAATCCGCGAAATGCAGCAGCAGGATCACTTCGCCAAAAAGATCCACGGATTACAGCCTCTCGACCGCTTGATGTTGTACTTCATGGGGTTGGTGCAGTTGATGGCGCTAAATTTGAATCGCAAAGTTCCGCTTACGCCACACTTAAAAGCTGGGGACTACCAATTAGTAATCGTTACCAAGTAGTTAAATCCAAAGCTGAAGTCGCTGAGTTCATTGAGTTTTACTTAAAGCATCGCCACGACGTGGAGCATGAAATAGATGGAATTGTAATTAAAGTTAATGAGCGGGAAATTCAAAACGCTCTAGGTTTCACTTCTAGAGCACCTAAATGGGCAATCGCTTACAAATATCCGCCAGAAGAAGTAACTACTAAGTTATTAGATATAAAAGTTAGCGTGGGCAGAACTGGGAGAGTGACGCCATTTGGGTTTATGGAACCGGTCCGAGTAGCGGGATCAACCGTTACAAATGCGACGCTTCATAATGCCCAAGAAGTTACTCGCAAAGGAATTTTGATTGGCGATGTCGTTATTTTACGAAAAGCTGGTGATGTAATTCCAGAAATCCTTGGTCCGGTCATTGAAAAGCGGAACGGTAACGAGCGTGCATTTGAAATGCCAACTAATTGTCCAGATTGCGGTTCAACGCTACGCGCCATGTCAGAAGGCGATATCGATATTCGTTGCCCTAATGCGCAATCATGCCCGGCTCAATTGCGGGAACGGATTTATTATATTGGTTCAAGGGCAGCCTTAGATATTGATATTTTGGGATATGAGGCAGCTAACGCTTTATTGGAAGATAAATTAATTGACGATGAGTCGGCGATATTCTCGCTAACAATTTCAGATTTGAAGAAATCGAAATTCTTTATTAAAAAAGATGGTGAAATTGGCGCTAATGCGGAGAAGTTAATTGCGGCTTTAGAAGGTGCTAAGACACGTCCGTTATGGCGAATTTTAGTCGCACTTTCAATTCGCCATGTTGGACCAACTGCTGCACAAGCTCTGGCAAATAGGTTTGGAAATATTGCAGATATCGAGCGTGCAACTTTAGAAGAACTTTCAGATATTGATGGCGTTGGTGGGGTTATCGCACAATCAATCAAAGAGTGGTTTAGCGAAAAGTGGCATCGAAATATCGTCAAGAAATGGGAAAAATCTGGGGTTTTAATGATTGATGCTGTTACCGAAAAATTGCCGCAAACTATCGCTGGATTAACAATCGTTGTTACTGGATCGCTAATAAATTTCACACGCGATGGTGTAGCTGAAGCAATAACATCTCGAGGTGGAAAATCTGCTGCATCGGTCTCGAAAAATACGGATTACTTGGTGGTTGGAGATGCGCCGGGTTCCAAATTTCAAAAAGCCCAAGAACTTGGCGTGCCGATATTAGATGAATCGCGATTTAAGCAATTATTGGAATCTGGCCCGACAGGGTTATAAGATAACGACATGAGTAGATACCAATCCTTAGCTGAGGAAGCAGCCCGAGAGCTGCCAGCGCCACCAGTTTTCTTCGGCGTATTTACATTTGCCGTTCTATCGCTAATGCTCTACTTAGTTCTTCGGCTTGGTCGCGATTAATTCTCGAACCGCAATTTTCGGGGGAACTTTCGACCCGATTCATCGTGGCCACTTACATCTAATTACCGAGATAGTTAAACGAAATCTTTTTGAGAAAATAATTATTATTCCAAGTGGAAAACCACTGCTTAAACCTACTTCACCCAAGGCAGATGCTGAATCCAGGTTAGAGATGGTAAGAATTGCGCTCTTGGAGCTGCCGTTGGAAATTCAAAATAAGTTGGAAATTTGCAGTTTTGAAGTTAAACGAAGTGAAAGTTCTTATGCGATTGATTCCGTGATTCACTTGAAATCAGAGCGTGACGCTTCATTTACTTGGATTTTGGGATCTGATGCTGCGGCAAATCTTACGAAATGGCATCGTTTTGAGGAGTTGCAGGAATTAGTTGATTTCTTAGTAGTTCTTCGACCAGATGCTAAATTTGTTTTAATCCCTGGGGCGCATGTAACTTCTATCGAAATTGACGCATTACCCGTCTCATCGACTGAAGTGCGAAATTCGTTAATTGCTGGAAAAGAAGTAGCCTCTGCGGTACCAGTTTCAGTTATAAATTACATCGAGAGAAATGGGCTTTATGCCAGCGCGTGAAAGTACGATTGCGTTAACTCAAAGAGCAGCACAAGCTGTTATTGAGAAGTTAGGTACCAATCTAGTCGCAGTAGATTTATCTGAACAGATGGTGCTATCCGAAGTATTTCTAATTGTTACTGGGCAAAATGAGCGTCAAGTAGATGCAATCGCTGATGAAGTAGAACGGAAGTTAGCGGAGATCGGTGAAAAGCCAGCTCGTCGCGAAAGTACCGGTCATTGGGTATTACTAGATTATTCAGATTTAGTTGTACATATTCAGAGCGAAGAAATTCGCCAGTACTACATGCTAGATCGACTTTGGAGTGATTGCCCAATTATTAAATTAGATGCAGTAACCGAGTTAGAAAAATTGAAGCGCGGATAAATTAATTTTATGAAGAAGCAACGGATAGTTATCTGGCGACATGGCCAGACAGATTGGAATATTGAAAATAGATTTCAGGGTCATTCAGACATTTCATTAAATAGTGTGGGCGTAAGTCAGGCTAAACGATCTGCGGCTATTTTGGCGGGAATGGTACCAACTAAAATTATTTCAAGTGATTTAGATCGAGCATTTAAAACAGCTACCGAACTTGCAAAAATTGTAAACTTGGAAATTATAAAAGACCAAGATTTACGCGAAACAAATGGCGGCAATTGGGAAGGCAAGACTGGCGAAGAGAATCGAAAAAATGATTATGAAAGATTTGTAAAATGGATTGATGGCACTGATGAAAAAGCGGGCGAGATAGGCGAACGCAGAAGTGAAGTTGCCGAACGCGCATTAGCCGCAATAGAACGGGCTTTAATTGATCTCGATGGCACGCTAATAGTCGTTACGCATGGCGGCACTGCCAGATGCACATTGGGCAAAATTTTAAATTTACCGCAAGCCGAGTGGAGTGTAATTGGCGGACTATCAAATGCAGCATGGTCAATTGTGGAACGAGGTGTGAACCCATTGGACCATAGAGATAAATGGGTTTTAGTAGAACACAATGCGGGCTCGCTGCCAGAGATTGTTTATGGTGAAGAAAGTGGCGCCGACCCAGATTCTGATAACGATATTCAAATTAGAAATAAAAAGTAGAAGTGAGATAAGGTCTCCCTAAATCAAGGGGCTATGGCGCAGCTGGTAGCGCACCTGCATGGCATGCAGGGGGTCAGGGGTTCAAATCCCCTTAGCTCCACGTGAATTCACAATCAACCGCACACATACCTCGGGGTTGGCGCATCGAGGATTTATATGATCAAACCGGAAAACGATTTTTAATTACTGGTGGAACTAGCGGACTTGGTCGCGAAACTGCAAGAGAACTTGCGCGCAATGGGGCTCAAGTAACGATTACCGCGCGATCGGCAAAAAAAGCCGAAGAAACTTTGAATGAGATTGCTAGCGAAAAAGTAGATTATTTGGAGATGGATTTAACGGATCTAGAGAGCGTTCGCAAAGCCGCTAGGTCAGTAACTGGAAATTATGATGCCTTGATTCTAAACGCCGGAATCATGGCGATTCCATTTGCAAAAACTGTAGATGGTTTTGAAACTCAAATGAGCACCAATCATTTAGGGCATTTTGCTTTTGCAGGTTTAATTAAGAATCAAATTTCACATCGAATCATCACGGTTTCAAGTTTTGCGCACCGGATGGGCTCATTTGGATCTGGGTCACTCGATGAAATTCGAGACATTGCGCTTGGGAAGAATAAGTATTCACCTTGGGGCGCTTACGGAACCAGCAAGCTTGCAAATCTATTATTTTCCTTCGAACTAGAGCGACGCGCTCGAATTAATAATTGGCCAGTTGTTGCGATTGCGGCTCACCCTGGTTATTCAAATACAAATTTACAGATGGTATCTTCAGAAATTCGTGAAAAAAAGAGCGAAGCGAAAATTACTGCAATTATAAATAAAATTTTTGCACAGAGCGCCACAAACGGTGCGCTGCCCACTTTGCTAGCCGCAACACATCCTGGACTTTTCGGCGGGCTATTTGTCGCGCCAAGTGGATTAATGGAGATGCGTGGTTCCCCTAAACTTACAAGAGCTCGCGAAATTGCATACGATCAGATGCTCGCCACAAATTTGTGGAGCATAAGTGAAGAGCTAACTGGAGTGAATTGGAAGTAAATGAGTAAAAGCGCAATTGTTATTGGTGCCGGTGTAATCGGATCCTCGGTCGCATGGGAATTAGCTAAGAACGGATATTCCGTAACTGTTGTTGATAAAGAATCTGGCGCGGGCCAAGGATCTACTAGCGCTTCAAGTGCAGTAATTAGATTTAACTACTCAACTTTTGATTCAGTTGCACTCGCGTGGGAGTCATACCGCGGGTGGCAAAATTGGCCAGCACATTTGGGGATAAAACTCGATCATTACGCCGAAGTTGTTAACGCTGGTACGGTCATGGTGGAAGTTCCATTTATGCCCTTTGCATCGACCGAAGCCTTATTTAAAGCTGTCGGAATCCCATATGAAATTTGGGGAGCAGCCGAACTTGCTATTGGAATTCCCGGATTTGATACTGGAAAGTATTGGCCACCAAAGCAGATTACCGATGACGATTTCTGGGATGAAGCCAATGGTGAATTAACTGCGATGTACACCAAGGACGGTGGCTATGTGAATGATCCATTGCTTGCTGCCCAAAATTTAGCTGCGGCGGCAGTCGCAAATGGTGCTGTTATGAAATTCCGCACTGCGGTAACTGGAATTATTAAAAATGATGAACGAGTGCTTGGCGTATCGCTTTCTGATGGTTCTGAACTTCACGCCGATGTCGTTATCAATGTTGGTGGTCCATGGAGTGGAAAGATAAATGAAATGGCAGGAGTTGGTGAAGATTTTACAATTTTAGTTCGTCCCATGCGCCAAGAAGTACACCACATTGCAACCCCGCTAAATCTTTTAACCGGACCAATGATTGGCGATATGGATCTTGGCACCTATATGCGACCTTCACCTGGCGGTGCAATATTGCTCGGTGGGACTGAACCAGAGTGCGAACCTTTGGAATGGGTAGATGATTTAGATAATGTGAATATGGTCCGCACCCAAGCACTCTTTGAATCGCAAGTCATGCGCGTTGCTCGGCGGTTACCGGCCCTACAAATGCCATCATCACCATCTGGAATAGTTGGAATTTACGATGTGGCCGCTGACTGGACTCCAATTTACGACAAAACAAATCTTCCTGGGTATTACGTAGCAATGGGAACAAGTGGAAACCAATTTAAAAATGCACCATTTGTAGGAAAATTAATGTTTAAATTAATTAGCGAAGTTGAAGCTGGGGTAGATCACGATAACAATCCAGTTGAAATAGTGGGAGAGTACACCGGACATAAAATCAATATCGGCACTTATTCACGGAAGCGAAAAATTAATGAAAACTCTTCTGGAACGGTAATGGGATAACTTAAAAGTAAATGAAAAAAGGCCCCGACTTTCGTCAGGGCCTTTTTTAGATTCTTAAATTAGAACTTAACGTCTAATTTATCGTCGTGAAGGATTACGCCATCTTTGATGGACCAAACTTCGAAAGCGCCACCCGCTGGGTCGCCGGCCTTATCGAATTTTGTATAACCCCACACACCGTTATATGTGATTGGCTTTCCTGCAGCAATATCCTTAACAGCAGCTGTTAATTCGTTCCATGCATAAGCAGTTCCACCGTTAATGCCACCTACGTTGCGAAGACCCTTTGCAAGAGCCTTGGCTGTAGTTGCACCAGCAGAGATACCGGCAAGGCAACCTAGTACTGCAGCATCAAAGCCAGAACCATCAACGAAAGTACCTGGGTTCTTTGGGTATGCAGCTTTGAAAGCAGTTGACCATGCAGCAGCAGCAGTTCCGTTTGTCTTTGCAGATGTTCCACGGATACCGTTCATGAACGATGCACCAACTGTTTTAACAGCTGAGTCATCATTGAATGCTTCTGTCATGAAAGTTGTGCTTGCTTTCCACTTTTTTGTACGTGTTAAAGCAGGAGCTAATTTAGCGAATGAATCTGGATAATCAATGAACACAAAAGCGTCGCGCTTTGTCTTTACAAGAGCTGCAGCTTCTGAATCATATGCAGCAGCGCCTGCGTTCCAAAGTACAGTTCCACCGATGTGACCACCTTGTTTTAACCAAGCCTTTTTAAATGCATTGGCAAGACCAGTTCCGAATGAGTTGTTGATCGCACCAACAGTCACCCATGCAGTTGGGCTATACGCAGTTGAAATTGCTTTCACTAGCGCTTGCGCCTGCAATAGGTCTGAAGGGTATGTGCGGAACAAAGTGTCGTTATCTTTGAATGTTGTTAGTGCTGGTGATGATGCAGCTGAAGCAATAGCAAGTGTGCTTGTTGATGCAGCTGTAACAGCTCCGATTGCAAGAGATGCACCGGAAGTAAGTGATCCAACAATGAAGTTAACTTTGTCAGATTTAACCAGCTTTGTAGCAGCTTCGGTTGCAACTGATGGCGCATCAGAGACTGAGTCTTCTTGAGCGATCATTTTGCATGAACCTGCAACGCCAGCTGCGGTCATCGCAGTGGTTACAGATGTAACACCAAATGCAGCAGCGTTAGCTAAACCAGTTCCGTAAGCAGCGAATCCTGCGCCGGTCATAGGTTGGACTGTTCCGATACGGATATCGACAGCAGCCGCGTTTGCTGGAAGTGATGAAGTAAATAGTGCGGTGATTGCTAGTGCCGCAGATGCGACAAACGCGCCACGCTTCTTATTCATAGAGCTCCTAGTATTAAGTCGTCCTACGAGGGCAGGACGCGGGAAGTAGATGCTAGCGTAACAATTTGTTACTTAGTAGTCCGTTTTCCGAAATAAATACCCACGATTTCAGGGTCTACCGCGAGGGATTTGCCCGCGCCTTCGTGGCGATTCTTGCCCATATCCAGGACATAGCCGTAATTAGAGATTTCTAGGGCTCTTCGGGCGTTCTGCTCCACCATCAAGATCGTGACCCCTGATTGATTGATTCGCACCAACTCATCAAATAGTTGATCAACCAGTGCCGGAGCTAGACCTGCCGATGGTTCATCTAGCAATAAAAGTTTTGGTGAGGACATTAAGGCCCGAGCTAGCGCCAACATTTGTCTTTGCCCACCAGAAAGTTGACCAGCACGATCTTTCTTTCGCCCAACTAAATCCGGGTAACGCTGGTACATGCTTTCTTTTAACTCACCTATTGGCTTCCCAGATTCTGGAATGAAACCAACATCTAAGTTCTCATCGATGGTCATTGCGGAAAATATATTTTCAATCTGGGGCACATACCCGATACCAATTTTAGAAAGGTTATGAGGCTTTGTTGCTAATACATCTATTTCTTTGCCATCACGATTAATCGTGATAGTTCCGGCAGTGACTCTTGCAATTCCATAAATAGCTTTCATGATTGTAGATTTTCCAGCACCGTTTGGTCCAACGATAGTTACAACGGACTTTTCTGGAACTTCAATATTTACACCGTTTAGAATTTTGATATCACCGTATCCGCCTTCAAGGCCAGCAATTTTTAACAATGGTTTTGTCATGATTTTAACTTTCTGGTGCCAAGATAGGCATCGACTACGGCTTGATTTTCATAAATTGAGTTAGGTAGTCCATCAGCGATAACTCGACCTTCAGCCATTACAACAACTCGATCTGAAATATTCATTACCGTTTCGAGATCGTGCTCCACTAGCAAGAAAGTTAAGTGATGTTCAGTACGAAGATCATGTAAGACCTCAAGAAGTTTTTCAACAAGAGTTGGATTAACGCCGGCAAAAGGTTCATCAAGAAGTAACATAACTGGCTCGGCCATAAGCGCTCGCGCTAAGTCAAGTAGTTTTCGCTGGCCACCTGAGAGAATTCCGGCGTAATCATTCGCGAACCGTTCGATACCTACTTGTTTTAATAACGCCATTGCACGTTCGCGGGCTTGCTTTTCAAAAGCGTTTCGCGCTCGAGGATTGAAAAAATTAATCAGATTATCGCCAGGGTTGTTTTGAGCGCCTAACATCAGGTTATCAATGACGCTTAATCGTTTAATAACTTTTGCGCCTTGGAATGTCCGAACAATGCCACGGCCGGCAATTTTATGAGGGAGCAATTTTTGAATTTCAAATCCTTGAAAAAGAATGGTGCCAGAATCAGGTTTGGTCGCGCCGCTAATTAAATTAAATAGCGTGGTCTTACCAGCCCCATTAGGACCGATTACTGAAGTTACGCTGCCAACTTCAACGCTCATCGTTGCGCCATTGACCGCTTTGACACCACCGAAAGCAACGGCGACATCGTTTACTTCAAGAATTAGATTATTCAAGGACCATCTCCTCGCGCTTACCGAAGATGCCTTGTGGGCGACGTATCATCAATACAATTAAAACAATTCCAATAATCATAATTCTCATGTAAGAACGTTGCGATGCATCAAAGAATGAAAATGGCCAGAAAGTAAAGAAGCGCGTTCCGCCATATAAAAAGCCAAAGAATATTGCAGCAATTGCCAGACCTTTTACTTTGGTAGCGCCGCTGAGAATTAAAATCATCCAAGCATAGAAGGTAACAATGGTTAGGAAATCATCTGGCGAAAGTAGTGAAACTTGTAGCGCCCAGTAAATTCCGGCAATGCCACCAATAATTGATCCGATAATCACAGCTTGTAACCGGAATCGGAACACATTCTTTCCTAGCGCTGATGGCACATCGTCATCTTCGCGAGTTGCGCGAAGTACCCGCGCCCATGAAGTCCGTTCAACTCTAGAAACAATAAATAGCAAGATGCCGAATGTGATCCAGACCAGTATTCCCATTGCCATATCGCGATCTGCAATTTCACCTAAGATTGGCGTTAAGTGATCTCGAATCCAATAAAGGATTGTGTCCCAAGTGTCGGTGTAAGAAGGGTATGCATCACCGATTGGCATGATCGCGAGCGAACCTTGTGCACCACCAGTGAGGCCGTCAGAGTTGAAAATTACATATCTTACGATTTCGGAGAACGCGATACTCACAATAGAGAAGTAATCGCCTCTTAACCTGAGCGTTGTTAAGCCAAGAAATGCGCCACCAAGTGCCGCCACCGCCACACCTGACGCAGCAGCAACCCAGAAGTTAAAACCATGCGCAATAACCAAGATAGCCATTGTGTAGGAAGAAAGCGCCATCATGCCAACGTGACCGAAGTTTAAAATTCCACCGACGCCATATTGAACTTGCAGCCCGAGTGTGAATATTCCGTAGATTCCAGACATTGTTAATATGAAAACCCAGAAACCTGGTTGCAGTATCGCGGTCATTAAATTTTTCTCGCTCTCACGCCAAAAATTCCTTCAGGCTTGAAGAGCAGAACAATTACCAACACTGCGAATCCAACTACTGGTTTGTAAGTAGATGGAATTCCGCCAGCGAGAGCATCCCAAGTTGATAGATCCATTACGACGCCGAGTACAAATCCACCAATAAGTGCACCGTATGCATCACCAATTGTGCCAAGTACAACAGCTGCCAGAATTGCAAGCAATAGATCTAGACCCATTCCGTTTGTGAATTGGCCTTGCACCGTTCCTTGGAAAACGCCAGCTAGCGCACCGTAAGCACCGCTTATCGTCCAAGTAGCAATAATTACCCGATCAACATTTATGCCCGAGACAGCGGCGAGTGAAGCATTATCCGCATAGGCACGCATATCTTTACCAATATTTGATTTCTTAATAAATAAGGCGATCCCAGTTATTGCAATTGAGGCGCAGAGTAAAACTATTAATTGCAACCGGGCAATTTGCGCTCCAAGAAATTCGTAGGTTGTTAGTTGGTCTAAATCGAAGCGACGGCTATCGCTGCCAAATGTCAAAGCTATTGATTGGCGGAGAATGAAGGCGATTCCAGAGGCAACTAAGAAAAGCGCAAGCATGCCAGCGCCACTTCTACGGAGTCTCCGCCATAAAATAAATTCAAGAATTAACGAAACGATAACCCCGATAACCATTGAAAGAATTACTGCGAGCACGAATGGTAGGTGCTGAGATGTGGCTAAATAGAAAGTTGTAAAAGCGCCTAGGGTTAAGAAATCTCCTGCGGCAAAATTAACTAAATGCAGAACTGAATAAACTAAGGAAATCCCGAGCGCAGCCATACCGAAAATTGATCCTGCAACTAAGCCGTTGAAGAGCAACTGTACAAACTCGGCCACTTGGCAACCTCAACCTTCCGGGTAATGAGTAGGTGAAACCTACTTTAAGAAATGGGCTTCTGTCAGCCAATCCTTTACGATAAATGATGTGAGCGAAGCGACATCTAGCGATATGGAGCTCTTCGATCTTCGGATTGTGGTGGACCGAATCGAGGGCAGATCTGTCTGTGGTTTGAAAGTTGGAGATTACTTTGAAGTAACAAATAGCGCGGAATTACGAATCCCAGAAGGTAAACATTTTTGTATGTATGCAATCCAAGCCGTGATGCCGTTACTCCCAGCAAAACAACGACAAATGCCGGAGGGGGATTGGCTTGAAAAAGATTCGTTTGCGGTTTGTCCAGATCCAGATGAGCGGGTCGTGATGCGGATTGAGAGAACTCGAAAAGTTAAATTAAATTCGGGAGATTTAACTTAATTATTATTGGTATGCATTATGTTGCGATGTTTATCAAAGTACCGTTCTAGATGATAAACCGGACCGTTCGGTCCTTTAGATTTTTTCAGTACTTCATTAATTTCAAACATTTCGTCGTCAGTAAATTCAATTGTTGGAATTTTTAAGTTTGAATCCATATGCGAAACGTTGCGCGCACCAACAATAACTGCTTTAACCGCAGGACGGTTTAACACCCAAGCAGATGCAACCGTTCCGATATCGGTTTTATGCGATATTGCGATTTCATTAAGAGTTGAGAGAAGATTTTGGAATAAGTCCCAACCGCCAAACTCATCAATGATTAATTGGTACTTAACGCTAGATCGGGTTTCAACAGCTTTTGGTTCTGGTTTATTTAAAAATTTTTCGGAGAGAAAGCCACCAGCTACGGTTCCATAACAGAGAATTCCAATTCCATTTTCAATACAGAATTGGGCCATTCCTTCTTCT
>Ga0209443_1000720_pt1 | contig 22156 bp, 18 predicted proteins | sample LauGreBMM110DCMD_2_FD_187571 | JGI IMG/M metagenome (GOLD analysis project Ga0209443, IMG submission 187571) | Freshwater lake microbial communities from Lake Michigan, USA - Su13.BD.MM110.DCMD (SPAdes) (version 2) | ecosystem: Environmental > Aquatic > Freshwater > Lake | place: Lake Michigan... | reverse complement strand
GTGCTCTGGTAAGTATCTTTCTTCACTATTTCTAAAATTAAATTTTTAAAATCATTCGTTTCTTTTGATTGTTCAACCATTAAATTTTTCATTTCAGAATTTTCTTTAATAAGCATCATGATAAGATGTTTATCTGTAGGATCATCTAAATCTAAGGTACATATTTCAAGAGAATTACATTTTTTCTTATGATTAAATAAACTCTGACGATGTTTGTATACTTTACCACATTCACAAATAAAATTAGATGCAATTAAGATAGTTTCGGCATTTTCGGCATTTTCGGCATTTTTATTGTCAGTATTTGTCAGTATTTTGGCAGTATTAATGTGCTTCAGTGTTAAAACGTGTATGTCGAAGTTCGATCTTTTACAGCATTTAAAGTGACATTTTTTACAATAAAAAATATCGGCATTTTTTGAACTTATTTTGTCAGTCATTGGCAGTATAATATATTGACATAAACATTTCCTAAATCCTTTTCCGTTCAAAATATAATTTTTTTATCGTCACAAATGAAAAAATAATAAAAAAATGACCAGACCATAAAAACTTTTATGCTGCAAAAATCATTTTTTTTCAAGATTGTTTCGGCTTTTTGAAAATTGGACATTTATAAATGTCCAAAAATGAAAAACCAAAATACTTTCCAGAAATTAAAAATGTGGTTTTTATAGTATAAATTATTTTTGGTACTTAAAGAAAAAAACTGTTATTCCATTTAAAATGTTAGTCGGCGTATGTCAAAGCGATATATTACATAAATGTAAAAGAAATGTTAAATAACTTAGACAGTATATAAATTATTCTTTTTTGTCACACTTAACTTCTTTATTCCAGATAACTATAGATGTAACTATTAAAAATAAAAATGACGCTAATAAAAAACTATTTAACATAAATAACATTGGTTTTTTATTAGCATCATTTTTCCAATAATATTTCATTGTTAATACTATTAAACCGCATATTATAATATTAGGAATATAATGACTTGTATTTTCTACACATTTTTCTGAAGGGTGCTTGGTTCCAAATATTATATCACAAATGTCTGGTCCTATATTTGTTCCAACAAATTCATGATGAAGTTTATGTACTGTATTTACACGAAGAATAGAATAATTTATGTTATGAACAGATGAATAAAATAATATGAAAAAGATAAGGACCCATGGATTTAAAATGGTTGTTCCAAAAATATAATACAGTGGCACAAATACACCTATTACTGTAAGCTCTAATAAGATTTGTATAAAATGTGAAAAGAAATTATTATTTTCATGATGATAATGATGAAGTATGGTTAATATATTTTTAACAGTATGACTGTTTTTGTGGTCATTATATGATAAATATAAAATAATAAAAAACGTGATTATTCCTATAAAAAAGTTTTCATATGATAATATAAATATCGCAAATATTATACATAAATAAGAAATCTTGTTTTTTTTTAGTGAGTTAATCGCACGAAGTTCATTAGTATCTTCAAAAGTAAAAGTATTCATGTAATTTACAAATATTTACAATTTATATATTTTACTTATTGTTTGTTGTTACATATAAATTACAATAATCTATAAGTTGTATGTTTAATGTTTTTAGTAAAATAATAATTAAGCATTTGCCTGAAACTAACATCCAAACATTAATTAATAATTCAATTTGATTCTCATATTCATGATTACAATTATATGATATGCCTAATTTTTTTAATAATTGTTTTCTCTCTTCGCAAGAACTTTTTTTTAAATATTTTTCTTCTAAACTTGTTAATGGACATTTATGTAAAACCACAATAGAAAAGGCATCTAAACTTATTATTAATAAAACAATCGATAAGTAAAATAAATTATTGTTAAATAATATTATAAAAGCTATAACAAAAATAAATATATCATGAACTAAACAATAATTTATAATATTTATGCTTTTTAAATTACATTTATCATAAATAGAATTTACAAATTTTCTAACAGAATTATTTTTTATGTCATTAATCTTGCGTTTAGACATATCTAATATATAATAAAATTAATTATAATATAAAATAAACTCAACGTATAATAATTATGATATTATTTTATTTATTAATGTTTTTGATAAATGTAAATGTAGAAAGTTTTAATTTAATACAAAAAATTATACTTAAAATTAAATTTCCCAAAATTAGATTTTTTAATCCTATGAAAATATTGAATTTAAAAAATAAGGATCTAAAATACAATGTCACAGAAGAAAGTAAAAATACATTTTACTGTTATGGAACATTTCCCCGTTTAGATAGTCCAAACAATAAAGGTGAATTAACATGGTATCCAATAGGATTCTCAAAAGATTTCGGACTTAATCCAACAAGAGTTACCATTAGAGATGTAAATTACGTAGTTTGGAAAGATAAAACTAGTTGTAAAAAAATGTCTTTGTATTATGGAATAAGAGACTGTTGTAGTCATCAAGGTTCGTCATTTATGTTAGGAAATACATGTAAAAATACTATTTCATGTCCTTATCATGGTTATATATTTGATGGTTCAAATGGCGAGTTACTTAAAATACCAAAATTGCCACACGTTCAATCTCAAAATCATAATATAGACTGTTTTAAAGTCGTTGAAAGAGGCGATGTTGTGTATTTTAACACGATTCCAATAGAAAATAAATACATGAAAATGAATATAGATGAAGATAAAATTTTTGTGGAACCAGAATATTATGATAAAACCCAAAGAGTTGTTTATTTAACTGAAGATTTTGAACACTATGCCAAGTTTGTTAGCGTAAATAGTTTAGATATATGTCACATAGGGTTTGTTCATACGTTTGGAAATAAAAATAGTCCTAACCCTATAAGTAGTTCTAATGTAATTAAGATACTTAATCTAGAACATCATTACAAAATATTTTATAATTATTTAGCAGGTAAGAATTCATTAGTAAATAAAATATATAAATTTAATAACATTACGGTAGAAAGTGAATATATTTTACCTCATTCAACTGTCGCTAGAGTTAGATTTGGTGGATTATCATCGACTATTATAACCCATGCTTTGCCAATTTCAAAGTTTAAAACAAAATTATTTGTAAAGGCTTATAGGAGTTATTGGAGTTATACCCTAAACAGCACTGGTTTATTAAATTTATCAAATATTATATTGTATCCTTTTTTATATATTATAAATGTATTTGGTGATAAAATAACTAAAAATACAATGTATTCTACATTAAAACAAGACAAATCCATTGTAGATAACATAGATAAAACTAGCTACAAAGATAGTCATGGAAAATTTAGTATTGTATATGATATGTTTTCAAATCATTATAAAAACAGATATGCCAAATATTATGAAAATGGTCCATTCACAATGTAATATTTTATAAAAAAATTATAAAATATTTATAATAAAACTACTTGGAAAATGTTTTCATCTTTGTTTATTTCAAACACCGAATATAATTATAAAAATACTTAAAAATAACATACAATTATGTATTATGAAATTTATAACAAGTATTATAACAACTATTATAAAAAAAATAATGCCGAAAGAATTACCAAAACCTCTTGGCAGATGGAGAATAGAAGAATGTAACACGCGAATGAATTACAAAATAGATTTATCAAATGAAGACCATTGTGGTCCTTGTGGGCAATACGCATTAGAAAAAATAGGATTAAAAAATGATAAAAATACAGACATTAAATCAAATAATATTAAATCAAATAATATTAAATCAAATAATATTAAATCAAATAATATTAAATAATATATTATATTTGCTGTATTTGAAATGATAACAGGTATAAAGTATATATTATTTCTATTTTTAGAAATTATATTGAATTTTTTAGAAATTATATTGAATTTTTTAATGTTCTGTAATTAAACGCGGTACAACATTCATTGTATTCAATTCTTGGAACAAAAGCTTACAAGCATAGGGTATTTCTACATAAGCAAAATCAATACGGGTATCACATGTTCTACAATGATGTATATGCATCTTATCATGGTATGACGCAATAAGACCCCATTTTTTACAAACAAACACATAATATAATTATGCGTCTTCATCTTCAGTTAAATCAACAAATATTTTTTTCTGCTGTTCTAAAGGGATCCCTTTTATACAACCAGGACATTTGTGAGATGCGTCTTCTCTTGCAAATCCTTTTTCTGGATCCCACCAACAATCTTTACAAATTCTATGCGCTCGTGATCCATATTTAGCTAAACATTCTCTTGGAATAAGCGTGTCTGCTTTGTTTATTTTATTTTCGCACATACAACATTTTACTTTATCATATGTTCCACCTGTTGGCATTTTTAATGTTTTTCTTTTGTTTTTTTTAGTTCCTTTTCCTTTATGATATTTAGTTCCTTTATGTTTTTTAGTTCCTTTTTTTTTATTTTTATTATTGAACTTAGATATTTTTTTCTCTCCAACACACCATTCTTTACCTGAAACTATATATATTGTTCCTGTACATGGTTTTTTATTTGACATTATAAATTAAGGATATAATTTATAATATTTACAATTTAATAATTACTATTTAATAATTACAATTTAATAATTACTATTTAACGTGATTTTTCCATACATTTATATAAAATATAAATACCAATTCCTGCCAAACTAGCAAAATACAATTGTGCCATAGGATCTTCTGGTAATACAGGTGAAGCATCTTTAGCAACAGGAGTGCGAGTTTTAAAAGCCTCTTGACAAGTTTGATTATTAATAGGATTTACACCATTAGAAAATGAACAAGGATCCATATTTTGTATATCAGATAAGGTAACATAATTAGTTTCGGAAGATTGTACATTATCAACACTTATTGTCTGCATTGTTAATTCTTGGCATGGAGGAGTTGAACCTGCAAGAAATGAGCTCATAATACCAAAAGGATTTAAAACATTTAGATTTCCCATAGCACCAGGTATCAAACCTTTAAAATCTGGAAAATCTACACCTAATCCTTGTGAAATAAAAGGAATATTTCCAGTGGGAACATTATTTACATAAATATATCTATCCACTTGTTGACATGTTGTAGGATCATTTGGATTTTTACAAGTACCAACAGCAGCACATTTAGCACCAGTCTGTAAAAAAAATTTATTTCCTAAAGGGCCGCCTGTTGCTGATGCTGCGCTCTGACCAGATACCAATATTTCAACATAGCTTATTAAACCACCAATATCGTTTCCTAATGTTACTAAATCTCCATTACTACTCATACCCAGTTGACTAGGTGTATTAATATTTTGATAATAAGGATAAGAAGGTCCTAATAAATCTTGCTCAACACCTTTAGCATCTTGTAATACTTCTTCAAATAAATTAGACATTATACTTAATTTATATAAATATATTTATTTTTAAATTTATAAATAATTTGTAACTTAATTAGTAGCAGGAGTAGCAGGAACAGCTCCTGATATTTTAGCTGGTTTCATATCTGATACATATTGTGATTGAGCGCCAACTATACCATTTACTTGAGTTTGTAATGTTGAAACATTGCCACTTAAATCCTGAACTTGTTTATTTAATCCCATTACACCATCAATTTGTTGTTTTAATACACCAATATTTCCAGCATTTTGTTGTGCTAATATCATGGCATTTTGAGGATTATTTGTATCATATGGTTGATATTGGTTATTTTCTAACCCTTCTACAATATTATCAAAACATGCTAAAAAAATTTGATAGACTATTAGTAAAATAAAGAATAATATAAGTAAATTTACCAATGATATCATTAATATAATATAATATTAGTTTTTATTTTCTTTAATAATATTATAAATGTCAACAGCTTATTATCCACAAGGAATGAGATCATCTATGCCTGCATCAGGATACAATCATGGAAGCACTTATTACAATAAACAATATATCACTTGGAAAGGAACCGGTATTGAAAGTAATCCGGTTGGTGTAGCAGCGGGTCACATTAGACCTTTAACGAATAATGATCCGGGTAATGTATTCCAAACTGGGTTTGGGTTGCCAAGACCTATTAAACATTTTAGAAAGGGTAGAGTAATACCTTCTGAACCTATAATAGCTTCTACTTTTGTAGCACAAGACCCTCATAATAAAAATATTACTTTAACTATTGATGAAGCAGCATTAATTAATTATAATATGAATAGATATGTAGTTTCTAGTAAAGGAACCTCACTTGGTGGTGGATTTGGCGGTTCAGGTCTTCTAAATGAAATGCAAGACAAGCCCGGTTCTTTTATTATTAAACAAAATACAAATGCCTCTGACGCAAATCAATTCCAAAATGACTGTACAACTTGTAAAGGAGTTGGTATTATTTCTAGTTATTATCCTAATAATACTTATTTAACTGAAAATCCCGAACCTAGTGTTGAGAATCGTATATTATGTTGTAACGAAGAATATAAAGCTAAAAGAAGAGTGATTTACGCTAGTACTAATTTGAAAAAAAATTATTATACAACAACTAAACAATACCTACAAAATAGATGTAAAACATATGATCAAAAAGCCTTTAATTTTAAATCACTGGATCCTGCTCTTACAGCAAATAATATGTATATAGCAAATTGTTTTCCTAATGCTGAAATTTATGACGCTACTGAAGATGCGTTGGTAGCTAAATTATTAAATATATTAGTTGCTCAAGGAATTTTAACCCAATCTCAAGTGACCGCATATGAAGCTAGTGCTAACGCTTACAACTTTGACAACCTATTTTACTATTTAAAAAGCTTACCAGGTGAAACAGGGGTAAATGCTCTTGCTCAATTTGTTTCTTTTATTAATAATCCGTACTGGGGAGTTCCATTTTCAGGTCCATCTAATCCAAATGGATGTAAACTTACTGTATATAAACCAAATAATCCTCAATACGCGCAACAAGGTGCCGTTGACAGTTCTACTAGAAATCTCAAATTGAATGTTGATACTATTTCTACAAATGCGGCTTCAATACAAAATTATAACAATACAGGTCCTCAATTAGTTACAGCTAATCAGTTGTATGCTGGAGATGCTAATAATTTTGCCAACATTCTCAAAAATAAAGCGCCTGGATGTAATAATCCTACTATATTTCAATTTCAAAATAAAAAGTTATGTCATTATAAGTCAATGCCACAATATCAAAATCCGGTTAGTCAACCCAGTCCGTATCGCTATTTTCCAAGCACAGTTACAAGCTCAAATCATTTCTCTCAATCACCAAATACGTATAATACCAGAAGTAGAAGTGGTGTTAGTTTACACTATTAACCAATTAACCAATTACTATAAAATAGAATCTTCTTTACATTCTTTACAATCATTATCTTCTTTACAATCTTTATCTTCTTTAAATTCTTTACAATCTTTATCTTCTTTAATTTCCTTTATAATTGGCAAAAAAATATTTATTTTGTCAGTAAATTTATTACAAGGTATTTTATATTTTTCGCACCAATTAACAGACCTTAGTATATTTATTTTTTTGATTGTTTCAATTCTATCATCTTTATTTTTATTTTTTAAAATAGTTATTACTTGGTCAAGTATCTCTAATTGTTGTTGTCCAAGTATAATATTCATATCATCTAATTTCATATTAAAATAATATGGAATGTCACAATCAATAATGGATAAAATATTATTATTGTCTAATTTTTTTAAAAATACAAACATTCTAATATAATTAATTTTATATTGCGTCAACTTATTTTCATCAATTATAAATTTTTTACATACAATATACTTATCAAAACTTGTTATGTTACTTGTATTCGGTTTTATAATATATACTTTTTCAAATAAAGAGGTTAATAAATATAATATATCTACTATAGGTTTATGAAAAATATGGCTAATTTTTATAACTGACATGCCCTCTTTATTTTGATTTCTTAATATTAACATAATAAATTCAATAAAACTAATAATATAAGAATTAATACTTTCATTATTTGTTTCAAAAAATAAAAAATCAAATTTACTATCGTTTAATGATTTTAACATTTCATCGTTTATATTCGGGGAATAAATAATATCATCCGAAAAATTCTCTCTTAACATTTCAAAACAGTCAATCGAATCATCATGATGTTTTGTTACATGAAGTGATCTTATTTTTCTATTTTTAAAACAATCAAATACATTTAATATATTTGCCACTTCAAAAAAATCATAAAATAAATTGGTTTTTGGTTTTAATTTGCTTACCGAAAATAGTGAACCAGGGACTTTTGAAAAAATATATTCGTATGGATTTACAATTTTTATAATTTCTTCATAAGTATTAAATGATAAGTCTGTTTCTGATGAGCACATGGTAACAATCTGGTTTCTAATTTCGTTATAATAATAATAAACACTATTAGATAAAAAAGGTTCGCATATTTTTTCGCTGCTTACAGTTGGTTTAATATTTATAATATTATTATTTTTTGGTAATATATAATAACTCATTTGATTACTAATTATATATTATAAAATTCATTTAAGCCTATTTAAGTCTATTTGAAATAAAGGACTATATTTTTAATCTTCGTCGCTGTCAATAATTACAACTTTTTTCTTTGACTTCTTATCTTTCTCTTTCTCTTTCTTATCCTTATCCTTTTTATCTTGTATCATTTCTTTTTCTATTATAGGTACTACGGTATCATCCACTGCTTCTGTAGCAGCAACTAATAGCATTTTTTTACTTAGTTTGCGAACTTTTGGTTTTATTTTTTTTTCTTCTTCCTTAGCAACTTCAATAGCATGCGTAGTCTCTTTTACACTTCTTGAATTTTCGGTCTCTTGATATTCACCTAATTCAATAACAACCTTATCTGAATTAACTTCTGTATATTTTTTATAAATAAAATATCTATTCAAAAATGATATTTTCTGTTCAAATTTTGACATATTGGGAGCATTTCCATAGTTAGTTGCTTTGAATTTATTTTTAGAAATTTCATTTAACATATTTAAGAACAATTCACTAAATAACCCAGAACCATCTGGAATACCCATCTCAACAGCTTCTTCTTTATTTATTAATTTAAAACCATAAGATTCCATAACACGATTAAGATAATCAAAATTGACTAAATATTCTGGTATCAACTGATTAATAGATTCTTGATATACATCAATTCGGTAACCAATAGAACTAGAGTTATCCTCAAAATTATCAGCACCATAACCTTTAATAACCTCCCATATTTTTTTCCCATCTTCATTTATTTGAACACCTTCGCCTGTTTTAGATTTTTTCAATAAATCAAATACAAGTTTACCATCATAAGCAGTTCCAATGAAATAACCATTCAGTTTCGTACATTCTGCCAAATTTTTCATAAAACCTTGAAGAGTATCTGGAGTTTCTAAGAAATAATGAAGCGCAAATTGGCACGATGAAACATTAAATCCATCGTCGTGCTTACCATATTGTCTGGCAACACCCTTGCCGATTTTTTCCGGATCTTTTGGTCCGTTCCCAAAAATAGCACTGGTTATTTGTTTTGCTTTATCATTTAACATGGCAGTTCCATTTTTTATATTAAAACCGCTATTTCCATGTACAAATAAAGCATACGGCATATTTTTATTGACCTTTTTAGATTTCAAATATCTTGCGCAAGCACCGTCCATACGATTTTCTAAATTTTCTTTAGAATAGTCAATTCCAAAAACAAATGATAATTTTGAGGCAATCCATTTTGATAAATCGCCTGCTTTTCCGCAAGCATAATCAATTAATGTATCGCCTTGTTTAGATACACAGGTAATAAGCATTTTTTTAATATATAAGTTGTGGAAATTTTTCATTGCTTCGGTCTTAAATTTTCCAGCCGGAGTATTATAATATTTGTCTTCACTAACGATTAAATCAGGAATGCCAAGACCAGTTGACAACATATCTTCTGTAATACGACCTGCTGGATGAATGGATTTCCAATTTTCATTACATGTTTTATAAGAATTTCCATATTCTTTTTCTCCTTTTAAATATCTAGCTGTTTTATCATATCTTACTCTTAAAGGAACCCATCTCCACCCTTGTTCTCTTTCAAAATCATATCTAAATTCCACAATAGTATTATCTCCAAATGCTTCATTGTCTTCGGAAAACATTTGATTTGAACCAGAAGCATCCTTTTTCAAAATAATTTTACATAATCCTGCTGTTGAATCATATGGTTCGGTGGGATAAAATCTTTTAGGAATATAATCGTTTTCTGATTTATCTTCAAATCTTTGATTAAATTGAGGCAAACGATCTTCAATAATGTCTTGACAAGGGTTAATAAATCCATCTTTTTTCTCACTAAATCCGCATCTTAGTTCAAGCATTTTATATTCTGTAAATTGAACAGCCATGTCAGCACTAATACCGTCTTCAAATATTGGCTTTATTACATCATCGCCATTAGATCCTTTACTAGTTGTAATTAAGAAGTCAATTGTATTATATTGGGGAGGCTTCCATTTAAACGATTGACCCCACGTAATTTTTGTTTTTGGACCAGGTTTTCCTATTTCTTCTGAACCAACACCATAAAATTCATGCGTAAAGATTAATCCATCTGTAGTATATTCAAACCTGCCCTTCTTTTCTTTTTCCAATATTTCATTGCATGCGCTGAATATATTCTGTTTGTTACTTACAGGAAAGAACTCTTTTGCGGAAATTTTAATTGGTGAATATAAATCATCTGCTTTCTTCAAATTTTCCAATAGGACTTTAAAAGTTGTGTTTTTGGAAGCTCCCGTATCCATTATCGAAACAGGTTTTAATGAGCTGATATAATTTTTTAATAGATAATATCTTGATTTATTCATATCAAGTTCTTCTTTTAAAAGCATAAATGTTAACCCTCTAACATCTAGTTTGTTAAAATAATATATATCAAAAGCCGCATATAAGTTTATAAATGTACCATTTTTATTTGTGCTGATTAATTCACCATCAATTAACGAATTAAAACAATGTTCGTTTGTTGTTTTTGCCCCAGTAAATATAATATCCATATTGGTATTAATTAAATATATCTTTCCATTCTCTGATATGTACATTAAATGACGATCACCATCTGCTTTATCAGTAACTACAAAATTTTTCCTGACATTTGGTTCATTTGAATTTTCATCAATTGGCGCAACATTAATTATTTGTAATGTAATAGAATTGGGACCAATAAAATACCTATTATCAACTCTTTTGGTTGGATCATATTCATCCTTCCAAATCATTTTCATATAAGATTGAAGAATCGTAGTTTGTTCCGAATATGAAACAGGATAATTAGTGTGTTGTAATCCACCTAAAACAAATTTTATAACCTTTCTCAAAGATTCAATAATTATCTGGGGAGAATTAAACTTTGTCCCAGCACCAATTAATTTATTATTTACTTCAATTTCAATCTCATATGTTTCTTGATTATTGAAAACATTTGATTCTTCAATGGTATAAACTCGAATCATTGAACCGCGATTTTCACGTCCATATTTATCAGGACTTTTATTTCCATACTTAACAATACTAATATCTACAAGAAATGGATAATCTGGATGCTCAAATGAAACACGGTTAATGTAACGAAACTCTTTTTTAGATTTTCTCCAATTTTCTAATATATAATTTCTAACACCAACCTTGGGTATCTCTTCTGTTTGATAAGCAACTCTGAAATTAAAATCATCAAAATTAACTGGAAATATCTTTTCTTTATTAATGAATGCTGGTCTTTTATTTATAAACTCAATTAAAGACGGAGTTTTAGTATAGATGGATTTCAAATCATTGTTTTTACAATAATTTTCAATATTACTCAATCCACTAATTTCAGTTCTTATGTCTGATAACTTAAATTTGCCGCTTGTACTGTCAAGAAATTCACAATTAATACGCAACATATATTTTCCCAAACTATCATTTGTTGTAAACCCAAATGATTTAAGTTTTTTAATAACATTGTCGTAATCATTGCGCGAGATTGGTTTAATACCTCTAGTTCCAAACTTAACCTCTAATTCATGATTAATATTATTATTTTTAACATATGGATTTGTACCATAATATTTTTTAACTAGATTTTCAAATTGAATTTGAGGTGTGTTTTTATCTTTTTGTGGTTGAATAAATTCCGGGTCTTCTTTAGCAAACATTTCTTGAGGTGCCTCTTTGTAAGTTGTAACAGGTAAAACATTTGTAACAGGTACAACATTTGTAACAGGTACAACATTTGTAACAGGCAAAACAGGCGTAGTTGGAGGTGTAAATCCAGTCATCATTGGCAATACTTTAATCCTTTCAGCTTCATTCTTTCGTTTCTTCTCTTCAAAATCTTTTTTCAAAAATATATATTTGTCACGCAAGCCCAAGGTATCATATATTTTTTTGTCTATTGAAGATAACTTATTATAAAACGCGGACAATTCTGGATCAGACATAGCTTTTAAAATATTTATTTGAACATCTTTATTAGGATACTTAGTAATTTTACTCTGAGTTTCGGCATTTAAACTTTTAAATAATTGGTTCAATTCTTGCAAGCCAAAATCATGAGATGCGTTTTCACCTTCTAAATTAGAAATGTCTGCTTTTGCGATATTACTCATGTTATATTATATAATAATGTCATATTTTTAAATTGTTGTTCATTTTTTTTTAAATTTAAAAATATTGAATAATTGCCTCGTATAAATCATTTTTTGATTTTGATTTACCAGTTTGATTGTTAGTTGTTTCAATTGCTAATCTATTTGCGATTTCAATCATGTCTTGAACCTTATAAAAAGAAATAGCTTTTATTGGTTTATCTATGTTGTCAACTCTATAAAGAGTTGTTTCAATATTATTTATTATATCTGGCGATCCAATTTCAAAGCCATATCTTTTTTCATAAGATCCCGGTTCCTTATATAAACAATAAATTATATATATTTCATTACTATCATTCATTAATAATTTATAATAAGTCTTATTATTAACAATTAATACGTTAATATTTTCAATAGCACAAAGAGCTAAAAATGTTTTTACATTTAATAATTTATCATTAGCTAAATTTCCTTCTATGTTACTAATAGAATCAAATTTATATGTCTTAATTATTTGTTTTTCCTTTCTAATTTTTTCAACATATTCAATTTTTAGTTGAATAGCAACAATGTCATTTTTATTATACATAGTTTCATATTTTATGTCTCCATTTTTCAAAATAAAAAAACACCAAAATAGTGTATCTTTTTCTCTAGGTATAAAAAGAGTATTTTTTGGTTTAGAACTAAAACTAGAACTAGAACTAGAACTATTATGACTTACATTAATAGTGTTAGTATGCGGTTTATTTTTTGGTGTAATTATTAATTTCGATTCTAACGCGAGTTTAATTTTATTTTCATCTAACATATAATATTGTAATTCATTTAATACATCATTATACCGTGCCATTACTTAATAAATAATTTATTATCTTTAATATCTTTTGCAAAATATGTATTTTTATAGTCTTCTTTTTGTTGTTCAATTTTATTTAACGAGTTCTCTTGTGTGGTAACATAATTAATATAAACTATTATTTCATCGAGTACTTCTTTTCTAATTTCTGATAAATTAATATGGATTCCATATTTATTTTCATTAATAGTAATTTCTTTATGTTTATTGAATATTCTAAGAATCTCAATTTGATTAAACTTATTCATTTTTTCAATAGTCTCATTTATATAATTTAACTCACTAATAGAAAAATTATTTATTTCATTTGTAGACATTATAGCTTCCATTATAATAATACATATTTTCTTTTTAAATTAATACTTAAAAAAATTATATTAGTCAATAGTAATGGAAGATGGAATAGAAGACAACAAATCATCTCTTTATGAAATGGCTGATAGAATAAAAGAAAATAAAAAAATAAAAGAAAATAAGTATGTATACATTTGTATCCCGCATAAAAAAGACTATAAGGATTATATAATAACAGACGATGTAAATAAGATCAGTAAAATATTGAAACAAAAAGATTACACAGTTGAAATTTTTAGTAAAGACGCCAATGGTCTATATAAACATATTGATAATATTGAAACTTAATCTTCAAACACTAAACGCGGCTTCGATTTTTCCTTTAATTTAGCAAAATCCTTTTCAACTTTTGGTTTAATAATTTCTCCAATAATTGAAATATATTTATCATTTAATTCAAAACGCTGTCCAATAACTCTTACATTAAATTTGTCACCTTCTTGAACTTCTGAAAAGTAAGTATTGTTGTAATGGTGATCCTTCGCTATAAATACAACAATCGGTGAAGGTACATCACTTGCGCTATCAGCTTTGATTCCAGCCTTCGTAATATTTTTAGCTATACAAGAAATAAGCATGCCTTCAACTGGAAAACAAGCTTCGCATTCAAACACTACTTCAAATGAAATAGCATTTCCTTTAATAACTAAGCCACTAGAATATGTAATAATTTTTGAAGAATTCGGTTTTATAAAACCCTCTACAATACACTTGCCTTCAAATTTAAACTTTATATTTTCTTCAATTGTTTCCTTTATATTTTTACCAATAGCTGTAATAGGCAAAACAACATTTCTTGTTATCAAACATCTAGAGTAGATGGTTTGTATTCTTGTATCCTTTTTTTTAAATTTTTGTTGTATTTGTTTAGCTATCGGTTCCATTATTATATTGTATATACATATTATCTTTTATATTTCTTTCAATTTTATTTAATAAACTAAAAATTAACTAAAATTAATTTAAAAATTAACTAAAAAATTAACTAAAAAATTATACATTTACTGTATAAAGTTTATAATATATAGCCATTTCAGGTGTTAAAAACCATTTTTTATTGCGCTCTTTAATTGTATCAAAATATCTCAAAATAAATTCTTCCATAACACATAACTCAGAGGTTCCAACTGCTTCTTTTATAACATTTCCTCCATTATCTTTTTTAACTTTTGTATTTTCGCTAGTATATTTATTTTCACCAATTATTTCATTCAGTTTCTTTAATGTTTTGTCTTTTCCAGATTCATCACATCTTGCGCCCGTATCACGTTTCGATGTCATATCTTTGGTTTTAAATACTAAATATCGATTGCTCTTTTCATAACCAATAAAACCTATAATTTTATTAAAATCGTCTGGATTAATCCCCAATATTTGTTTAGCTTCTTTTGAAGCAGCTATTTCTCTCTGATCTTCTGGTTCAGACTCCACCCATTTATTATTATTATTTAATATCATTATATTTCTTTTGTTTAATTTATATAAAATAAGAGCATTCAGGTTTTTCGTTTTAATACTTCTTCTTTCAAAATACTCTTTCGCAAACCATTCAAATGTTCCATTATTAATATTATCTAAAGAATAAAGATAATTCATAACTTCTAGTTTATCTTCATATAATAATAACTCGATAATATGAGCTACTAAAAAGTCAATCAAATATTTACTGGATTCAGGATAATCAGACGCCATTTTTTTCATTACAATACCACAGTGTTTATACCAGTTATCGTCGCCTCTAGGAACCTTGGTTTGTTTAGTAAACTCGCGACTAATATCAAAACTTAATTTCATTTCATCAACTACTTTTTTTCCTTCTAAATTTATAATTTCTTGTTCTATTAATTTATTAATATTTCTGTTATCAACAACTGGTTTTATAATGTTTTGTTTTATTTCAAAATTAATCATATCATGTTTATAATCAATCGGAACAGATCTATCAAATATTGAAATATTATTATCTTTTAATTCAAGTGGTTGAAATAAATAGTATTCTCCAATATTAACGAGTCTTCCATTTCTGCCATATTTGTCTGTAATAAATTCACTGCTATCTTCAATTAGTTGTGTTAAAGCAGAATATATTTGAACATAAGGATATTCTTTTGGGGTTCTAATAGCTTTAAGCAATACCTCTTTTTTATAAAAGAAACTCTCTTTCATAAGCATTCTAATTCTTTGTAATATTTTTTCTGAATTCATCATAATAAAATTTTCACTATATGTATCACCATTTAAATTATTTTCATCAATCTTTTTATCAGGTCTACACGAATAATTACAGCTAGCCATATAATCGCACGCTGACGAAAACGGAGCATCACCTATTTTGAAATCATTTAATATTAACCCATTTGATAATTCTTGAGTAATAGGCTCTTTCAAACTAGCTGCTATATTTTCTTGTGTAAAATTAGTTTGGTCGTGATTAATTATACAATCAATGGCTGATTCTTTTAAAATACGACTTACGTTACCAATTTGAATGGCCTTGTATTCCGCAACACGATACACATATAAATCGGCGGATTCTTCACTATTATCTCCAAGAATTGTTCCATACATAAAAATTTCAACATTTCTTTTTTCAAATGGCAAATCTTTATGAGAGAAATTACGGACAGCGCGACCAATTATTTGTTCTACACGATTCATGTTATACCAAGGCTCTAAAATATGAACTTGACGAATAAATTTCAAGTCAATACCTTCAGAACCTGCTTTAGAAACCAACACTACTTTTATTTTATGACCTTCTGTATTATCTTCATTAGTCAATCCTTTAACTTCATAATCATTATTAGGAGATATTCTTGGATCGCCTGTAATCATTGAATAACGAGCGGGCATATATTTCTTTTTATCTTCTGGAGCTTTCATTGTTCTAACTTCGACAATTTCAGATGGTTTATTTTTAAATAATGGTTTTACATTTTCGCCATATCTTGTAAATCCCATTTCTTCAAGAGCCAGAGCCATTGGAATCAACCCACTATCAATATATTGTGAATAAATAAGTACAATTCCTTCACTTACTTTTTGATTTGTAGGATTTAATATATTATCCAAAATACATTTGATCTTTATACTATATTTCCCAATAACTTCTTGAGAGAAAATTCTACCATAATTGTCAATAGTTGATTTTTTATATTCAAAACTACCTTTTTGAGGAGGAGATTTCTCATCAACAAAAGTCATCATTCTCTCTAAACCTATTTTACCCGTTAACTGGTGCGGATCAATAGACATTTCATCCATTCTACTTGAAGAAGATGTTCCGCCTAGTTTAAGAGCTTTAGTTATTGTAGAAGGCGCTTGTGCTATAGCAGACAAAACATTACTTACATTAGGTAGTAGTGTATTTGTAGTAGGTACCAATGTATTTACAGTCGGTACCAAAGTATTTACAGTCGGTACCAAAGTATTTACAGAAGGTACCAAAGTATTTACAGAAGGTACCAAAGTATTTACAGAAGGTACCAAAGTATTTACAGTCGGTACCAAAGTATTTACAGAAGGTACCAAAGTATTTACAGTCGGTTCTTCTTTTTCCTCTTCTATTTCAGTATCTGATTGTACAATAGGTTCTTCTTTTATTTCGTCTTCATCTTCATCTTCATCTTCAAAACTTAACTCAGAAAAACTTTCTGAAAAGTCATCAGACAATTTTTCAGAAGGTATTTCATCCAGAATTGTTTTTAATCCTGGAACTGGATATGAAATAATTAAAGCTTCTAATGGTGTTTGTAATAGTGTGTATCCAAATGATTCCATATTTTCAAAACTGGGCATATCTCTAACAATACCAGTTTTGGTAGTTATAGAAAATTTTTTATTTCTCAAATTATAAATAATATATTTATAACAACAATATTGACATTTTCCGCAATTATTGCAATTTCCAATTGTATTCAAGTATAAACTGAGAATACGTTTTTTATCCTCATGCTGTATTTTTTTAAGATTCATTTGATATGATGGATATTTAATAAAAGGAAATGTGTGTTCTTTTGCAAATTCACTCGGAAAAATTCTATAAGGGAAAGTGTAAGGATTTTCACCTCTAACAAATGAAACATAACCAGTCGCTTTTCTAATAAGCAATTCTTCGCCGGTTTTTTTAAAGTCACCATTCTTATCAAATATATCTTTTACTTCAATTCTACTACGTCTATCGTTTGTATTCATTAAGTTTAATAACCAAACAATTTCTTTATAACTATTATACATAGGTGTAGCCGAGAGAAAAAGGAATCGTAGATTTTCTGCTGCCTTAACAAGTAATTCAAGATTAATAGCCACTTTTTTATTTTCATTATCATCTGTTTTACGAATATTATGCACCTCATCAATTACTATTAATCGGCTATTAAATTCAACACGCAACCGTTGAATTATTCTTTTATTTAAGGTAACCTTTACATCTTTAAGCATATTAATTTTATTTTTATCACCAGGATTTATTTTATCGCCTTTTTTATACACTTTCTCTTTCTCTTGTTCAATTTCTTCATAGTTCATTGTTTTGATAATGTAATTAGCAAATTGACCATAACCTAAAAATATGTAATAAGAATTAATAAGATTTTTAATTTGATAGGCCACTTTTTCCTTTGATAAACCTTTCATATTCATAGGATTAATTTCTTTTAATAATTTGTTACCAGTACATGCTCGTACATTCCATATACCATCGACTAGTTTTAGTTTTCTCTCATCAAATAATTGTAATTTGAAATTATCTTGAACGTTTTCTGACGCAACAATCATAATTCTTTTAGTAATTCCCATTTGCTTCATATAGTCTCTCATGTCTTCGCATACACCAATCGCACTACATGTTTTCCCAGAGCCTAACCCGTGATACAATAACAAACTACTATAAGGTGTTTGAAATGATAAAAAGTTTTTAATAAATGCTTGATGAGGTTGTAATTCAAACTCAGCATTAGCTAATAAATCAGCGTGTTCTTTAATGTTGGCATGAATGGTGCCGTCATATTTTGTATCATTAAACTCTTTTTTAGAGGCAATTTTAATATTAAAATTTTTATCACTTAAATTAGGATATAAATAAGGAGCTGTCTCAGGATGAGTAGATAAATAATTACTTTCAACGATTTCCCTCTTTAGTAAAAATTTATTACATTCAGTTGAATATAATTTATCGTCATTACAATTTATTTTACTAAATTCAGTTTCCAAGTCTTTTTCGCTAATTGGAACATTAGCTATTTCAGAAAGAGACGGTGTCGATATAGATGCTATATTTATATTTTCGTCACTTGATGTATGTGAAGATTTATCTGGTTCTATACTTGATGAGTCAGAAGAATCCATAATTAAATGCTTCTTTTTTGTTTGATTTTTTATCATAATACTATATATTATGAATATAATCTATATTCTTGTAATACTTTATTAATATTTATAATCAATTTCTTTTTTTCTAAATTATATGGTCTTATTGATTCTAAACAATCGTCAATCGTCTTCCATTCTAATTTGCTAACCTCGGTTACTTGAAAATTATCCAAAAAATCGCATGTTTCATTCATATATGCCAAAAAATACTTGTGTTTATATGATTTATGATTTGTCCCAATAAATATTTCTTCAAATGGTAAAACGTTTTCTACAATAATAATTTTGTCTTGTGAAATACCCGTTTCTTCTTCAAATTCTCTCAAAGCACATTCTAAATCCTTTTCTTTGTGATTACGCCTTCCTTTTGGAAACTCCCATTCAGTTTCAGACCAATTTGTGGTGCTTTTGTCAAAAATATCCTTCAGTTTTATAAAGTCGTCATTTACATTGACTCCATTTCTAATTAAATCCATTTTTTTAGAAGACGATTGTTCTTCATTTTTATATTGAACATTTAAAGTTTCTCCCCACATATTCTGCCATAAATCTTCAAATGGATCGTTAAGAATTCGTTCTTTTTCTACAATAGACATTTCATTTACTATATTTTGAATTTGATAAATGTTATAAGGTGAATATTTGCCTCTAATAAAATCAATATACCCAAAACTATCTTTTCGTCTTATCATAAGAAATTGTAACCCTTTTTCACTAGACCTAAAAACTATAATGCCATAACTTGTAATTGGTAATTTACATTGATGAAATAAATGTCCTTGCTTGCCACAGTTATTACATAAATTTGTATTTTTATTCATACCTAGCTAAACTAGATACAATATGTTTAAATATATATTTAATTTAATATACAAAAATGTATAAGATAGTTTAATATTGAATATTTTTTTAATACAAAATATTAATGTCAACCGTTTATCTTGATCCAAAAGTATGGGGGCCTCATTATTGGTTTTTTTTACATACATTAGCAATGACTTACCCAAATCATCCAAACGCAGTTACTAAAAAGAAATACTATGAATTTATTCAAAATCTGCCATTGTTTTTACCAGTTGAAGAGATATCAGGCGAATTTAGTAAACTTATTGATAGATATCCTATTGCGCCTTACTTAGATAACCGAGACTCTTTTGTAAGATGGATGCATTTTATACATAATAAAATTAATGAAAAATTAGAAAAACCTCAATTGACATTAAATGATTTTTTTGTACAATATTACGACCAGTATAAATCACAGGATATAAAATTAGCGTACTATTCTAAGCTAAGAGAAAAAGCAATGTATTGCGTAATATTAGCTTCTATTATAGGAACAATATATTATTTATACGATAAATGAAAATAATACGTATATATTTATATTTATATTTATATAATATAAATGACAAATAAAAATTCAAATAAAAATTCAAATAAAAATTCAAAAAAAGGAGGAAAAGCAATTGCTTCTGGAGGTTTTGGCTGTGTTTTCAGCCCAGTATTGAAATGTAAAGGTAGCTCCAGCTCTTCAAAAAGAGAAATAGGTAAAATAAGTAAATTGATGACAAATAAACATGCTATAGCGGAATATGAAGAAATAAATAGGATAAAGGATAAATTAAAGTACATTCCAGATTATAATGATTTTTTTTTAGTTAGTGATTTAACTATTTGTAAGCCATCTAAATTATCCGCACTAGATTTAAAAAATTTTACAGAAAAATGTACTGCTTTACCAAAAGATAATATTACAAAATCAAATATAAATGATAATTTGGATAAAATAATGGCAATAAATATGCCGAATGGTGGTTTGCCAGTTGATGATTATATATATGAAGATGGTGATTTTACAAAAATATATATTTTGAATAAATCGCTAATAAGTTTATTAATAAATGGAATAGTTCCAATGAATAAAGAATATATATATCATTGCGATATAAAAGATTCAAATATATTGGTGGATGCGTCAACAGAAAATATTAAATCCAGATTAATTGATTGGGGTCTTTCTACAGAGTATATTCCATTTAAAAATAATAAATTCCCAAAATCATGGAGGAATAGGCCTCTACAATTCAATGTGCCATTTTCTGTGATTATTTTTACGGATGCTTTTGTTGAAAAATATACAGCATTTATTGAAGAAGGAGGTAACCCTGACGAAACCTCTTTGAAACCTTTTGTAATTAGTTATATTCATTTTTGGATTCAAAAGAGAGGCGCTGGACATTACAAACTTATAAATGAAATAATGTATATTTTATTTAATAATAAATTAACAACCATGGATGATGAAAATAAAAAAATAATAATAGAAAATGATTTTACACTTACATATATAACAGATTATATAGTAGAAATATTGATTCATTTTACAAAATTTAGACCAGATGGTTCATTAAATTTGCGTGAATATTTAGACAATGTGTTTATAAATAATGTGGACATTTGGGGGTTTTGTATGTCATATTTTCCATTGTTAGAAGTATTAAACAACAATTACAATAAATTGAAACCATCTGAAGTAGAGATGTTTGAAATTATAAAAGTGATTTTTATACAAATATTTGTAACAAGAATAGAAATTATAAATGTAGATGAAATTGTGAAACAATTGAATAATCTAGGTAAAGTAATTGAGACAAATATGAACAATACTCAAAATAAAATAAGTTCTTCAGCAAGTGTAATAAAAATGAATTCTAAAAGAAGAATAATTAAGGGAATAACAGGTAAAACACATATTCCAAAAACATCAAGAGTTTCATTTAAGAGACTTTCAAAATCGAAAACAAGAAGATTTAAAAAATTGTTAATGATATCGGCAAAAATAAATAATAAATAATAAATAATAAATAATAAATAATAAATAATAAATACTATAATTTAATAAATAAAATATAACAATAATATATAAAAATGACCACCGACTTTTCTAAGCTTTGTACTCCAGCA
>Ga0209443_1000716_pt1 | contig 22213 bp, 18 predicted proteins | sample LauGreBMM110DCMD_2_FD_187571 | JGI IMG/M metagenome (GOLD analysis project Ga0209443, IMG submission 187571) | Freshwater lake microbial communities from Lake Michigan, USA - Su13.BD.MM110.DCMD (SPAdes) (version 2) | ecosystem: Environmental > Aquatic > Freshwater > Lake | place: Lake Michigan... | reverse complement strand
AGTGTTTAAATTGCGAAGGTAAACTAACAAAAAAATGAATAGTCAATCGATACAGGTTCTCCAATTTGGAACAGGAAATTTTCTCCGAGGTTTTATCGAGCCTCTAATCGAAGAACTAAACCGACAAGGTGAATCGCTACAGGTTTGCCTAGTTCAAAGTACCGATGGCAGCACCCTTCAAGGATTGCGTGCACAAGACTATGCCTACGAAGTGTATGTAGCGGGTAGAGACCAAGGCCAAACCATCGAGAAATTTCAATCCATCACCTGCATTAAGGATGGACTTAGCTTACCTAATGATTCTGAAAAGTTCCTTTCATTTGCTAGTTCACCAGAACTGAAATACCTCATTTCCAATGTCACTGAGGCGGGATTGGTTTGGAAACAGGAAGGTCTCAAAGATCAAATCGCTAGCTCCTTTCCTGGAAGGCTTACCCAATGGCTTTACACTCGATTTGAACAAGCTCCAGAATTAGAAACAATCCTACTCCCTTGCGAACTCATTCCCAACAATGGGGAATACTTGAAAAGTTTAATCCAGCAGCATGCATTGGCCTGGAACCTTGATCCTCAATTCTTGCAATGGGTCAACATGCACTGTCGTTTTCACAATACATTGGTCGATCGAATTGTCCCTGGCTTTCCAAAGCACCTTGAGGGAAAAGCGGCTCTATACACCGTACAGGTAGAACCCTATCTTTTTTGGGGAATTGAAGGGAGTGAGCAAGATCTTGAAAAATTACCTTTCCGAAAGGGCAAAGGGGTAGTGCTAACCGACTCACTTATATCCTACACCAAACGTAAAATCAGCATTCTAAATGGTCTGCATACCTATCTGGCTGCCTTTGGCATGTTAAAGCAAATCAAGACGGTTCAGGAATATGTACAGGACACCGATCGACTTCATGCACTCAATTTGTTGGTGGAAGAGGAAATATTTCCGTTTTTAAACCAGCCCTTGGATTCCCTTCGAGACTATACATCGGCCATTTTTGACCGATTTAAAAATCCCTACATGGCGCATGCACTGCATGATATTTCTTTACAGTCCATAGCCAAGTTCAAAAGCCGATTGTTACCTATTTGCACCTATTTTTTAGAAAAACAGGGAGCACTACCACCTCGAATCAGTGCTGGTTTGGTCGCGCTACTGCTTTGCCACCTTCGCTATCCAGAACTAATGCGGGATACAGAAGAAACGAAACACTATTTCAAGCAACTTCAAGCCAGGGATGAATCTGAATTGGACAAAGTCATTCTTACCAGTCAGGAGTTGTTTAGCTTTCTCGATAGGTCCAGTTTGGAACTTGCCTATGCCAACCTAAATACACAGCCCTAGTTTTCGGCAAAACTAATACAAGCAACGAATCAAGGTGAAATTAGGGTCTGTCCGACTGTTAAATACTACGAATCATCCAGCTAACTTATCTTGCTTGCCAACCCAATAGGCCCAGAAAAGAAGAATGGGGTGAAAAATCAATAATCGAACCCAACCCATCCATTCCGGAACACAAAGAACTCCGTCAATGCAAGAGCCCACCTGAATGAAGTACACATGGGAAGGGATAAAACAAACCAATAACCCAAAAATGCCCCAGGCAGCACGCTTGCGAGTAGGCAAATACAAGACGCCCAAACCCAGTAAAATCTCCGCAACTCCAGAAAGAATATTGATGAGTTCAGGATTGGAGAAAAACGGAGGAATGAGTGGAAGGTAAAAATCGGGGGTATTAAAATGATTGACACCCGCTACCAGGTAAAAATAACCCATGCTGTAAATAAGGAACTTCTGAGCAAATTTTTTCATTCTATTTTTTTTATAGCAATAAGATACAAAGAAAATAACTCAACCCTTTATCGCAATTCCTCCAGGTCGTAATCTTTGCCCTTCCCCCATTGCAACAACTCGTGCAAGGTATAATACTCCAGGGTATCCAAATCTTTAATCCGAAAATTTTCTCCAGATATCCAAGCCATCACTTCAATTTTTCGGATTTCCCCCTGATTGACCAGTCGGTAAACCCTCCCTACTCTCAAATTATCTAAAGCCAGTGGCATCAGGATTTGGCTTTAATTAAGGCACCTGAAGCTTCAAAGGTGATTTCTTTTTTAGACGCGGTGATCGCTTCTATGGCTTCCTTGGATTTGCCCTGATCTTCTGCATAGTGTCGCAAGGTTTCCACATCAGTTTCGGTCAAGGTCGCAATCCCTTCAATCGTAATGGAAAATCCTTGGGAGTTGGTGGGGATAAAAAATCCATAGTCTTTAAAGGTTACGCGCATGCTAGACCCGTTTGGCAGCTCCATGGCAAACCAACAGCCTTTGTTGGTACATACCTCCTTAATTTGTCCAGAAACTTTTCCTGTAAAGGTTCCAGAAGATTCCACTTTTTGTACAAGAATGGCCGTAGTCACTACAGCAGCTTCTTTCACCACATCACCATAGTTTCCAGGAACCACCTTGGCTTCACCTACCAATTCATAGGTGGTTTTTTGAGACACAATACCCGTTTTTTGGCAAGCAGCAAGGCCCGCAATAAGCGCAATCATTAAAATTTTAACCTTCATTTTCATCGTTCAAATAGATAGTTGACAAATATATCTAGGAGGTTGCTCCAATCAAGCGCCTAAAAGAGCACCTATCTTCCTTACACCAACTTAAGCTTCAAAAATAGGTGAAAAGTCCTTGCCTCAAAAGTAATTTGTGAGCAGACTCCTCCTTCATTCGAAAAAAACATTAAATAAACCAATCCAGCCCATCGCTTGTTTGCCTTTTGGATAACCTTATATTTCCAGGAACTCAAAAACAAAAAAGATTTGTAACAAATACAGGAATAAATGGCCGTATTTTTTGACAAATCATTAATTTTAGTGATTAAAATTTTAGCTCCTCCATGCCAAAAACCAAAAAATTCATCATTGATTTTGACAGTACCTTCACCCGTGTGGAGGCCTTAGATATCTTAGGAGAAATCAGCCTTTCTGGTGATCCCCAACAACAGAAAAAGTTGCAAGCGATCAAGGATATCACCGACAAAGGAATGGATGGAAGCCTAACTTTTAGAGAAAGTCTAGAACAACGACTCGATATCCTTCAAGCCAGTAAAAGCCAAATCGCAGAATTAATTATCATTCTGAAGCAAAAAGTCTCCAAATCCTTCGAGCGGAATAAGGATTGGTTAAAGGATAATGCAGCCGATGTCTTTATCATTTCCAATGGCTTCAAGGATTTTATCATCCCCATTGTGACCGAGTACGGAATTAAGCAGGAGAATGTCTTTGCCAATGACTTGATTTACAATGAGAGTGGAAAAATCATCGATTTCAACCGGGAAAACCCCCTTTCGAAAAATAATGGCAAATCGGAAACCATCCGAGACATCAACTTGGATGGCGACATTTATGTCATTGGAGATGGCTACACCGACTACGAAATTAAGGCATCTGGTCTGGCAAACAAGTTTTATGCTTTCACCGAAAATGTAAGCCGCCCAAAAGTCACCAGCCAAGCAGATCACATCGCACCAAGCTTTGATGAGATCCTGTACATCAACAAATTAAACACGAAGTTTTCCTACCCAAAAAGTAGAATTAAGGTTCTCCTTCTTGAAAATGTACACCCCATTGCCCTTGAACTTCTAAAAGAGGAAGGGTATCAAGTGGAAGTTGCTTCGGGTGCCATGAGTGAAGAAGAGCTCTGTGAAAAGATTCGAACTATCTCAATCCTCGGCATACGCTCCAAAACTACAGTTACCAAAAAGGTGCTTGAAAACGCGAATCGACTCTTGGCAATTGGTGCTTTTTGCATCGGTACCAATCAGATTGATTTGGAGGAATGCCAAAAAAGAGGGGTTGCAGTTTTCAACGCACCCTTTTCGAATACCCGATCCGTCGTAGAAATGGCCATCGCGCAAATCATTTTCTTGATGCGCAGGTTCCAAGACAAATCCCTCGGAATGCACCAAGGAATATGGGATAAATCAGCAACGGGTTCCTTTGAAATTCGGGGTAAAAAACTAGGAATCGTTGGCTATGGGAACATTGGCGCTCAGCTTTCGGTACTGGCAGAAAACCTAGGAATGAATGTTTTCTATTACGATGTAATTGAAAAACTTGCCCTTGGAAACGCTACCAAAATGAACTCTTTGGATGAATTATTGGCTACCTGCGATGTCATCACTTTGCATGTGGATGGTCGAAAAGACAATAGTTGCCTCATTGATCAGGAAAAAATCTCAAAAATGAAGCCAGGCACCCTCCTACTCAACCTGAGCCGAGGGCATGTAGTGGACATTCCTGCACTAAGAGCGGCTATTCTTTCAGGACATGTCGGAGGCTGTGCGGTAGACGTATTTCCTGAAGAACCAAAAAACAACAAGGAAAGCTTCGAATCAGAACTCAAAGGATTGCCAAATACCATTCTTACCCCGCATATTGGAGGAAGTACCCTAGAAGCGCAGGAAAATATTGCCCGATTTGTGCCTGGAAAAATCATGGAATATGTCAATACAGGAAACACCTACAACTCGGTCAACTTCCCCAATATTCAGCTTCCATTCTTGAAAGATGCGCATCGACTCATTCACTTGCACCAGAATGAACCAGGAGTTTTGGCAAAAATCAATCTAGTGCTGGCCAACTATCAGATTAACATTGTGGGCCAATACCTAAAAACAAATGAAAAGATCGGGTATGTGATCACGGACATTGACAAAGTATACGATCCAGATGCGATTGAGACCTTGAAAAATATTCCAGGTACCATTCGCTTTAGAACCCTTTATTGATTTTTAACACATAAAAAAAACCCTTGAGGGCTTTTTTTATGCTTTTCCGTAGAGGTCTTCATAATAGGTCTGGTAGGCTCCTGAGGTAACCCGATTCAGCCAAGCTTCGTTGGCCAAATACCAGTCAATAGTCAGCTCTATTCCTTCTTCAAACTGCAAACTAGGTTCCCAGCCTAACTCCTGCTGAATCTTGGTAGCATCGATGGCATAGCGCAAATCATGCCCGGCACGATCCTGCACAAAAGTGATCAGCTTCTCAGAAGCGCCAGCCTCACGGCCAAGCTTGCCATCCATCTTTTGGCACAATAGCCGAACGATGTCTATATTTTTCCACTCATTGAAGCCTCCGATGTTGTAGGTCTCTCCAGGCTTTCCCTTATGGAATACCACATCAATGGCACGCGCATGATCCTTCACAAATAACCAATCCCGAACATTCTCACCCTTCCCATACACTGGCAATGGCTTATTATTCTTGATGTTATGGATGCATAGCGGAATCAACTTTTCTGGAAAATGGTTTGGTCCGTAATTATTTGAACAGTTAGAAACCACCGTTTTCATTTTGTAGGTATTCGCATAGGCCCTTACAAAGTGATCTGAAGCCGCTTTCGATGCAGAATAGGGGGATTGAGGATCGTAGGCTGTAGTCTCTAAGAAAAACCCTCCATCGTGTAAGGAACCATATACTTCATCCGTTGATACATGATAGAACAGGTGTTGATCCAAGGCTCCAGCCCATTCTTTCTTGGCTACATTGAGCAGGTTCACTGTTCCAAACACATTGGTTCGCACAAACGCCAAGGGATCTGAAATAGATCGGTCTACATGAGATTCAGCAGCCAGGTGAATGACATCCGTAATTCCATGCTTCGCAAAAATCGCTTCCAAAGCCTGCTCATCTTGAATATCTGCCTTTTCAAAAAAGTAGTTGGATGCACCCTCTACCTCAACCAAGTTCTCCAAGTTGCCCGCATAAGTCAAGGCATCTAGATTAATTATCCGATACTGCGGGTAGGTAGCCACAAAAAGTTTGACTACATGAGATCCAATAAATCCGGCTCCTCCAGTAATTAAAATTGATTTTGACATATTAGAATTGATAAAAGTTCATATACCATTTGGTGAATTCAGCCACCCCTTGGGCCACCGAAGTTTTTGGCTCGTAGCCCATATCCTTCACCAAATCGCTGATATCGGCATGTGTTTCGACTACATCTCCAGGCTGCATGGGAAGAAACTCCATCTTTGCCTTTTTTCCAAGCCCTTTTTCAATAGCTGCAATAAATTCAAGCAAAGGCACCGGGGAAGAGTTCCCAATATTGTACAGTTTGTAGGGAGCCGTAGAACTCGAAGGATCGGGACGCTGCCGGTCATAGTTGGGGTTAGAAGTAGCTGGCCGATCTGCCACGCGAATTACACCAGAGACAATATCGTCGATGTAAGTGAAATCTCGTTTCATTTGGCCCTGATTAAATACTTGAATGGGTTCTCCTTTTCGAATTGCATCGGCAAAAAGAAAATAAGCCATATCAGGTCTTCCCCAAGGGCCATACACCGTAAAAAAGCGGAGTCCTGTAGTCGGGATTCCAAAGAGATGGCTGTAGCTATGGGCCATCAACTCATTTGCCTTTTTGGAGGCAGCATAGAGCGAGATCGGATGATCCACTCCATCGGAAGTCGCGAAGGGCATTTTGGCATTGCTCCCATAAACCGAACTCGATGACGCAAAAACAAAGTGCTTCACCGGATAAAATCGACAGCACTCCAAAAGGTGTAAAAATCCTGTAAAGTTGCTGTGCAGGTAATCCTCTGGATGAAGAATTGAATTTCGCACTCCTGCTTGGGCAGCCAAATGAATGACTACATCAAATTTTTCCGTTTCAAATAGGCGAAGCAAAAATTCCTTATCTACCAAATCCGTCTGAATAAAACGATAGTTAGCTGATTTTGAAGAGGTAACGAAAATTCCAGATCCTATCTTTTCTCGAGCAATCCCTGATTCAGCCAATCGCGCAAATTTAAGTTCAAGGCTGTAATAGGAATTGATACTATCCATTCCAACAACCTCTGCTCCACTTGCCACCAAGTGTTGGGCTACATGAAATCCTATAAATCCCGCCGCTCCTGTAACAAGGTATTTCATGGTTTGCAAAACAAGATTATATCCCAAATTAAAATCATAGCAACCTTTAATCTTTATTTCTTACCAGTTGACGATAACCATCCAACTGCAGTTGGCGCATTGATTTTCGGTCAAATTTCTCTTGAACTTCTTCAAAGAGAGTTTCGGCATAGCTAGCTAAAACTTCCCGCTTTACATAAGCAAACTCCAAGGCTTCTTTCAAAACTTGAACCTCTCCCAAAGGAAAGACCAAACCAGTCTTTTGCTGTTTGATAAAGGAGGTATTCCCGATACAATTGGAACAAATAATCGGTACCTGCATCGCTGCAGCCTCCAAAAGTACATTGGAAAACCCTTCTTCATGTGAAGCGTGAACCAATACATCTGCTAGTGCGAGATGATGTGCTACATGGTCAGTCCAATCGATTTGTACGACACGCGGATGTTCTCTAATGGTTTGGATAGTTTCTTGGCTAAGGGGTTCCTCCTCTTGTTCAAAAGTACCAATAAGCACCAATTTGGACTTTGAAACAATCTTGGATTTTAAAAAAGCAGCAACCAAGTCTTCGATTCCTTTTCGTTTAATCAGCTTTCCTACAGCTAAAATAATGAAATCATTTTCTCCTGGCAGAATGCGCATGGTGGCCGCTACCAAGTGATTTTCTTTCAGTACCTGCCGATTAAATTTTTCTAAATCAACACCTAGTGTAGACCCACTACCTAGCAAATTCAACTTGGTGGTTTCAATTCCAGAATTGCTGGTAAAAAAAGAAAGCATTCCAGTCGAGTTGACCCAAAGGCTTGTGGCATTGGAATAGGTCCATTTTTCAGGAAGCGTGAACCCTTTCTGAGGTTCTTTTGCATGCATTGGCATCTCAGTGATACTATGTATGCGATGCTGAACTCCAGCCCATTTGGCGGCAAGCATTCCCAAGGAACCAGTTTTGGAATCGTAGCTATGGACTACATCCGGCTTTTCTCTTCGTATTAATTGGAATAGGAGCCAAAAAGAAATGAAATCTTCAACATAATTAACCCCCTTCACAAAAGGAATGACCTCGTGAGGAACCCCTTCTGATCGACAGATCTGTTGCACTTCTCGCCCATCCGAACTGACCAAAAGTACCTCCCAACCTTGCTCCATCATCAACTTAGGCTGACCAGAGAGTGAAAATTTGAAGGATGTTGGCTCGGTGGAAAGAAATAAAATCTTGGGCATTTAAAGAATAGTATGAAATACAAAGGTAAAATTTTCTTAGAAGAACTTGATCAAAAATATGGAGGGGAAATAGAAGAATGAAAATTGAAACACTAGCTTAACCAGGCGACCCAAAAAAAGCAGCTCAATGAAAAATACAATGGTTTTTTTCATTGGATTCTTTCAAGAGTTTTATTCTGCCTAAACCTTCTTAAAATCTATAATTAAGCATTTTTAAACAAAATAAAATTAATAAATAAAACTAATTTATTTTTATTTTCTTGTTTTATTACAATTTTTTATTTTTATTTTAATTTTAATAATTTTATTTTCTAACTATTTTAATTAGTTTTATGACGGGTGATTAAACTTTTAATATTTCTTTTTTAAATGAATCTATTTTTAGAGGAAGGACTTCCGAGTAATTTTTTCCTTCTTTCGCTTTTTTGATTTCCCTCTCAAACACAGAAAGCCTTCTTTCCGAAATCGCTCCCATTGAATTTATGGGATTACTTCAGAAAGAAGGCTTTTTTGTAGTCTACCTAAACTCGCTTAATCGAAGAGTTCAGCCAACTTCGCTTCTAGGCTAGGGCCTCTCAAATCTTTTGCAATGATTTTTCCATCTGGATCAATCAAATAAGTAGCAGGAATGGCTTGAATTTGGTACAGCACTGCAGCAGCGGAATTGAAGTAAAGCAAATCAGAAACCTGCGTCCAGTTCAATTGATCATCAGCAATGGCTTTTACCCAATCCTCACGGCTACGATCCAAGGAAACTCCAAAAACCTCAAAGCCCTTAGCATTGTATTGGGAAAACAAGCGAACGACATTTGGATTTTCTTGCCTACAAGGCTTGCACCATGCAGCCCAAAAATCAATCAGCACATACTTACCTCGCAAATCTGATAGTTTAGTAGTTTTTCCACTCGGATCAGGAAGCACAATATCTGGCGCCACCTGACCTACTGCCAATGCTCTCAATTCATCAAGCTGCTGCTTCATTTGGAGAATGGCACTGGTGCCAGGATAGGTATCATTAAGTTTGGTGACCAGCGCGTCAATAAAGGAGAAATCATTTTGTGGGTTCAACAGTCCTATAGCCGCCAATGAAGCAAACGAATTGCCCATACTCTCAATCATTTCTTTCACGTTTACTACTTGCTGGGATTCCAAGGTCATGGCATCCATCTGAATTTGCTGAATTACCGCTGCATCGTTTTTACTCATTGCCTCGTAGTAACGCTCATTGAGCTGATTAACCTTAACTTGGTATTCCTCCATTAGCTTTTCAAGCTTCAACATTTCTTTGCTGTCCTGGGAACCTTCAATTTGGAGGCTATTTTGGTCAGAGAAGTTGAACTTAACCTCAACATCTTCTGTGTACAGAGCCAACTTAACCACACGCTGTCCGTAAAGATTTAATTCATAAAAAGTTGGGGCACTAATCGAATCAAATTCAAAGGAAAAGTCTCCATTTGATTTAATCTCCAACGTATCAAGCACCTTGGGTCTGCTGTCTGTATATTGGGAAAGTACCACCACTCCCTGCGGTACATTTTGAAGATTTCCTGTGATGATCACTTTTTCACCAACAGAATCTGTTCCTCCACAAGAGAACAAAGCAATGGTGGCACTAACCAAAATTCCTAACATAGATTTTTTCATAGTTTAATTCGCTAATAATTCACTGAAAATCCGGGAAGCAACTTTTGGGTCCGCCTTCCCCCCTGATTTTTTCATCAACTCACCCATAAACAACCCCAAAAGACCTTTTTTTCCAGACTTGAACTCCTTTACCTTGTCAGGATTTTCAAGAAGTACCTCCTTTGCTAAAGGAACTAGGTAGCTCGCATCACTTTCTTGGATCAGATTAAGCTGCTCCGCGATTGCCAAGGGTGTAACTGTTGGATTCCGGATAAGTTCAGGATAAATCTTTTGAGATGCAACCGAAAAAGAAACCTGCCCCTCTTCCACCAACGCAATGAGTTGGGCTACTACTTCCACCCCCAAGGGGAAAGTAAGGAAAGAGGTCCCGGTTTCATTCAAATAAGACTTGATAGGACCCATCATCCAATTGGAAGCTGCTTTGTAGTGCTCCGTCTTGGTACAAAGGGCTTCAAACCAGGTAGCCGCTTCTTTACTTTCTGTCAACAAGGCCGCATCGTACCGAGGCAGTCCATAGTTTGCTATAAATTTTCGATACAATGCAATGGGCAATGCGGGCAGCTGTGCATTTACTGAATCAATCCAATCTTCCGTGAGTAGTAAATGGGGCAAGTCGGGCTCTGGAAAATACCTGTAATCATTCAGTTCCTCCTTGGTTCGCATACTGCTTGTAAAGCCCCCATCCGCATCAAAAGATCGCGTTTCGGAAACAATCTCCTGCCCTAGTTCCAATAATCCAACTTGACGCTGGTATTCAAAGTCGATTGCATGCCCCAGGTTGCGAAAGGAATTCATGTTTTTTACCTCCACCTTCTTTCCAAGAGTTTCCATTCCACGAAGTCTAATAGATACATTCGCATCGCATCGCAGTGATCCTTCTTCCATTGTGCCATCACAAATCTCCAGGTACATCACCAACTTACGGATCTCGGCTAAAAATGCAACTGCCTCCTCAGACGATCGAATGCAAGGTTCTGTGACAATCTCAATAAGGGCTGTTCCTGCTCGGTTGAAATCCACCCAACTAGCTTCCTTTCCAGGAGCATGAATCAATTTACCAGCATCCTCTTCCAAATGAATCCGATTCAATTGAACTTCTAGTTCGCTTCCATCCTCCAAAATGAGGGGGACTTTGCCCCCGATGCAAATAGGTTCCTTATCCTGCGTGATTTGGAAGCCCTTGGGTAGGTCTGGATAAAAATAATTCTTGCGATCAAAGCTTGAGCGATGGCTGATGGTACATTGACAGGCCAAACCCATCCGCACAGCATAGTTAACCGCATTCATATTGAGTTTGGGAAGGGTGCCGGGATGTCCCAAAGAAATCACAGAAACCTGGGTATTGGGCTCAGCCCCGAAGCTGGTCGCATCTTCTGCAAATAGTTTACTGGAAGTTGACAGTTGTGCATGAACTTCCAGTCCTACCACCAATTGGTATTTGTCTGCTAGTTCTTTGGACAACATGGCTCTTTTAAAATCAATTACAACAAGATGGACTTTGCTTTGGCAACCACCTGAGGCAAACCATTGAGGTCCTTCCCTCCTGCAGTCGCGAAGAAGGGTTGTCCACCTCCGCCTCCTTGGATTTCTTTAGCAAGTTCACGAACTAGATTTCCAGCATGCAAACCCGTTTCTTCCAATAAAGACTCATCGATAAATACAGCTACTTGAGGGGTGTCGTCTATCGTGGCTGCCAAAACAATGCAGGCCTTGGAAACCTCATTTTTGAGTTCATACACCAACTTCTTCAATGAGTCTGCATTGGGTAGTGTCACAGCAGCAATCAATACCTGCATGCTGTCTTTCTGAACAAACTGACCTTTCAACTGGTCTTTTACTCCAGCTGACTTTTCTAGGTACAGCTGCTCAATTTCTTTTCTTAATTCATTACGCTCTTGAACCAAGGATTCCACTGCCTTTACCAGGTCTCTTGGATTTTTTAAGAGTTCTTGAAGTTCTTTAACCAAGCCCTCTTGCTCCCGAATATAAGTTTCTGCACCAGTAGCCGTAATCGCCTCAATACGACGCACCCCAGCTGCAATAGATCCCTCTGAAGTAATTTTAAAAAGTCCTATTTGGCTCGTCTCAGACACGTGAGTGCCACCACATAACTCCACAGAATATTCTTTACCAAATGTTATGACACGAACAAAATCCCCATATTTCTCACCAAAAAGGGCGGTTGCACCCAATTTTTTTGCGTCTTCAATAGGAACATTCCGTTGTTCAAATAAGGCTACATTCTCTCTAACCTTGGAATTAACAAGTACCTCTACTTTCGCAATCTCCTCCTCCGTCATTTTTCCAAAGTGGGAAAAATCAAAGCGAAGCAGTTGCTCATTCACCAAAGACCCACGCTGCTGAATATGCTCGCCCAATACCGACTTGAGAGCCGATTGGAGCAAGTGCGTAGCCGTGTGGTTATTCGTGGTGAGCTGTCTCTTTTCGCGATCCACCTCCGCCACAAATTGAGCATCCGCTTGTAAGGGGAGCTTTTCCACAAAATGAACGATTAAGTCATTCTCTTTTTTGGTATCTAAAACACGAATGTGTTCAGTTGGAGTTTTCAACCAGCCCGTATCTCCTACCTGACCACCGCTTTCCGCATAAAATGGCGTTTTATCCAATACCAATTGGTAGCGATCCCCTTTCTTGTCCGTGATGGTGCGGTATTTGACAATATGGGAATAGGTTTCCAGCATATCGTAACCCACAAATTCTACTCCTGAATCGTCATTCACCAAAACCCAATCGCCAGTATCTTGCTCAGAAGCTGCTCGTGAACGGGTTTTCTGCTTTTCCATTTCATCGGCAAAGCCTTTTTCGTCTACTGAAAATCCATTTTCCCGTGCGATTAATGAAGTTAGGTCTAATGGAAATCCAAAGGTATCGTATAGCTCGAATGCAGTTTTTCCTGGGATCACCTGCTGGCTACTGCCAAGCAAATCTGCTTTTATGCCATCTAACATCCGCAGCCCATTGTCTAGGGTTCGAAGGAATGAGGCTTCTTCTTCTTGAATTACTTTGGCTATAAATTCCTGCTGCGAACGAACTTCTGGGAATATATCTCCAAAATTCGCTGCAATCAGCGGAGTCAGCTCGAATAAAAATGGTTTTTGAAAATCGAGGAAGGTATAGCCGTAACGCACCGCTCTTCTCAAAATCCGTCGAATCACATATCCTGCCTTGTTGTTGGACGGGATCTGTCCATCCGCAATGGTAAAGGAAATCGCGCGGATATGGTCTACAATCACGCGGAATGCAATGTCAGTAGGCTCATCTTTCCCATAGGACTTTCCCGATTTCCGCTCCAATGCAGCGATAAAGGGCATAAATAAATCGGTATCGTAATTGGATGATTTGTGTTGAATCGCTCTTACCAAGCGCTCAAAGCCCATACCGGTATCCACGTGCGTGGCGGGTAGTTCCTTCAAACTTCCATCAGAAACACGATTGAACTGCATAAATACCAAGTTCCAAATTTCAATCACCTGGGGATGGTCGTTGTTTACCAAATCACGCCCTGGAATCGCAGCTCTTTCAGAAGCTGACCGTAAGTCAACGTGGATTTCGGAGCAGGGCCCACAAGGTCCTGTATCACCCATTTCCCAGAAGTTGTCCTTCTTAGAACCCATGATAATTCGATCCTTAGCCAAGATATTGCTCCACAGGTCATAAGCTTCTTGATCCATGGCTAGATTGTCTCCAGCATCTCCTTGGAAAACGGAAACGTAGAGAAGGTCTTTGGGCAACTTGTAGACCTCAGTCAACAGTTCCCATGCCCATTCTATGGCTTCCTTTTTAAAATAATCTCCAAAAGACCAGTTGCCTAGCATCTCAAACATGGTGTGGTGGTAGGTATCTACTCCTACTTCCTCTAAGTCATTGTGTTTACCACTTACACGAAGGCACTTTTGAGAATTGGCTACTCTTGAGAATTTGGCAACCTCATTTCCTAAAAAAGCATCTTTAAACTGATTCATCCCTGCATTGGTAAACATCAGGGTAGGATCATTTTTTACTACTATGGGAGAAGAAGGAACGTATTGGTGCTGCTTGGATTGGAAAAACTCAATAAACGTGCTTCTGATTTTTTTGGCTTCCATGGAAGAGAGTCGGTACAGTGGCTAAAACTAGTTGGGGTGCACCCGTTGAATTGGAACGAATGCAAGCCACAAATTTAATAGAATTGGCTGGCTTATGCACAGGTATTTGTGATTTTGACAAAAGCTTCAATAGGATTCTAGGTTTTATGTTAAGTTATTTTTTGGACTTACTCCCATTGATGCTTCGAAAAATGAAAACGAAAGATTCTTTTTATATTCGTTTAATTAACCCCATGCCCATGTCCTACCTAGATCAAATCGCCTCGCCAACCTTAGTCATTGACGAAAAAATCACCCGTGCCAATCTTGAAAAAATGGCTAATAAGGCAATTGCGCAAGGAAAAAAGTTAGTTCCTCACTGGAAAACTGCCCAATCCCGTATCATTGGAAACTGGGCAAAAGACTACGGCATCCGGGAGGTAACGGCATCCTCTATTTCCTTAGCCGAATACCTGTGCGGTCAAGGCTGGGATTGCATCCATATTGCTTTTCCTTTCAATATCCGGGAAATCCCAAGACTAAATCGCCTGGCAACAAAGCAAGGGATTTCGGTACAAGTGGTCAATTCAGCTACGGCAAAAGCGCTTGCAGAGGGCTTGACAGAGCAGGTAGAATTTTTTGTAGAACTCGATGCAGGCTATGGGCGAACTGGCATTCAATCTACAGATGAGGCCGAGTTGGAAGCGATTTTTAAGCAGGCAAGTGGTAGTGAATTCTTAAAGTTTAAAGGGTTCTACATCCATCCAGGGCATACTTACTATGGGAAAGACATGGACAAAATCCATTTGGAAAGTCAGGAGGCACTTGCAAAGATGAAAGCAAAGTACCTGCACCGTTTTCCAAAGGTAGTGACTCGCCTTGGCGACACTCCAGGCTGTGCCGTTCGAGAAGATTTTGGAGGGGTTGATGAATTGGGCCCGGGAAATTTTGTGTTTTTTGATTTGATGCAGGTACAGTTAGGAAGCTGTACAAAAGAAGATATTGCCGTCTGCTTGGCTGTACCCGTGGTAGATATTCGGAAAGATCGAAAGGAAATCCTCATTCATGGTGGAGGGGTGCACTTGGCCAAGGACGTACTGATCTACGAAAATGGAAGTAAAAATTTTGGGGAGATAGTCCTACTAAATGACAAAGGCTGGACTATCCCAAGCCACATTTCCTTTGTAAAAAGCATTTCCCAAGAACATGGCATTATTCAAGCTTCGGACGAGCTGTTGGCTTCCATTCAGGTGGGAGATTTGCTTGGAATCTTACCTGTACACTCCTGCATGACGGCAGATTGCATGGGTAGCTACTTGAGTTTGGATGGCCAACGAATAGACCATGCCGAGGGTAGAATTAACTAGACAGAAACTCAATTACTCGATTCAAATTGAATCCATGAAGCCCTTTTGAGTTAAACCTGATTCTTTTTCCACTTCCCTTTTTTGAAGAAATAAAGCGACACTAGCGCATGGAGAGAGTGGCAAAAAGCAATGGCAATAAAAATCCCGACATAACTCAAACCCAGTGGAAATGCGAGGAGGTAGGCCAAAGGAATTTCCAAGCCCAAGAGCACTAATGCATTGATCCAAGCGGGGGTTTTGGTGTCTCCAGCTCCATTGAAGGCTTGCGTCAGCACCATCCCTATCGCGAAGAATACGTATCCTAGGGAAATGATCCACAGTCCTTGTGCAGCCACATCTTTAACAAGTGGAATGCTCGTAAATAATCCAACCAATTGCTTGCTGAAGATTAGGTAAATTACCGTAACCGAGGCCATAAAGATGACATTGTAGCGGACGGTAAGCCATACTGCCAATTCCGCTCTTCGCTGTTTCTGGGCTCCAAGATTTTGACCTACAAGAGTAGCAGCAGCTCCAGATAGTCCCCATGAAGGTAAAATGGTGAAGATCAGTATCCGAAATGCGATGGTATAGCCCGCCAAAGCCGCCGAACCAAATTCGGCAATCATACGAGTTAACGCAACCCAGGATAGGGAATCAATCAGGGATTGTCCCATGCCTCCTAAGGATAACTCAAGGATCTTTTTGATCGTCTCCCAGCTTAATGCCATGTTTTCCCTGAGGATCTTGAGTTTATGCTTGCCATTAAACAAGTGGTACAACTGGTATACCACCCCCATACTCCTGCCGAAGGTGGTTGCTATCGCTGCTCCATCTAGTCCAAACCCTTCCCAAGAACCAATTCCAAAAATCAACAAAGGATCCAATACAATGTTGAGCCCATTCGCAATCATTAAGGACCGCATCGCATGGTGCGCTTGACCTGCACCTCGAAATGCTCCATTGCATAAGAAAAGCAAAAGAATGGCTGTATTGCCTGCAAATACAATTCTGGCATAATTAGACCCTGATTCAATCAACTTTTCGTCGGCGCCCATCAAGCGGAGTAGCTCTGCTGCATACAGCCAGCCCAACACCCCAAGGACTATGGAAATAAAAGTACCCACCAGCAACAGTTGAAAGGTAGCGGCCCCTGCATCTTTGTAGTTCTTTTCACCAAATCGTCGAGATACAAGTGCGGTCGCTGCCATGCTCAAGCCGAAACCCAGCGCATAAGTCAACACAATGACCGACTCGGTCAATCCCACCGTCGCAATGGCGTATTCCCCAAGTTGTGCCACAAAAAATAGGTCCACAATGGCAAATGAAGATTCCATCATCATTTCCAAGATCATCGGTAGCGCAAGAATAAAAATGGCTGTCTTTAAAGGAAGACGGGTAAAATCTTGCTCCTTACCTAAAAGGGCATCTTTAATCAGTTGCCAGGTCATAAAAATTAAGGTAAACTAATAAAGCTCCCCCATCTAGGAAGGGTGAAGCACGGAAATCGGAGCACAAAAAAACAAAAAAAAACCGCGAATTCGCGGTTTTTAAATGAAATAAGTCGGAATCCTTTAAGCTAAGCCCAATTTTTCGAGGTGCGCTTCTTTGATTTTTCGGCGCAAAATCTTGCCTACATTGGTCTTTGGAAGTTCGTCCGTAAAAAAGACCTCCTTAGGAACTTTGTAATTGGTCAAAAACTCTTTGCAGTGGGTAATCACCTTTTCTTCCGTCAGTGTTTGGTCTTTTTTGACTACATAAGCCACCACCTTCTCCGTAGACTTGGCGTCAGGCATTCCAATTACACCAACTTCCAATACACCTAGACAAGAGGCAATTGCATCCTCCACCTCGTTGGGATAGACATTAAATCCAGAAACAAGGATCATTTCTTTTTTACGATCCACAATCTTGGTATAGCCATCTGCATCCATGACTCCAATGTCTCCCGACTTGAACCAATCGCCTTGCATCACTAAAGCGGTTTCCTCTGGTCTATTCCAATATCCTTTCATGACTTGGGGACCTTTGATGAAAATCTCGCCCCGCTCACCCAAAGGAACCGGATTTCCTGCATCGTCGGCAATCATCACCTCTGTATTCGGCAGAGGCATTCCGATTGTCCCAATTCGTTCGGTTCCATCAATGGGATTACAAGTAGCTACTGGAGCAGTTTCAGTTAAGCCATACCCCTCTGCAAGCGGTACACCTGTTACCGCTTTCCATTTTTCAGCAGTAGCTTTTTGTACAGCCATTCCTCCTCCTACCGCAATCTTCAAACCTGAAAAATCCAATTTACCAAAGGCCTCCTGGTTCAATAAGCCATTAAAAAGTGTGTTGACTCCTGTAATCACTGTAAAGTGCTTTTTAGCTAAATCTCCAATGAAGGCTTTCATGTCTCTTGGATTGGTAATCAGTACATTATGCGCACCAATTTTCAACATGGCAAGGCAGTTCACTGTCAATGCAAAAATGTGATAAAGCGGCAGCGCGGTAATTACGATTTCTTGACTCTCCACAAGCTTGGGCTTCATCCAGGCCGAAATCTGCTGCATATTGGCCACAATATTTCCGTGGCTCAATTCTGCCCCTTTGGACACGCCAGTAGTACCTCCTGTATACTGAAGAAATGCAGGATCATCTAAAGTGCTGGCAACTTTCTTGAAACTGTGGTTGGCTCCGAGAGACAAAGCCTTTTTAAATGAAACAGCTCCAGGCAAGTGGTAGGCTGGTACCATCTTTTTAACATGCTTGACTACCAGATTCACAATTGAACCTTTCAACCCACCTAGCAAATCTCCTAGCTCGGTAAGAATCACATGTTTGGCCTGAATATCTAAACGAATCTTTTCCAAGTTGGAAGCAAAATTGGCAACAATCACAACCACATCTGCCCCTGAATCATTGAATTGATGCTTCATTTCAGAAGGTGTATAAAGTGGGTTGGTATTCACTACCACCATCCCGGCTCGAAGGGCGCCAAACATGGCGACAGGATACTGCAATACATTAGGCATCTGAATGGCTACTCGGGAGCCTTTGCTCAGCTTTAAATCATAAATCAAGTAATTCGCAAACTGCGCACTCAAGCGATCCAATTCCTGAAAAGTCATAGTTTTACCCATGCATTCATAGGCTACAGCACTACCAAATTTTTTGACACTTTCTTCAAAAAGCTCCGTAACGCTGGAATAGGCCGTGCAATCTACTTCTTGAGGAACGGAGGATGGATAAAATTTAAACCAAGAGAAATCGTTCATTTGTTTGCTATTTTGGGTGGTTCTGAAAGGTCAATTACCTAAAATATCAGGGTTTAGCCAAGAAAATGGACTACTATTTCAAAATTTTTTGAACGAGCATCCTTAGTGGTTAATAGATTTGTTGAGCTTTTGGTAGGACTGCGAATAATCCTATCTAATATTTTTAATTATCCTCTTTTCAACACAAACCAAAGTAAATAAGGATTGAGGATCAATTAAGTGAGCTGTGAACCGTTGACAGCCTGTGGGCCGTGGCCCATGGTCTGTGAACAATTATCCGCAGTGGTAAACATCCCTATTGAGACACTGGCATAATTGCGGATAATCATATTAATATTCTAACCAAACTTTCTACTTCTTTCTCCGGAAAGGCTAAATTTGACGACTTGTGAGAAAATGATCGATATCCAACAAAATTCCCCCATCGAACTACTCCAAAAACTCGATTTTTGGAAGTCAGGAGAAAAAATTAGTCACATTTCAGTTCCCGGAGAGAGTAACATGAACTTGGTACTTCGAATTCGGACCAACCAAGGCAGCTATATCCTCAAGCAGTCCAAATCGTATGTCCGGAAATACCCACAAATTCCAGCTCCAATCTCTCGTATAGAGATTGAATACCGTTTTCTGGAGCTCCTGAGCACCGACCCTTACCTTGCATCCCTATCTCCAAAAGTTCTGCATTATGATTCCACAGCCCATCTGATGCTTTTGGAAGATCTAGGAGAAGGCAGCGACTACCTTTCAATTTATGGGGGAGTCCGACAGCTTCAACCCGATGAACTAATCCGCTTAGTACAGTACTTGATGCACCTTCATCAGCTACAGATTGCCGATTTCCCCAATACGGACGGCATGCGCATATTAAATCAGGAGCATATTTTTGAGTTTCCTTTTTTGGAAGAAAATGGGTTTGACCTAGACCAAATCCAGCCGGGATTGCAAGAAACGAGCCTCCCCTACAAGCGTGACGCCGCACTCAAAGCAAAAATTCATTCGCTCGGACAGCGCTACCTCAAAACAGGCAAAATCCTAACCCATGGAGATTTTTATCCGGCTAGCTGGCTAGAAGTGTCCTCCGGAATCAAAATCATTGACCTCGAATTTGGTGGCCTAGGTGACCCTGAATTTGATCTTGGTGTATTTCTCGCACATCTTGATCTAGCAAAGCAGAACGAGCAGCTCAGTAAATTAGTGCAGGAAACCTACAACATCCCCCTAGAATGGTCCTTGGTGCAGCAATACCGAGGTGTAGAACTCCTCCGCCGCTTAATCGGAATTGCGCAATTGCCCGTAACTTTAAGTTTAGATGAAAAAAAATCGCTCCTTGCCCGTGCAAGAACTTACCTCTTGTCTTAAATGAAAAAGCTAGCCTTTATTTTTATTTCCCTACTGTCTTTTTCGTGTGCCCAAGAGGAGAAGGAAGTCGCTTCAACCTCTTTTTCGAAGGATATACCTACCGAATTTGGATTAACTGAGGCAGAACTCTACGATAAAGTTTTGGGCATGCTGGTTGGTTCCGCCATCGGCGATGCCATGGGAGCACCTACCGAAATGTGGTCCAGGGAATCCATCCAACTGGAATACGGATTTGTGGAAGGGCTAGACTCCATGGTTCGTGAGGTATCTCCAGAAGGGATTTGGAAGGCAAACTTACCCGCAGGAGGCACCACGGACGATACCCGATGGAAAAGCCTGACGGTAGACTACTTGCTCAGCCAAAATCCCGAGTCTCTTGATTCCAAAGTCTTTGCTTCACACCTCATAAAAACCTATACGGGTAGTTTGGACAAACTCAAAAAAACCGATGGTACCGACGTGGAGCCTTTTGAAAATGCACTACATGAAGCCAATTGGCTTTCGGAGTGGTCAAAAGTAGCCTCACCCTACCTAGAAGATAATTTAGGAGGCTATGCAGACTCCTTGTCTAAATTTTATGGGGGTGAAATGGTCTGTTCAGGACTCTTATATGCGCCCACTTTGGGCGCGTTTTTTCCAGGTAATCCTAAGAAAGCTTACCAGGAAGCATACAAACTTTCAATTTTTGATCTTGGCTATGCCCGCGATTTGACAGCCCTTGCTGCAGCCATGACGGCCGCCGGGATGGCCCCAAAAGCAAGTCAAGACAGCATTTTGGCAACTCTCCGCTTGGATCCAGCAGGGTATTTTCAAAGCCGATTGGTGGGCAGAACCTCCCATAAATTACTCAAGGATGCGCTGAGTATCGTTCGCGAAGCGAATAAATTGGATTCGCTCCCCTCTAGATTAAGTTTGAACAATACCGCATTAACTTATGCCTACACCGAGTTGGATCGCAGGCAACAAGACATGCCTTTTCATGCTGGAGAAATCTACCAACAAGCGCTGACTGCCATGTTGTTTACGGATTTTGACTTCATGGGAACGTTGACCTTCCTCACCAACTACGGTCGAGACAACGACACTACGGCCTCCTTGGCAGGTGGTATTCTCGGAGCCTGGTATGGCTACACTAAATTACCTGTCTCCGAGCGAGAAAAAGTGGTTCGTGTGACCCGTGATGAACTGGGGATTGATCTGGAAAAACAGGCAGAAAGAATGACCATCCACCTGCTGAAGTCACAGAAAAAGTAGAATTTGCTCGCTCAGCCTTTAAAAAGAGTACCCGAAACCTACTCCCGCAAATAAAGGCCAAAAGCCATTGTTATTGAATATCGGAGTCAAGTTTACTCTCCAGGTAAAGCCCCCGTCTTCAGGGATTTTTCGATAGCCAAAGTTCATGGTTCCCATTAAGCTTGGAGATCCATCCACTTTAAGGATGAAATCATTATCTGATTCATCTGTTACCAAAGGACCTATACAATTTCCATTACTATCGAAAGATTGGCAGTAGGAATAGGGCTCATTATTCCTATTCATCCCAAAAAAGGTCATCCCCAAGCCTAACTCAAAATAACGGCTGTCTTTTCCATACAGCCTATTGATCATTGCAGGTAAAGAATAAAAGGAACCACCTTCATTTGCAAAGGCCCCAGCACCAACACGCATTCCCCAAGAATCTATTCGGGTCTTGTCAAATCGAAAATCATAATTGAAGCTATACGCAAGTCCTGATCCTCCTAACTCTACAAAAACAGAACGGGTTGGGACAACAGGTTGATCTTGAGAAAAGGAAGCAAAGGAACTGAAAAGTAAAACGAACAGGAGCGCTAATTTTTTCATAGGAGAATGAATTATTTTATTAAAGTTAAACGCTTCTAGAAAAGAATTAGTGATTCGAACAACTTTCTTATTTAAATCCTTGAAGAAAAGGATCAGATCCAAATAAAATCTGGAATATTTGTGAACATGTCCACTTGATTATCAGTCATCGATTCCATTTATGAAACTTTTGAAAAAAATATTTCTAGGTCTATTTGCTACCGCCATGATCTTGTTAGTCATCTACATGCTTGGCCCCAAGGTAAAAACACAGGAATTGACAATTGCCTACCCTGAAATTCCCATGGATGCTCAGGGCCTTGAACAGTACCTGCAAAATCGAGAAGATACTGTAAAAGGCTTAAAACCTGGTAACGAAGCATACATTCTCTGGTCAGATTCTGTTACCAAGCAAAAAACTCCCTACTCCATCGTCTACATCCATGGCTTTGGTGCGAGTCCCATGGAGGGAGATCCCGTGCATCGCTTTTTGGCAGCACATTTCGGAGCCAACCTGTTCGTTACTCGCTTGCCAGAACATGGAATCAGCCGTACTAACGGGATGGAA
>Ga0209443_1000715_pt1 | contig 22226 bp, 17 predicted proteins | sample LauGreBMM110DCMD_2_FD_187571 | JGI IMG/M metagenome (GOLD analysis project Ga0209443, IMG submission 187571) | Freshwater lake microbial communities from Lake Michigan, USA - Su13.BD.MM110.DCMD (SPAdes) (version 2) | ecosystem: Environmental > Aquatic > Freshwater > Lake | place: Lake Michigan... | reverse complement strand
CCATTTTTAGCGGTTCCGCCTCGAAACATGCATTCTTGCATCAGCCGCGTGATCGAAGGATTGTACACTAAATCATAGACTCGATGCGCAGCATGGAGCTGCTCTAGGGGGATGTTTGGCAGGTCCTCCACCTGAGGATAGGTTCCCAGTGGGGTGGTATTGATAATCAACGAATGGGAAGCCAGCCACTCAGGTTGATCCCTCAGGTCGGCATAGGTCAGCTGCCCTTCACTTTGACTCCTAGAGACAATACGAAAAGAAACGCCTAAGTCTCGGAGCGCTTGCTGCACTGCTTTGGAAGCTCCACCTGTGCCCAAAACAAGGGCATTGGGAGTCTCCGTGCCTAGCCAGGACTGCAGGGATTGCTTAAATCCCAAATAATCCGTGTTAAAGCCGGTCTTTTTCCCATCTCGGATACGGATGCAATTTACTGCGCCAATTTGGACACAGGCGGGGTCCAAGGCATCCAGATAGGGAATGACTTGTTCCTTGTAGGGAATGGTCACCGCAAGACCTTCCAGGCTAGACTCTCGATCCAGGAGTTGGGGAAATTCTGGAATGCTTTCTATCGGGTAGAGCTCAAATTGGCATCCCTGAATTCCTTCGCGAACAAACTTTTCCATAAAATACTTTTTCGAAAAAGAATGCCCCAAGGGATATCCGATCAAGCCAAATTTTCTCACCCTTGCTGTAATTTACTAGCGAGCCATTCAATAAAAATAACGAGCCCAATCCCAAAAAGGAATGCACCAATCGCCCATTCTAACTGAGGCAACTCTCCCACTTGCTCCGCAAAGGTGCTGGGAAGAATATTTTCTGAAAGAAAAGGCACTTCCTTTCCACTTGAAGAAGTTCGCCAAGAAGTTACCAGTTTCCAAGGCCATAGTTCGTTGACAGAACCCAGCATAAAACCAGAGAGTAGGCCGATGGTGGCCGTATGAAATTTTCGAAGCAAGTAGGACACAACTCTGCTGAAGGAGAGAATTCCGACCAAACATCCTGAGGCAAAAAGGGCAAGTGTCAAAAAATCTCTATCCAATACAGCCTGAAGGATCCGCTCGTATTGGCCTAGAATCAACAGGATAAAACTCCCGCTGATCCCGGGCAAAATCATGGCACAAATGGCAATAGCTCCTGCCACAAAAGTAAACCAATAGTCATCAGGGGTGGTGGTTGGCGGCAAATTGGTCACCCACCAAGCAAAGGCTGTACCCGCAGCAATTGCTAAAACAACACCAACATTCCATTTCTTTATTTCTTTCAAAATCAGAAAGGCAGAGATCAAAATCAAGCCAGAGAAAAAGGACCAGAGTGGAATGGGGTGCTCCTCCATCAAGTAGGTAATCAGTCCGGAAAGCGTAAAGATACTCGTCATGATCCCTGTCAAAAGACTCAATAGAAAGTTGCCATTGACACGGAGATAGAATTCCTTGATTCGGAAGGATTTCAACAATAACAAGTTGTTGAAATTAAAGGCATTGATGCTATCCAAGAGCTCCTGGTAAATTCCAGCAATGAGTGCGATTGATCCTCCAGAAACACCAGGAACGATGTCTGCAGCGCCCATAGCCAATCCTTTGAGATAGTTAAGGCCGTATTTTTTGATTGTGTCCATATTGAAAAAGAAAGGCTGAAAGAACCCTTTCAGCCAAATTAATTACAATTTGATTTCCCCAAGGAAATGATCAAAGGTGTCTCCACGAAGGCCCAATCGAATGGTTTCCAATGGAATTATTTCAGCAGGGCTGATGTTGCCCAAGTTGACATTGGCTCCAAGCAGCTTGATAAACCATACTTGCTGGGATTTTTGAGGGGCTTCCCAGATGATTTTTTCTTCAGGAACCTGGGTTAAAATTTCTTCTACGAGACCTTGACGTACTTCTCCAGAATCGCGGAAAAGCCCTACATTTCCTCCTTCACGCGCTTCGCCAATTACTTTCCAAGCTCCTGCGCTTAGCTCGGTTTGCATCTGCTCGATCCACTTGTAGGGAGGAATGATTTTAGCAGCATCTTTAGATCCCACTTCCGAAAGTACCGTCACCTGTTTGGAAAGGGTCTGGATGTATTCACATTTTTTGTCGTGGTTGAGGGAGATCGACCCGTCTGACACTTCTGCAAAGGTAAGGCCAAAGGTGTCCAGCAATTTGCGGTAATCGTCAAATTGACCCCTGACGATAAAGGCTTCAAACAAGGTCCCTCCAAAATAGACTGGAATTCCAGCGGATTGGTAAACGGCAATTTTTTCTTTTAGGTGCTTGGTGACGTAGGAGGTGGCCCATCCAAACTTCGCGATATCCACATAATCCGCACAGCTATCTACAAAGTCTTCTGTTTCTCGTAAGCTAAGTCCTTTGTCCATAGCCATAGTAAAACCCGTGTTACGGGGCTTTTCAGTCCGTAAAGGCAGATTCTTCAGTACGTAATTCATTTGCTAGGTTTTAAGGTGTTGAGCGGGGATTTTGGTCCCGAAACTGGGCAATTATTTTGAAAACAGCCTTTTGTTTTTTCAATTCTGGCATTAACTCATATAGTAATGCATGCTTATCAAAGTCCAAAGTTAATGCATTTTCTAAATATGTGAAGGCTTCCTTGTATTTCCCAGTTTTGATGAGGTAGACAACCAGACGGTAGTAGAGCTCGGACTCCTCAGGCAATTCTTCAATTCCTTCACGGACCACATCGATAGCCTCCTCAAATCGATTCTGATCAAAATAAATAATGGATAAGTTGACATAGGCCTCCATGATTCCGGGCTCCAAGTTGATCGCCTCTTCGTAGGCATCTGAACTTGCCTGCAAATTTCCCAAGTTAAACTCGGCATCTGCCAATCCTACCCAATAGTTTGCATTTTCCTTGTTGAGATGGATGGCTTTCTTGAAATAGTGGATGGCCTCAAAGAATTTTTCCTTTTTCAGCATACACATCCCGAGCCCAAACCAGGCGTCGTCGTATTCTTCATCCAGTTTGGCAGACTTTTTAAAGTAGGTGAAGGCATCGTCTACCTTGCCCAGCTTTTCGTAAGCGGCTCCCATATAGCAACAATTCTCCGCATTGGCCCCTTCACAGTTGATCGTATTTTGGTAAGCTTCCAAAGCCCCTTCAAAATTGAGGGTATTCATCATCGAATTCCCCATATTGAAATGTGCCGAAGCAAAGGCATCGTCTATTATTAAGGCATATTCATAGGCTTTAATTGCATCCTCAAATCTCCCCAAGCGATTGTATACTACACCCAGATTGTACCAAGCACCCGCGGAATAGGGGTCTTGATCGATAAATTCTTGGTAAAAGTCCAAAATCTCATCAAAGGAACCTTCCTCTTCAGTGATCATGGCCAGCTGAAAGAGGGCATCCTCGTGGTTGATTCGGTTTTTCACCGCCTCCTTGAAGTAAAAACTTGCTTTGGTGTTGTCTCCCTTGGCTCTAAACAGATTTCCCAAGGAATAAAAGACCTCCGCCTTATCCTCTGCCATCGGCAAGTAATTTTCCAACAAATCGATGCCTTCCTGAAAGTTGCCTGCCAAAATCTGGGCGTTGGCCAAGGCCAAAACAATATCCTCGTTGTTGGGTGAAAGATTGTTGAGCTGCTCCAAAATCTCCAAGCCCTCATCCAGCTCATCGTTAAAAATAAGGCATTGGGCTTTCTGAAGACGGATTTCTACGGAGAAGGGAAATTTCTCCAAAGCGTATTCGGAGGCACGAAGCGCCTTTAAAAATTTTTGTTGATCAAAGTAAAATCGGATAATATCCTCCAATTCCTCTTCTTCGAAATACAGGTCCATGTTGGACTTCAGGGAATCTTCAAATCGCTCGACGAGCTTTTTGTCTTCTTCCCAGTCGTGGTCGTGATCTCCAGTCATTCGGTAGTGCTAAGGTCCATATAAGTTACCAAATTTTTGGTTTTTCGAAAATTCAAATGTGATTTTTTCGTGATTTTAAAATTATCAGTAGATGAATTTTTCTTAAAACCTTTCCCTCCTCAACGCTGGAGACAGAAAATAAGTTTTATCGATCTGTTTTTGCCCACTCCAAGGTATCCTGCAATTCGCGATAGTGAAAGTCAAGGTAGCGAGCCACCTTTTGATTGCTGAAGTGGGTGTTGCGCTGTGCATTTTTAGCCACTTGGGCCGTAAGAGGCAGCTTTTTCCCAACAAGCCAAGACAAGACCTTCAAGATTGGGAATCCCCAAGAAATGGCCCTGTTGGATAGCTTATTTTTCGGTGAAGTTCCTCCCAAAACCTGAGCAGCCTGCTGAAAAAACAAATCGTAGGACATGCTTTCCTTGGACAAAACAAATCGTTCTCCCCAAGCATTTTTTTCAACCAAGGCACGCGTAATTTCCGCCGCATCACGTACATCAATGTAATTGAGCTTGCCAGCAGGGAAAAAAACAGCCCCCTTCAATAGCACTTGATACAAGCCCCCACTACTTCGCTCGTAGGCAACCTTGCCTAAAATCACGGAGGGATTGACGACCAAAACCTCCAAGCCCTCTTGCTCTCCACGCCAAACTTCCAATTCTGCCATGTATTTAGACAAGGCGTAGGGAGTATGGCCTGGGACATCTACCCATACGGATTTTTCATCGTAGTCTTCCTGGTCAGGAACCTGCCCCAAGGTGGCGACAGAGCTGATGTATACCAACTTGGGCACCCCTGCTGCGAGCAGCGCATTCACCACATTGACTGTACCTTGATGATTTACTTGAAAAAGTGTGCGCTCGTCTTGGGGCACAAAGGAAACTTTTCCTGCAGCATGGATCACAACATCCATTCCCTCTACGGCTTCCAATACCGTACTAAAATCCAACACATCTCCTTCATGCCAGTGAATAGCTAGTCCTTCCAGATCCACTGCTCCGAGATCAGAGTTCGCACGCCTCAGGCCATGAATACTCCCAAGAGTGCTGAATTCCCTAGCCAGCTCACTGCCAAATAGCCCAGTTACTCCCGTGATCAGAATGTTCATTGTCAGTTTCTCTAGACCTAATTAAGTCCTACGAATTTATAACCCTCCTTGAAACGCTTCAACAAATGCTGCCAACGTAGGCAGGATCTGGTCTTTTTCGGATACGATTGGCTCCGCCACCATCCAGTCAATTGCCAAGGCTTGATCAGACCAAAGAACTCCGCCTTCGGAAGCCTTGTGGTAATAGTTGGAGCACTTATATACGAAAACAGCGTCCTCCAGAACAGAAAATCCATGTCCAAAACCTGCTGGAATGTATAATAGGTTGTTTTTTTCGGCATCTAAAATGGTGGAATATACCTGTCCAAAAGTTGAAGATCCCTTTCGAAGATCCACCGCCACATCCAGCACTTTTCCAGCAATAACACGTACCAGCTTGGCTTGCGCATGTTCACCCTGCTGGAAATGGATTCCTCTCACGGTTCCCTTTTGAGAAAAAGATTGATTGTCTTGAACCCAAGATTCATGAACTCCCATTTTGTCCAACCAATCTTGACGAAAGGATTCAAAAAAATAACCCCTACTGTCTGGAAAAATACGTGGAAAAATCTCGAGTACTCCAGGTAGGGAAGTTTGCTTTATTTCTGCCATTGGGGCGGTTAATTTTTGCTTTCGAAAGCAAAATAACCACTCCCTAAGAGAGTATCCTAATCTAATCTAAGGAATTATGCTCAAATTTGGGGACGCAATGCATTGAACAAGCTACAGAAGTCTAGTTCGCTAGGCATTGCACCTATCCTTTACCTGATTTCTATTCATGAGTAAATTTTCGCGCAAACTTCAAAAACTACATGAGACCGCCCCACGACAAGAAACTGCGGTACTAGTTTCTTTGGTGCGACAACAACAACCCGATCTAGAAGTAGAGGAACATTTAGATGAGCTGGCCTTTCTCGCTGAGACGCTAGGCGCAAAAACGGTGTGTCGTTTTAAACAAAAAATGGACAAGCCCGATATCCGCACCTTTGTAGGCAAAGGGAAGCTAGAGGAAATCCAAACCTATGTGGAGCACTTTGGGGTGGATATGGTGATTTTTGACGATGACTTGAGCCCCTCCCAAATGCGCAATTTGGAGGACGAAATAAAAGTCAAAATCTACGACCGCTCTTTGCTCATTTTGGACATCTTCCTGCAGCGGGCTCAGTCTGCACAAGCCAAAACGCAGGTGGAGCTGGCCCGATTCCAATACCTCTTGCCCCGATTGACCCGCATGTGGACCCACTTGGAGCGGCAGCGAGGGGGTACTGGTACTCGAGGGGGATCAGGGGAAAAGGAAATTGAAACCGACAAACGAGACATTCGCACTAAAATATCCTTGCTTAAGGATAAGTTGCTCGAAATAGAAAAACAGGGCGTCACCCAACGCAAAAGCAGAAAAGGAATTGTGCGCGTAGCCTTGGTCGGCTACACGAATGTGGGCAAGTCCACCTTGATGAACCTAGTCACCAAGACGGATATCCTAGCCGAAAACAAACTTTTTGCTACCGTAGACGCTACGGTGCGGAAGGTAGTCCTGGAAAACATCCCCTTCCTGCTGTCCGATACGGTGGGGTTCATTCGAAAATTACCTTCCCACCTCATCGAATCTTTCAAATCGACACTTGATGAAATTCGGGAAGCAGACCTATTGGTCCATGTGGTGGATCTATCTCACCATGCCTTTGAAGATCATATCGAGGTAGTCACACATACGCTCCAAGAAATTAAAGCGGGAGATAAGCCAATCTTACTCGTATTCAATAAAGTAGATCTAGTGCTTCAGATGCCTTCCGAAGAGGAGCTATTGCAAGTCAGTGAGCACGAGCTTCAAGAAATCCGTTACCTAGATTTCAAGGCGCTTTCAGAAGCATTCGAAAAGAAAAATGGAATTACTCCCGTATTTATGTCTGCCTCCCTGGGAGAAAATGTAGAAGGATTCCGTGAAACACTCGTTCAGGAGGTGAAAAAACAGCACCGCAAATTGTACCCCCACTACTTGGAAGATCAGGTGGTAGACTGGGGCGAATCTTGGGAAGAGGGACAGTAATTAATTCCTAGGGCTACCCAATCAGGTTCCTGGAAATGAAATCCCCTTCACCCGCCGGTAGAGGTTGAGTGCATACTTATCGGTCATTCCCGAGATAAAATCCACCAGCGCACGAAGCAATGGATACGCGTTTGATTCAGTCCCAAAGCCTTTTAGCGGGAAGTCCTCGGGAAGGAGACGAAGTAGACTTTTATCTTGCCCTGAAGCGAGCTCCGATGCATAGCAGTGGTGGTAAAGCGCTTGACTAAATGACGATAACAAGCCGTCTAACACCTGAAAGCCTATTGCCTCCTTTTCTAACACTACTTGGGAACGGTAAATTTGACGAATCGAGCGCTGAGAAATTTCTGCCAAGGCCTTGGCAGAGGGAATCATATCTGTCAACGCTTTATCAAAATTTCCCTTGCGCATACCTTCCTCGTAGGTAGCAAAGGCCGCTACACTTTCCCGAATCAGCTGCCCAATGACCAAGGCTCGAAGCGCTCCAAGATTTTGGGTTTGGGTCCGATCTTTTAGTTTTTCTGGATCAAACATATTCCCCAAAATGGGCTTTAGGAGGGCTAAAGTATCCTCAAAAGAAATTAATCCCAAGGTACAGCCATCCTCCAAGTCAATGATGCTGTAACAGATGTCATCTGCCGCCTCCACTAAGAATGCGAGGGGATGCCTAGCCCAACAATCCGCCCCAACTTTTTCAATGCCTAATTCCTGAGCCATCTGCTCAAAATCTTGCAACTGGTTGATAAAAAAACCGTACTTCTTTTGACTCTTTCGGGCAATATCCCGCTGTGCAATAAGGCTAGGACGGGGATATTTGGTGAAGGCCGCCAGAGTTGCATAGGTCAACTTTAGCCCGAATTGCTTGGAAACGAGCATCCGGAATCCCTGTGCATTGCCTTCAAAATTGGTTAGATCTGCCCACTGATCCCCGCGGACATGCTGCTTCCATGCCATTCCTGAGGGGTGCAGTCTGAAAAAATCCGAAATTGCCTCCTCCCCAGCGTGCCCAAAAGGTGGATTCCCAATATCATGCGTCAACGCTGCCGCTGCCACAATGGAACCAATCCCGGCCGCTGTGACTCCTTTGGAGGCAAGTTTGGGGTATTTTTCAAGTAAAATTTCTCCTGCTGCCTTACCTAAGGACCGGCCCACAGAGGACACTTCTAGGCTATGCGTCAGTCGGGTATGTACAAATGCTTGCTCTGGAAGTGGGAAAACCTGCGTTTTATCCTGAAGATTTCGAAAGGGAGCGGAAAAAATAATCCGGTCGTAGTCCACTTCAAATTCGGATCGTGCCGAGTCGGTGCCAGCCACTTTACCTTGTTCGCCAAAACGCCCAAAGGCGAGTAAATTCTCCCAATTCATCATACACAAAAGTACAGCTAGCGCTAGAAATTTCATGCCCTTGGGACAAAGAATCCTACTGCAGGATGCAAATATTTTGGGCGCTTATCAGAATTGCGCAAGGTCAATGCTTAATTGCAGGGAATGACAAGAATTGATCTAAATTTGGAACCATGAATCCAACACTTTTCATGCAACGTGCACTGGAACTCGCCGAACGAGGAAAAGGACAGGTACGCCCAAATCCCTTGGTTGGCTGTGTGATTGTGCACGATGAAAAAATTATTGGTGAAGGCTTCCACCAAAACCATGGAGGCCCTCATGCAGAAGTGCATGCCCTTGCCTCGGTAGTCAAACCAGCCCTCCTTCCAGATTCCACTGTGTATGTTAGCTTGGAGCCCTGTTCCCATTGGGGAAAAACCCCTCCTTGTGCCAATTTATTGATAGAAAAAGGAATCAAATCGGTGGTTGTGGCCACCTTAGACCCCAACCCCCTCGTGGCTGGAAAGGGCGTACAGCTCTTGCAAGATGCAGGGATCGAGGTCACTGTCGGCCTCTTGGAGCAAGAAGCAAGATGGCAAAACAGACGTTTTTTTTGTCAGCAGGAAAAACACCGCCCCTACCTCATCCTCAAGTGGGCTCAAACCCAGGATGGCTTTTTAGCACGAGAGAATTTTGACTCCAAATGGATCAGCGGTACCCAAAGTAGGCAACTCGTCCACCAATGGAGGGGGGAAGAACAGGCAATTCTTGTTGGAAAAAATACCGCTATACAGGATAACCCTCGTTTGGATGTACGAGAATGGACTGGATCGAATCCCATCCGTATCGTGCTAGATTCCAAGTTGGAACTTCCTGCCCACCTGCAGGTATTTGACCAGCAAATTTCCACGCTTTGTTACAATACCGTAAAAAACGAAACCCTTCCCAACTTGGAATGGGTGAAGCTCCCCGAGCTTTCCCTAGAGGCCTTGTTGTCCGATTTGCAGGCCCGCAACATTCAAAGTATGCTGATTGAAGGGGGCAGTCAAGTCTTGCAACAGTTTTTGGCAGCAGGACTTTGGGATGAAGCGCGTGTATTTACTGCCCCTATTTGTTTTGAGCGTGGAGTTGCCGCGCCTATCTTAACCCAATTACCTTCCGAATCACATGCGGTTGGAGAAGATCAACTAGACCTTTATTACCATGTCTGAAACCCTATTCCTTCCTCCATCCGGAAGCAAAGAAGAAATCTACCAAGCCCTCCTTCCTCAAGTAGCCGCATTGATCTCTGGTGAGCAAGATTTGGTGGCCAACTTAGCAAATATCGCCGCTGCCCTTCGGGAAGCCTTTGGCTTTTTTTGGGTGGGGTTTTATGTCGTTAAGGGGCAAGAGTTGGTTCTTGGTCCCTTCCAAGGGCCCATCGCCTGCACACGTATCGCCTATGGAAGAGGCGTATGTGGCACTGCTTGGAAAGAAAAGAAAACCCAGTTGGTGCCCGATGTGGATGCTTTCCCCGGACACATTGCCTGCAGCTCCGCTTCCAAGTCAGAAATTGTGGTGCCCGCATTCCAAGACGGAGAGGTCTTTCTGGTTTTGGATGTGGATAGCGATAGGTTAAATGATTTTGATGCCGTAGACCAGCGCTACTTGGAGGAATTGATGCAGCTGCTAGAAAAAAAATAAACTAGCGAAGTACCTCACGAATGAACCCCAGGACCACCGCCAAGGTCTTTTCTTTTTCTTCTATCATTCCCAAGTGCCCTACACCTTCCAATTCGATGTAGTGCGTGAATGCCTCTTTTTGAGCCCTGCTCGATTCAATTTTAACTGAAGTATCTAGCGTGCCTGCTAGGAGCAACTTGGATCCACGAAATTGTAGGAGCACTGCCACTCGGTCTACCCGATCTCGCATGGCGATGGTGTAGGCAAGCAAACCTTCCAAGCTAGAGCGCTTCCCATCTTCAATGGCATGGGTCAGTGCATCCGCAAGTTCGACCCGACGATGTTCAGGGAATAATTGAGGAACAAAGGAGCTTACAAATTTGGAAGCCCCGTGTTTCTTCAAAAAGGTAAGGGCGCGGTTGCGCATCTCCTTTTTTTCCAAGTCATCTGCATAAGCGGTGGAGTGAATGAGGCCAATGGCTTTGAGGCGATTCTCCATACGTTCGAGCAGCGCCAAACCTACATAGCCTCCCAAGGAGTGGCCAAGTACAATGGGGTCTTGAATTTGAAGTGCATCCATCCAATCCTCCAACTGCTCGGCGACCTCTTCGAGGCAAGTGATCGGATTGGTAATTGAGGAACTTCCAAATCCAGGTAAGTCAGGACAGAAAACCCGGTAGTCGGCGGAAAGCGAATCGGCAAAGTATTTCCACATCTCGCCTGATTCACAAAAGCCATGCAGGAACACCAGTGGCTGTCCTTGCCCTTTTTCAAAAAAATGCAACATGATTTAGCTGATATTAGGCAGTTTGTTCCTGCTCCGCAAAAGCCTTCACTGCATTGGCGATGCCCTCTGGGTCAAAGCCACAGTCGCGGTGAAGTTCCAATTGCTCGCCGTGCTCAATGATATCGTCTGGAATACCGAGACGCTTTACCTGAGCTTGGTACCCCTGATCTACCATCCATTCTAGTACGGCAGAGCCAAAACCTCCCATCAAGCAACCATCTTCAACTGTAATTACTTTTTTGAAGGTGGAAAATATTTCATGCAGGAGTTTATCGTCCAAAGGCTTCACAAATCGCATATCGTAATGCGCTGGGTTCAGGCCTTCTTTTTCTAGGGATTCACAAGCCTCCACGGCATAGTTGCCGATATGACCCAGTGTCAAGATCGCCACCTCTTCTCCTGCTTTGATGCGTCTTCCTTGACCTACTGTAATTCGTTGAAAAGGAGTTTTCCAGTTTGGCATCACTCCATTTCCTCTTGGATATCGAATGGAAAAAGGTCCTTCATGGAGAGATCCAGTATACATCAAGTTGCGAAGTTCTTCCTCGTTCATGGGAGCCGAAACTACCAAGTTGGGAACGCAACGGAAGTAGGCAATATCGTAGGCGCCATGGTGAGTAGGCCCATCTGCACCAGCAAATCCAGCTCGGTCCAGACAGAATACTACAGGCAGATTTTGAAGGCATACATCGTGCACTACCTGGTCGTAAGCACGCTGCATAAAAGTAGAATAGATGTTGCAGAAAGGCACCAAGCCTTGAGTGGCCATCCCAGCTGAGAAGGTCACCGCATGCTGCTCGGCAATGCCTACATCAAACGCCCGATCTGGCATAGCCGCCATCATCAAGTTCATGGAAGAGCCAGAAGGCATGGCAGGGGTCACTCCCATGATACGAGGATCTTTTTCGGCAAGCTCCACGAGGGTGTGACCAAAAACATCCTGGTATTTGGGGGCTTGGGAGCTGTTAGTAGTCTTTTTGAAAATTTCACCGGTCACCTTATCAAAGGTGCCGGGCGCATGCCAGGTAGTCTTATTGCCAGTTTCGGCAGGAGCATATCCCTTGCCCTTCACGGTAATGCAATGCAGTATTTTTGGACCAGGAATATCCTTCAGGTCTTTTATAATTTCTACGAGGTGGTCCACATCGTGTCCATCTACAGGACCAAAATAGCGGAGATTGAGGGATTCAAAGAGATTGCTTTGGTGAAGCACTGCTGATTTGATTGCCCCCTCTACCTTGGAGATGATTTCTTGGGCGCTGCTGCCAAACTTGCTCATCTTGCCCAGTACATTCCATACTTCATCTTTCACCTTATTATAGGTATGAGAAGTAGTGATATCAGTCAAGTAGTCTTTCAAGGCCCCTACATTGGGGTCGATGGACATGCAGTTGTCATTGAGAATGATCAGCAAGTTGGTTCCACTCACTCCGGCATGATTTAGGGCTTCAAAGGCCATGCCTCCAGTCAATGCACCATCGCCAATCACGGCCACGTGCTGCAAAGAGGTGCCTTTATATTTGGAAGCCATTGCCATGCCCAAGGCAGCCGATATAGAGGTGCTTGAGTGGCCTACACCAAAGGTATCGTAGTTACTTTCGTTGCGCTTTGGAAATCCAGAGATCCCTCCATACACTCGATTGGTGTGGAATACATCCCTTCTGCCCGTGAGAATTTTGTGGCCATAGGCTTGGTGCCCTACGTCCCATACCAACTGATCTTCAGGGGTATTGAGCACGTAATGTAAAGCAACTGTAAGTTCGACCACGCCTAGGCTCGCCCCAAAATGACCTCCATACACAGACACTTGGTCTATGATGTACTGGCGCAATTCTTCGCACACTTGTACCAATGAATCTTTTGAAAAATTCTTTAAGTCCGCAGGGCTTTGAATTTGGGCAAGTAAGGGTCCAGGTTGGATTTGCATTGACAAAATTTTGGAATCAAAAAAAAGAATAACTTTTATAGTTGCCCATATGTTTTCGAACAATCCAAGTTACTCATTATATCACCCGGCCCAAGATAATTTACTTGAATTGAATATCTTTGGCTAGGAGTAGACAAAAATAATCCAATAAATTAAATATCCGGTGAGTTTCGAAATCAAATTACCCTTGTTTGAAGGACCTTTCGACCTCATGCTCTTTTTTATTGAGCGGGATGAACTGGATATTTATGATATTCCCATTTCAAAGATTACGAATGATTTTTTGGACTATGTGCATCAATTAGAGACCTTAGAAATTGAAGTAGCCAGTGATTTTATTCTTTTTGCTGCCACATTAATGAAGATTAAGTCTCGAATGTTGCTTCCTAGGCCAGAGCTAAACGAGAAAGGAGAGCTGGTGGATCCCCGGGAGGAACTGGTGCGTAACCTACTCGAGTACAAAAAATACAAATCGGTGGTGGAGGAGCTTTCTAACTTGGAACAGGATCGCTTGTCCAAGGAAAAGCGGGGCAACCTCGTCAAGGAACTCGAGGAACTAAGTAAGGTAGAAGACGTAGAAGCGGAATTGCAGCACTTGGACTTGTACAAGTTGCTTCATGTATTTCAAAAATGCATGTCAAGACTAGCCGCTCGAGCGGATGAAACCACACATACCATCATTCAATTTCCCTACACGATTGAACAGCAGAAAGCGTTTGTGCTTGAAAAAATCAGCTTCAAAAAGCAAGTGCCCTTTACCGAATTCATTTCTTACAATCCTGACAAAATCTTTGTGATTTATACATTCCTGGCCATTTTAGAGCTGCTTCAGCTTTCTGAATTAACCCTAGTTCTAGGGGAAGGCTTCAATAATTTTTGGGTAGAAAAAATCGAACCTGTCACCGCAGACTCATGAACCTAGACAACAAAAAGATTTTTCAAACCCTCAATCCGAATAAGATCTGGGTACCCATCCTAATTGGCTTGGGAATTATAGTTGCCATGTTTTATTTCGATCCCAACTTGACCACGGAAAATTTACGGGTGGTCGTGGATGCTTCTCCTATTTTTATATTCCTTTCCATTCTGGTTATTTTCTTACGCGACTTTGGCTATGTCTACCGCATCCGAGAGATCACCGACCGCCAACTTACTTGGACCCGATCTTTCTATGTAATTGTCCTCTGGGAATTTGCTTCAGCGGTAACTCCCTCCGTGGTGGGAGGAACCGCCGTAGCCATGTTTATTTTGAACAAGGAGGGCATCAAAATGGGCAAAGCCATTGCCTTTGTGATGGTGACTGCGATTCTGGATAACCTGTTTTTTGTTATTGGAGCGCCAATTATTCTGTATTTTGCCCAAGGAAATATTTTTCCAGAAAGCAAGTTGTTGGAATCCCAAATTGGCAATAGCCTACAGGCACTTTTTTGGATTAGTTATAGCCTGTATGCTTCCTACAGTCTGTTGATGGCTCTTGGGTTATTTTACAAACCTCGGGTATTCAAGTGGGTGCTAATCAAGCTCTTTTCCATACGCTTTCTTAAAAAATGGAAACACAATGCCCAGGAGTATGGGGATCAAATTATAGATGCATCCAAACTACTCAGTGGAAAAAATTACCGCTACTGGCTCAAGATCATCGGCGCCACCATTGTAGTTTGGTCTGCCCGTTACTTGATGCTCAATACCTTAATTTCTGGTTTCGTTCCCCTAGATTTCTTTGATCATGTGATTGTGTTTGCTCGTCAGGTGATCATGTGGATTGTGATGATGATCTCTCCTACACCAGGTAGCAGTGGTACTGCGGAGTTTTTCTATGCTCAGTTTTTTGATCAGTTTCTGGGCAAATACACCTTCGTGACGAGCATCCTTTGGAGGCTACTTACCTATTACCCTTACTTGATCCTTGGAGCTATTTTTCTCCCACGTTGGATACGCCAGGTATTTTTCAAGAAGAAACTAGAGGAAATCTAAATGTTGACTCAGCTTACATTCCCTCTCTTGGAACAGATTCTAGGTGAAAGCTGCATCGGAAAGATTACTAAAGAGGCCTACATCACCCAGATTAGTATCGATTCGAGGCAACTGCTTCATCCGGAGCAAACCTTATTTGTAGCTCTCAAAGGCGCAAAAGCAGATGGGATTACCTTCGTTGATTCCCTAATCGAGGCGGGAGTTCGCTGTTTTTTGGTAGATATAAATGCAGCAGTCCATGCTTCTTGGTTGGAAAAAGCCTGTTTTATCCCCGTTAGCGATACCCGCGCTGCGCTTCAATCCTTGGCTTCCTACCAAAGGGGGGAATTTGTCAAACCCATCGTAGGCATCACAGGTAGCAATGGCAAAACCATCGTCAAAGAATGGCTGGGGCAAGTGTTGAGTCAGCAATTTGCAGTTGCAAAAAGCCCCAAGAGCTATAACTCACAGGTAGGGGTTCCGCTTTCGATTTTTGGCATACAGCCCTATCACCAAGTAGCCATCCTCGAGGCTGGTGTCTCCAAAAAAGGAGATATGGATACCCTGGCAGACATGATTCGCCCCGATTTAGGAATCTTTACCAACATCGGTTCGGCACATGAAGAAGGCTTTGCAGGGATAGCAGAGAAAATTGCCGAGAAGCTCAAGCTCTTTGCAGGCACTAAATTGCTGCTGTATTGCAAGGATCAGGGCCTGCTCGCCAAAAACATCGAGCAACAGGTGCCGGAAGAAAATCGCATTTCCTGGTCCAAAAATCCGGGAGCAGACTTCAGCATTTCCTGGAAAAGCCTCGAGAGTAGTTCCAGGATTGTAGTCATGAAGCATGACCTACAAACGCATACCTTCCAAGTGCCCTTTACCGATATGGCTTCCTTGGAAAATGTCACCCACGTGATCCTGGCCGCCCTAAGCCTAGGACAGGAGGCCCCAGCCATCCAAGAAGGGTTGAGTCACCTTAAGCCCGTGGACATGCGCTTGACCCTGAAGCCAGGCATCAACGACTCCCTTTTGATTGACGACACCTACAACAACGACCTAGCGGGACTTCGAGTGGCCTTGGAGTTTTTGAGTCAGCAACGACCAAAGCGATCCAAAATTTTAATCCTTTCTGACCTCTTGCAGCAAGGCTTGCCAGAGAAAATCTACACAGAAGTGGCGGAATTAATTCGATCCTATGGAATCGATCGAATCATTGGGGTGGGTACGGAAATCCAGCGCTTGGAAAAGCTTGTGGAACTACCCACGACCACCTTTGAGAGCACCGAGCTGCTGCTTCAAAAACTTGATCTCGATCAGTTTCAAAACGACTTGATCCTGCTTACTGGAGCACGATCCTTTGCATTTGAAAAAATCGTCAACAGGCTACAGCAGCGCATCCATGGCACCACCTTAGAGATCAACCTGAATGCCTTAACCCACAATTTTAATTTTTACAAGCGACTCCTCGCCCCAAGCACACGCGTCATGGTGATGGTCAAGGCCTTTGCCTACGGAGGCGGGGCCGCAGAAATCGCCAACCATTTGCAGACACTAGGGGTCGATTATCTGGCGGTTGCCTATTCGGATGAGGGCGTGAGCCTGCGAAAACAGGGAATTCAGCTCCCGATCATGGTACTCAATCCCGTAGAAGAATCCTTCGACTTGCTGTACCAGTACCAGTTGGAACCTGTAGTTTTCAGCCCTGAATTTTTTAAGAAACTGGGCAATTTTGCAAGAAATCAAGGACTTCCGCTCTCCATCCATTTGGATCTGGATACGGGAATGAATCGCTTGGGCTTTGAGCGAGCACAGGTTGGGGAACTCAAAGACCTTCTTCTTGACTTTCCAGAACTGAAGGTAGCCAGCCTATACACCCACCTGGTCGGAGCAGATGAAGAGGCGCATCATGACTTTTCGGTACATCAGCTCCAGCTATTTATGGAAATGAGTGAGGCGATTGGCTCCATCCTATCCTACAAGCCTCTCCTTCATGCGCTAAATTCTGCGGGCATTGTTCGCTACGCAGATTACCAGCTCGACCTGGTGCGATTGGGCATAGGACTATATGGTGTGGAAGTCACTGGCAAGCACGACAGCTCCTTGAAGGCAGTAAGCACCTTGAAAACTACCATTTCCCAAGTCAAAACCCTCGCTGCCGGCGCCACGGTAGGCTATTCTAGAAAAGGAAGTTTACCCGAAGGGGGTCGAATTGCCACTTTGGCCATTGGCTATGCAGATGGCTACGACCGCCGATTTTCCCAAGGCAAGGGCTATGTGCTCATTCTTGGCCAAAAGGCACCCGTCATCGGCAATGTCTGCATGGACATGGTGATGGTGGATATAAGCCAGATTCCCGAAGCCAAGGCGGGAGACGAAGCCATCGTGTATGGAGAGCAGATCTCACTCAAGGAACTTGCCGATCGCATTGGAACCATCCCCTACGAACTCCTCACAAATATCAGTGGGCGCGTCAAGCGGGTGTACTACTTGGATTGATCCCTACCTTGGGGAGCTAAATTGAAATTTTAATCCTTCCAAACACAACCATATTTCCACCAAACGGGTTGTGCTATAAACACCCATCACCCTCTATGAAAAACATCCTTATCACGGGCGGCTCAGGACTTGTGGGCAGACGGATCACCACGCTGCTCGAAAGCAAAGGATACCAAGTTGCCTGGCTAAGCAGAACGGTGCAGGAGCAAACTTATTTTTTATGGGATGTAGCTCGCCAAGAGCTCGATCCTCAAGCCATAACCTGGGCCGATGCCGTCATTCACCTCGCCGGAGAAGGGGTGGCAGAAAAGCGCTGGACGGCAGACCGAAAAAAGAGAATTTTAGAATCCAGAACACAGAGCACTCAGCTCTTGTATACTGCTGTACAGCAAGCTGAAAAGAAGCCGAACACCTTTATTTCTGCCTCTGCCATCGGCTACTATGGATTTAATACCGGTACCAATTTGATGGAGGAGACAAGTTCCCCAGGAAATGATTTTTTGGCAGAGGTCGTAGTGGCCTGGGAAAAAGAAGTCAAAAAAATCGAGCAGCTTCCTATTCGATGCATCCTTTTACGGGTGGGAATCGTCTTGGACGCCAATGGTGGGGCGCTAGGGGAGATGCTGAAGCCCCCCGTGGCCGCACCTCTAGGCTCGGGCGACCAGTGGATGAGCTGGATTCATATTGAGGACCTCGCGAGGATGTTTGTCTTTGCCTTGGAAAAGACCACCCTACAGGGAATTTACAATGCCGTGGGACCTCATCCCGCCACCAATCAGCAGCTCACTCATGATGCAGCCTTGGCCAAAGGAAAACACTATATCGGTCTAGGCGTGCCAGGATTTGCGCTAAAGTTTATCTTGGGAGAAATGGCTGCCATGGTCTTGGGAGGCAATCGGGTATCGAGCCAAAAAATCCAGAAGGCCGGTTTTGAATTTGAATTTCCAGAGTTGAAGAAGGCGCTGAGGGATATTTTTTCGAATTGAATTTTCAAATCAAAAATTCACCGATTGATACTGCTTGGGATTTTTTTTGACCATCAGTCCTAAATTGTTTTTTTTAACCTCAGGAATAAGGACTTTAGGGAAAGTTTTACCCCTGTAGTATGAAAAAAATCATCGCAGTGCTATTGCTAGCACTAATCAGTCAATTTACCGTAGCCCAAGACCTAAGCTACTACCTCCCGAAAGGCTATACATACAATTCCAAAGTACCTACTCCCAAGCAGGTACTGGGCTATGAAGTAGGCGAATGGCACGTGACCCACGACCAGTTGGTCATGTACATGAAGGCCGTAGCAGCCGCTTCAGATCGAGTTAAATTTGAAGAAACGGGACGATCCTACGAGAAGCGACCGCAGACCCTCTTGACGATCAGTGCTCCTGCCAACTTGGCAAAATTGGACCAAATCAAAGCAGAGCGCGCCAAACTTCGGGACCCTGCCGCCACGGTAAACATTGCCAACATGCCCGCAGTACTTTTTATGGGTTATTCCGTCCATGGAAATGAGCCTAGTGGTGCCAATGCTGCACTCCTTGCGGCTTACCACTTTGCTGCTGCCAATGAAATCGAAGCCGATCTCAAAGACATGGTGCTTCTACTGGATCCGGCCATCAATCCGGATGGTCTCAACCGATTTGCTTCTTGGGTCAACTCCCACAAGGCATACGTCATGAATGGTGACCCGGCACAGCGTGAACTTAACGAGGCCTGGCCTCGAGGACGCACCAACCACTACTGGTTTGACCTCAACCGTGACTGGCTACCTGTACAGCATCCCGAATCCAGAAATCGCGTACGCGTCTTTCAAAGCTGGCTCCCCAATGTGCACTTGGATTTCCACGAGATGGGCTCCAACAGCACCTTCTTTTTTCAGCCTGGTGTCCCTTCACGGGTGCATCCACTTACGCCAACCAAGAATTTCGAGTTGACCGAGAAAATCGGTACCTACCATGCGAAGGCCTTGGATAAAATCGGCTCCTTGTACTACAACCAAGAGAATTACGATGACTTCTACTACGGCAAAGGGTCTACCTATCCGGATGTACAAGGATCTGTCGGCATTTTGTTTGAGCAGGCAAGCTCACGGGGACATCTCCAAGAAACGGACAATGGCATGCTCAGCTTTCCGTTTACGATTCGCAACCAGTTTACCGCCAACCTTTCCTCCTACCAGGCCACCAAAGAGATGCGCGTGGAACTCAACCAGTGGATGAAGGATTTCTACAACGACATCAAAAAGGAAACCGATGCAGACATCAACAAGGCCTACATCTTTGGGGCCAAGGAAGAGGATGCGCGGAGCTATCACCTCGCTGACTTGATTCTCCAGCACGACATCAAGCTCTTTTCCCTCAAAGAAGACTTGGTCATCAATGGCAAGCAGTTTAAAAAAGGAAATTCCTACATCGTCCCTGCCGACCAGCCGCAATACCGCTTGATCAAGGCCATGTTTGAAACGCGAACGACTTTCCAGGACAGCTTGTTTTACGACATTTCAGCATGGACCTACCCCATGGCTTTTGGGCTAGACTTTATGGCTTTGAACAGCCGTATCGTCAACCTAGCCAACGTCAGCCCTGTGGATAAGTCCAGCTTTGCGCAAGCACCAGGTAAGGTGATCGGCACTGCGGGTGCCTACCAATATGCCATGGAATGGAGCGATTACTATGCGCCCAAGGCGGCCTACCAATTGTTGAAGGCAGGACTTTTGGTGCGCGTAGCCACCAAAGAATTCTCCACAGCAGATGGGAAAACCTTCGGAAGGGGAACCCTCTTGATTGACAAAGGTGAAAGCGGCTTGGATGCCCAGGCCTTTTTCAGCAAGCTGGAGGAAGTTGCCCGATTTGCTCATGTAGATATCCATGCATTGACCACAGGCTACACGCAGGGAGCCAACCTCGGTTCTACCTTTATGCTTCCCTTGAATACTCCAACCATCGCTCTTTTGGTCGATGGGGGCGTGGATAGTGGGGAAGCAGGCGAGATCTGGCACCTACTCGATCAGCGCATGCAGATGCCGGTAACCCTACTGCCTTTGGAATCCGTGAGCGGTACCAACTTGGATCGCTATTCCGTCATCCTGATGGCAGACGGTAGCTACGGGCAACTGGGCCAATCTGGCGCAGCAGCAATCAAAACTTGGGTGAGCAAGGGCAACACCTTGGTAGCCAAAGGGGGAGCACTTCGTTGGCTAGCACAAAATGAAATCGGCAATTTCACCTTCAGAAAAGTGGACAGCAAGGAAACCGGCCTTCAAAAGCGCTATGCAGACTACGAGAACGCGACCGGAGCCAAGCAGACGTTTGGGGCAATCTTCAAATCTACTTTGGATACGAGCCACCCAATCGGCTATGGCTACCCTAGCAGCGAGCTCTTTACGTTTAGAAACGACAATTTCTTCCTAGAGCCTTCGGAAAATCCATACGCCAACCCATTGGTATACACCGCCGATCCCTTGGCTTCAGGCTACTTACACCCCAGCAATCTTCCAGGTGTAAAGCAAAGCGCAGTGATTCGCGTAGCTGGACAGGGCAGAGGTAGAATTATTGGATTTGCGGACAATCCCAACTTCCGCGCCTTCTGGTTTGGTACCAACAAGCTGTTTATGAATTCCATTTTCTTTGGTCAAGTAATTGACGGAGGAACTGCCCGTTAAACTTCTACTCCCAGCCCAACGCTGGGAGTTTTTTCTTCCATTTGCTACTCGCCTTTGATTTTATGAAAAAAGTAACCCTTGTTCTTTTTGCTTTCCTGATGGTCGGAACTACTCTTTTCGCGCAAGAATTGAGTTTTGAATCCTACAATCCTCCTTCTACGCTGAAGGTGCCTCAGCACCCTGTTCAGCGCTCCAAATTTCCCTTTATCGATATCCACAGCCACCAGGGGGGAATCACCAAGGAGAAAATTGCGCAGCTCCAGGGAGAAATGGATGAACTGAACATGGGCATCATGATCAACCTGAGCGGAAGAGGCTATGGGCAGGGAAATAGCAATACGCAGCAGGAATACATCAAGAGCATGATGCAGGAATTTAAAACCCATGCTCCAGGACGATTTATGGTGTTTACCAACTTGAATTTCAACGGATTCGGTACTCCAGAATGGACCGCTTTGGCCGTGAAGGAGCTGGCAGAAGACGTGGCTGCTGGGGCGGTGGGGCTGAAGATATACAAGAGTTTGGGCTTGACTTCCAAGGACAATAGCGGGAAGCGAATCCCTATAGATCATCCTGAGCTAGATGCGGTTTGGGCCAAGGCGGGGGAATTGGGAATTCCGGTACTGATTCATGCTGCAGATCCTGCCCAATTTTGGCAGCCTATGGATGCCAACAACGAGCGCTGGTTGGAGCTCAAGCTTCATCCCAATCGGCGTAGATCCGCTACCGATCCGGCGCCCTTTGAACAGATAATCGCCGAGCAGCACCGGGTGTTTGCCAAGCATCCAAAGACCACCTTTATCAATGCACACATGGGTTGGATGGCCAATGACCTCGATGCTGCCGGAGCGCACTTGGACCAGTACCCCAACGTGAATTACGAGATCGGTGCCATCATCGCCGAACTTGGCCGTCAGCCCCGACGGGCGAAGGAATTTTTTACAAAGTACCAGGACCGCATCCTATTTGGAAAAGACGCATATAATAAGGAAGAGTTTTACACCTATTTCCGGGTGCTCGAGACGGAGGATGAGTATTTTCCTTACTACAAAAAGTACCATGCCTTTTGGAGCATGTATGGTTTGGGATTACCCGATGCCGTACTAAAAAAGGTCTATTACAAAAACGCGCTTCGGATCGTTCCGGGCTTGGATAAGACGCTATTTCCGGAGTAAAAAGTTGTACGAAGTACCAAGTAGACTCAGAAGCCTGCCTGCGGTAGGCAGGCAAGAGCCGAGATGCAAGAGATTAGACTCATTGCGTAGTGGCACGTGTTTCGTTTGATTCACGTATTTCCACTTCTTCATTCTTCACTCAGCGTTCGGTGTTCGAAATTATTTTAAATGTCGAATGCCGAACGCTGAAATAAGAAGGAAGAAGAAGAAAAACCTCCTTACTAGAATTTCATCCTCACCCCCAACAA
>Ga0209443_1000713_pt1 | contig 22244 bp, 18 predicted proteins | sample LauGreBMM110DCMD_2_FD_187571 | JGI IMG/M metagenome (GOLD analysis project Ga0209443, IMG submission 187571) | Freshwater lake microbial communities from Lake Michigan, USA - Su13.BD.MM110.DCMD (SPAdes) (version 2) | ecosystem: Environmental > Aquatic > Freshwater > Lake | place: Lake Michigan... | reverse complement strand
ATATCTCCTGTTTTAGAAGAACGACGTGGAATTTTTACTAAAATTTTACCCGCTTTAATTTTCTCGCCATCGTTCACCATAAGGTGTGCTCCTACTGGTAAGTTGTATGAACGAATTAATTCGCCATCTTTACCATAAATCAATAAGGTTGGTACTAATTTTTTATTTCTACCTTCTGAAATTACTTTTTCTTGGAAACCAGTTTGCTCATCGATTTCAACTAAGAACGATTGTCCTTGTTCTAAATCTTCATAAGCAACTTTACCGGTGAATTCAGAAATAATTACTCCATTATAAGGATCCCATTTACAAATGGTTGTTCCTTTTTCAACAACGTCTCCGTCTTTTACAAAGATGCTTGAACCGTAAGGAATATAGTGAGTATTTAATACAATACCGGTTTTAGGCTCTACTAATTTTAATTCCGTTGAACGAGAAATAACGATGTCAACAGCATTCCCGTCTGCATCTTCTCCTTTAACTGTTTTTAAATCTTCAAGTTCTAATTTACCACCAAAACGTGCCACAACGTTAGATTCTTCAGAAATACCACCTGCAACCCCACCAACGTGGAATGTACGAAGTGTTAACTGTGTACCTGGTTCACCAATTGATTGTGCTGCAATAACACCAACGGCTTCTCCTTTTTGCGTCATTTTTCCTGTCGCTAAGTTTCTTCCGTAACATTTTGCACAAATTCCTTTAGTAGCTTCACAAGTTAATGGCGAACGTACTTCTACTTTTTCAATAGGAGACGCCTGAATATTCTTAACGATAGCCTCTGTGATTTGCATTCCAGCTTCAACTAATACTTCATTATCTAAAGGATTAACTACATTTTGTAACGCCACACGACCTAAGATTCTTTCGCCTAAAGTTTCTACAATTTCTTCGTTTTTCTTTAACGCTGAAACTTCAATACCTCTAAGGGTTCCACAATCTACTGAATTTACAATTACATCTTGCGATACATCATGTAAACGACGTGTTAAGTAACCCGCATCGGCAGTTTTAAGAGCGGTATCCGCTAATCCTTTACGTGCACCGTGAGTAGAAATGAAGTACTCAAGAATTGAAAGTCCTTCTTTAAAGTTAGAAAGAATTGGATTTTCAATAATTTCACCACCACCAGCAGTTGATTTTTTAGGCTTAGCCATCAAACCACGCATACCGGTTAACTGACGAATTTGTTCTTTTGAACCCCTTGCACCCGAATCAAGCATCATGTATACCGAGTTGAACCCTTGTTGGTCTTCACGGATATTTTTCATTGCTAATTCAGTTAATTGTGCATTGGCAGAAGTCCAGATATCAATAACTTGGTTGTAACGTTCGTTATTGGTAATAAGACCCATGTTATAGTTCATAGAAATACCTTCTACTTGAACACGAGCATCAGCAATTAATTGTGTTTTTTGTTCTGGAATACGAATATCACCTAAACTGAATGACAATCCACCTTTAAATGCGAATTTGTAACCCATATCTTTCATGTTATCCAAGAAAGCTGCGGTAGTTGGCACATCTGTAACCGATAAAATTTTACCAATAATATCACGTAATGATTTTTTAGTTAAAACTTCATTGATGTATCCAGCTGCTTGAGGTACTACTTCATTAAATAATACTCTACCTGCAGTAGTTTGAATAATTTTATATACTAATTCTCCGTTTTCATTAAAATCTTCAGCACGAACTTTCACACGCGCATTCAATTCTAATTTTCCTTCGTTCAAGGCAATATTTACTTCTTCTGCAGAATAGAATGTTAAGCCTTCGCCTAAAATTTTATGTTCTGGAGTTGACAAACGCTCTTTGGTCATGTAATACAGACCTAAAACCATGTCTTGAGAAGGAACCGTAATAGGTGCACCATTCGCAGGATTTAAGATATTGTGAGAAGCCAACATTAATAATTGTGCTTCTAAAATAGCTTCTGGTCCTAATGGTAAGTGAACCGCCATCTGGTCACCATCGAAATCGGCATTAAACGCCGTACATACTAATGGGTGTAACTGGATTGCTTTTCCTTCAATAAGTTTTGGTTGGAATGCTTGAATACCTAAACGGTGTAACGTAGGAGCACGGTTTAGTAATACTGGATGCCCTTTGATTACATTTTCAAGAATATCCCATACTACTGGCTCTTTTTTGTCGATAATTTTCTTAGCCGACTTCACTGTTTTAACGATTCCTCTTTCGATTAATTTACGAATAACGAATGGTTTGTATAGTTCAGCAGCCATATCTTTTGGCAAACCACATTCAAACAATTTCATTTCTGGTCCAACGACAATTACTGAACGAGCTGAATAATCAACACGTTTTCCTAATAAGTTTTGACGGAAACGACCTTGTTTTCCTTTTAATGAATCGGATAACGATTTTAATGGTCTGTTTGATTCTGTTTTAACTGCAGAAGCTTTACGTGTGTTATCAAATAATGAATCTACCGATTCTTGTAACATACGTTTTTCGTTACGTAAGATTACTTCTGGAGCTTTGATCTCCATTAATCTTTTCAAACGGTTGTTACGGATGATTACTCTACGGTATAAATCATTTAAATCTGACGTTGCAAAACGACCTCCATCTAGTGGCACTAACGGACGTAATTCTGGTGGAATTACAGGAATAACTTTTAAAATCATCCATTCTGGACGGTTTTCTCTGTTATGGTTAGATTCACGGAATGATTCTACAACATTTAAACGTTTTAAAGCTTCAGTTTTACGTTGTTTAGACGTTTCGTTATTAGCCGCGTGACGTAATTCGTATGACAATTCATCTAAATTAGTACGTGCTAATAAATCCATAATACATTCAGCACCCATTTTAGCGATGAATTTATTAGGATCTTTATCATCTAAATATTGATTTTCCATTGGAAGTGTATCTAAAATATTTAAATACTCTTCTTCCGTAAGGAAATCTAAACGTTGTAAAGTTTCGCCTTCGGCATTTGTAGCGATACCTGCTTGAATTACTACGTATCTTTCGTAGTAAATGATCATGTCTAATTTCTTAGAAGGTAATCCTAAAATATAGCCAATTTTATTTGGAAGCGAGCGGAAATACCAAATATGAGCAATAGGCACTACCAAGTTGATGTGTCCTACTCTATCTCTACGTACTTTTTTCTCAGTTACTTCCACACCACATCGGTCACAAACGATTCCTTTGTAGCGAATTCTTTTATATTTTCCACAAGCACATTCGTAATCTTTTACTGGTCCGAAAATTCGTTCACAGAAAAGACCATCTCTCTCTGGTTTGTGGGTTCGATAATTAATAGTTTCTGGTTTTAAAACTTCACCTCTAGATTCTCCTAAAATTGATTTTGGAGAAGCTAATCCAATTGTGATTTTATTAAATCTTTTAATTGGGTTTTTATCTTTACTATTTCTATTATTCATCATAGTTTTTACTATTGATTTATTTGCAATTTAAAATTGATTCTTGTTTTCATCTAAAGGGTTGCTTTAGACTTCAACGCTACCTCGGCTTACTTCTCTAAACTTCAACATTAACGCTTGAAGTGCTAGTTATATTTCTATAAAAAATCGGAACGGTTTACGGGTATAAATCCTAAAAACTCTATTGTAATTTATCAGCTTTAAGTCACAGTTTTCAGCATGTAAACTGCAAACTGTGACTGTGACTGTTTTCTATAATTTATTCTTCTAATCTAATGTCTAATCCAAGACCTTTCAATTCATGCATTAATACATTGAATGATTCAGGTAATCCTGGTTCTGGCATAGTTTCTCCTTTAACGATGGCTTCGTATGTTTTAGCTCTACCAATAACGTCATCTGATTTAACCGTTAAGATTTCTCTTAGCGTACTTGATGCGCCATAAGCTTCAAGAGCCCAAACCTCCATCTCTCCAAAACGCTGACCTCCAAATTGAGCTTTACCTCCTAATGGTTGTTGCGTAATTAATGAGTATGGACCGATAGAACGTGCGTGCATTTTATCATCAACCATATGCCCTAATTTCAACATATATATTACTCCAACTGTCGCTGCTTGGTGGAAACGCTCACCAGTACCACCATCATAAAGATAGGTGTGACCGAATTGAGGAATTCCTGCTTCATCAGTTAATGCGTTGATTTGGTCTAAAGTTGCACCATCAAAAATAGGAGTAGCAAATTTTCTACCTAATTTTTGACCTGCCCATCCTAATACCGTTTCATAAATTTGACCGATGTTCATACGAGAAGGTACCCCAAGTGGATTCAATACGATATCTACTGGTGTTCCATCTTCTAGGAATGGCATGTCTTCATGACGAACGATTTTAGCAACAATACCTTTGTTACCGTGACGTCCTGCCATTTTATCCCCTACTTTCAGTTTACGTTTCTTAGCGATGTAAACTTTTGCAAGTTTTAAAATACCTGCAGGTAATTCATCTCCAACAGTAATGGTAAATTTCTCTCTTCTTAACCAACCTTGTAAATCATTTAATTTGATTTTGTAGTTATGAATTAAGTCATTTACTAAAGTATTGGTATGATCATCTGTTGACCACTGTCCTTTTGTTAAGTGCGCAAAATCTTCAACAGCTTGTAACATTTTTTTAGTAAATTTCTTACCTTTTGGTAATACTTCTTCACCTAAATCATTCATTACACCTTGTGAAGTTTTTCCGTCAATGATTGTAAATAATTTTTCAATTAATTTATCTCTTAACTCATTGAATTTCACATCAAATTCAACTTCTAATTTATCAACGTCTTCTTTATCTTTCGTACGTTTTCTCTTATCTTTTACTGATTTCGCAAATAATTTTTTATCTAAAACCACACCGTGTAATGATGGAGATGCTTTCAATGAAGCGTCTTTAACATCACCCGCTTTATCACCAAAGATTGCACGTAACAATTTTTCTTCAGGTGTAGGATCTGATTCTCCTTTTGGTGTAATTTTTCCGATTAGAATATCGCCAGGTTTAACTTCGGCTCCAATTCTAATCATTCCGTTTTCATCAAGATCTTTAGTAGCTTCTTCAGAAACGTTTGGAATATCATTCGTTAATTCTTCGTTACCTAATTTAGTATCACGAACTTCTAACGTATAATCATCAATATGTAATGAAGTAAATACATCATCGCGAACTACTTTTTCAGAAATTACAATCGCATCCTCAAAGTTATACCCTTTCCAAGGCATAAACGCTACTTTTAAGTTTCTACCGATTGCTAATTCTCCGTTTTGAGTAGCATAACCTTCACACAATACTTGTCCTTGAGTAACTCGATCCCCTTTTCTTACGATAGGTTTTAAGTTGATACACGTACTTTGATTGGTTTTTCTATATTTGATTAACTGATATGATTTTTCATCTGATTCAAAACTAACCAAGCGTTCTTCTTCAGTTCTGTCATATTTGATGGTTATTTTATTAGCATCAACATATTCTACAATTCCATTTCCTTCTGCATTGATCAATACTCTAGAATCTGAAGCAACTTGTCTTTCTAAACCAGTACCTACAATTGGTGCTTCAGGGCGTAATAAAGGAACGGCTTGACGCATCATGTTTGATCCCATCAAGGCACGGTTTGCATCATCATGCTCTAAGAACGGAATCAACGAAGCTGAAATCGAAGCAATTTGGTTTGGCGCAACGTCTGTGTAATGCACAGCTGATGGAGCTACCACAGGGAAATCTCCTTCTTCACGAGCAATTACATTAGTAGCGGTAATTTTACCTTTTGCATCCATTTCAATGTTTGCTTGCGCAATCATTTTCCCTTCTTCCTCTTCTGCACTCAAATAAACAGGAGTTGATTGTAAATCCACTACCCCATTCGTTACTTTACGATAAGGTGTTTCAATGAATCCCATTCCGTTTACTTTAGCATATACTCCTAATGAAGAAATCAAACCAATGTTTGGTCCTTCAGGTGTTTCAATAGGACAAAGTCTTCCGTAGTGTGTATAGTGAACGTCACGAACCTCAAAACCAGCTCTTTCTCTAGATAAACCTCCAGGTCCAAGGGCAGATAAACGACGTTTGTGCGTAATCTCTGCTAAAGGATTGGTTTGATCCATAAACTGAGACAACTGGTTGGTTCCAAAGAATGAATTGATTACCGATGATAATGTTTTCGCATTGATCAAATCGATAGGTGTGAACACTTCGTTATCACGAACGTTCATTCTCTCACGGATGGTTCTAGCCATACGGGCTAAACCTACTCCGAACTGAGCTGATAATTGCTCTCCAACAGTTCTTACACGACGGTTTGATAAGTGATCAATATCATCAATCTCAGCTTTTGAGTTGATTAATTCGATCAAATATTTAACGATAGTGATGATATCTTCTTTGGTTAAGACTTGCTTTTCCATTGGGATATCTAACCCTAATTTTTTGTTCATTCTATAACGACCTACTTCACCTAAGTTATAGCGTTGGTCAGAGAAGAATAATTTATCTATAATACCACGAGCCGTTTCCTCATCAGGCGGTTCCGCGTTACGTAATTGTCTATATATATGTTCAACAGCCTCTTTTTCAGAGTTTGTTGGGTCTTTTTGTAACGTATTGTGAATAATTGTATAATCTACAGCATTGTTATCCTCTTTATGTAAAAGAATTGTTTTTACGTCTGCTTCAATTATTTCTTCGATGTTATCTTTATCCAGAATGGTATCACGATCTAAGATAATTTCGTTACGTTCAATGGAAACCACTTCACCAGTATCTTCATCAACGAAATCTTCATGCCAAGTATTTAATACACGTGCAGCAAGTCTTCTTCCGGCGAATTTTTTAATACCCGTTTTAGAAACTTTAATTTCTTCAGCAAGGTCAAAAATTTCCAAGATATCTTTATCTCTTTCAAATCCAATTGCTCTAAATAAAGTAGTTACAGGTAATTTTTTCTTTCTATCGATATACGCATACATTACGTTATTGATATCGGTAGCGAATTCTATCCAAGATCCTTTAAAAGGAATAACTCTTGCAGAATACAATTTAGTCCCATTTGCATGGAATGATTGTCCAAAGAAAACACCAGGAGAACGATGTAATTGCGATACAACTACGCGTTCAGCACCATTGATTACAAAGGTACCGCTTGGAGTCATATAAGGTATTGTACCTAAATACACATCTTGAACGATTGTTTCAAAATCTTCGTGTTCAGGGTCAGTACAATATAATTTCAATCTAGCTTTAAGAGGAACGCTATACGTTAAACCTCTATCAATACACTCTTCAATAGTGTATCGTGGTGGATCAATAAAATAGTCTAGAAACTCTAATACGAATTGATTTCTCGTATCCGTAATTGGAAAGTTTTCCATGAAGGTATTATACAGTCCTTCGTTGCCTCTTTCATCCGATTTCGTTTCCAATTGGAAGAAATCTTTAAACGATTTCACTTGAATATCTAGAAAATCTGGATATTGTGGAATGTTTTTCGTTGAAGCAAAATTTAATCTTTCAGTCTGATTTGTTATCATCAATGGACAAAATTTTGATTTAAAAAAAGTAATTTTTGTGTTAAAAACACTGTCTAATTTAACTTCCTTTGTTTTAATAATCAGTACATCTTTAAAAATAAACCAGGAAAGTTCAGTTTATTTTCTTTCTTCGTTATTGATTACTATATAATGCCTATTGTAAAAAATAAAAATATAAAATTTACTATACGCAAAATGGTTTAGGCCTTTGAGAGGTAATCTCAAGGCCTAAACCTAGTTTTTAAACCTAAGTTTTAGCTTATTTAAGCTCAACTACAGCTCCTGCTTCTTCTAAAGCTTTCTTAAGACCTTCAGCCTCATCTTTAGAAACTCCTTCTTTAATGTTTGAAGGAGCAGCGTCTACTAAATCTTTAGCTTCTTTAAGTCCTAAACCAGTTAATTCTTTAACTGCTTTAACAACTCCTAATTTAGAAGCACCAGCTTCTTTTAATACTACAGTGAATTCTGATTGCTCAGCTGCTCCACCAGCATCTCCACCACCACCGGCAGCAACTACTACAGCTGCAGCAGCTGGCTCGATACCATACTCATCTTTTAATATTGTTGCTAATTCGTTAACTTCTTTAACTGTTAAGCTAACTAATTGTTCTGCGAATTGTTTCAAATCTGCCATTTTTTCTATCTTTTAAAATGATTTGTAAAATATAATTTATTAAGTGCGTACTTATTATTCTGCTGAACCTTCCTTATTAGGTTGATTCTGAAGAGCTGCAAGAACTCTTTTTGCAGGAGATTGTAATAATCCAATAATTTCTCCGATAACTTCTTCTTTAGTTTTAATAGCTACTAAGCTGTCTAATAGATTGTCACCGATGTAAATTTCTTGGTTGATATAAGCTCCTTTAAAGATTGGTTTTTCACCTTTCTTACGGAATTCTTTAATGATTTTTGCTGGGCCATTTGCCGAATCAGCAATAAACATAGAAGTATTTCCTTTAAGAACTGATGATAAATCACCATATTCGTTATCAGAAGCTTGCATTGCTTTTTCTAGCAATGTGTTCTTCACAACTTCTAATTTAATTCCTGCTTTAAAACAAGCTCTTCTTAAATTTGAAGTAGTATCTGCATCTAGTCCTGAAATGTCTGCTAAATAAACAACATTCACATCCGCTAACTGTGCAGTTAAATCTTGAATAGCGATTGATTTTTCTTCTCTAGTCATACTAATAATTTTTAACTACCAATTAAACTGCTTTAGGATCTAAAGCAATTGCAGGACTCATTGTACATGATAAGTGAATAGACTTAATATATGTACCCTTAGCTGCAGTTGGTTTTAATTTGATTAATGTTTGAACAATTTCGTGTGCATTTTCATAGATTTTGTCCGCATCAAACGAAACTCTACCTATTCCAGCATGAACGATACCAGTTTTATCAACTTTAAAGTCAATTTTACCAGCTTTCACTTCTTGCACAGCTTTAGCTACATCCATTGTTACTGTACCTGTTTTTGGATTTGGCATTAAACCTCTTGGTCCTAAAACACGTCCTAATGGACCTAATTTACCCATAACAGCTGGCATAGTGATGATTACATCAACATCTGTCCAACCGTCTTTGATTTTTTGAAGATAGTCATCTAAACCTACGTGGTCTGCACCAGCAGCTCTAGCTTCTGCTTCTTTATCTGGAGTAACAAGAGCTAAAACTCTTACATCTTTACCAGTTCCATGAGGTAATGTTACAACCCCTCTTACCATTTGATTCGCTTTTCTAGGATCTACCCCTAATTTTACTGCGATGTCAACAGACTCATCAAATTTTGCAGAAGCAACTTGTTTAATTAATGCAGATGCATCTTTTAAACTATAAAGTTTATTCTTCTCAATTTTTGCTGCAGCCTCTTTTTGCTTTTTTGTCAATTTTGCCATTGTCTAATTCTTTTTAGCGATTAAAAAGGAGCATTTCCTGTTACTGTTATACCCATAGATCTAGCTGTTCCCGCAATCATACTCATCGCTTTCTCTAATGTAAATGCATTTAGATCGGCCATTTTGTCTTCAGCGATAGCTTTAATTTGGTCCCAAGTAACACTTGCAACTTTTTTACGGTTAGGTTCACCTGAACCAGACTTTAATTTTGCTGCATCTAATAATTGAATTGCAGCAGGTGGCGTTTTAACAACAAAGTCAAAAGACTTGTCTTTATACACAGTAATTTGTACTGGTAAAACTTTGCCAGGTTTATCTTGTGTTCTAGCATTAAATTGCTTACAGAACTCCATGATGTTAACCCCAGCAGCCCCCAAAGCAGGTCCAACCGGTGGCGATGGATTCGCAGCACCTCCCTTAACTTGTAGTTTAACTACTTTACTAACTTCTTTTGCCATTTTTAAAAAAATTTAGCACATCTATCAATTGGAAGCGATTGATGTGATTTATGTATGTAACGAATATTATACTTTTTCAACTTGCATAAAACTTAATTCTAATGGTGTTTTTCTTCCGAAAATTTTAACCATTACCTCAAGTTTACGCTTTTCTTCATTTATTTTTTCAATAGTTCCATTAAAACCATTAAAAGGGCCATCAACAACTTTGATAGTTTCACCAATATTGAATGGAATAGACACACTATCTACTTGCACAGATAATTCATCTACTTTTCCAAGCATTCTGTTAACCTCAGACTGTCTCAATGGTACCGCATCACCTCCTTTTGTTTCACCTAGGAAACCTATAACACCCGGAATTGATTTAATAATATGAGGAATTTCTCCTGTTAAGCTTGCTTCAATCATGATATAGCCCGGAAAATAAACTTTATCCTTAATTATTTTTTTTCCATCACGCACAGTAACTACTTTTTCTGTAGGAACCAATACTTGAGTGATATAATCAGCCATACCTAATCGGGCGGTTTCAGTTTCAATATAAGCTTTCACTTTATTTTCCTGACCACTCACGGATCTTACCACATACCATTTATTCACATTATTATCTGCCATAGCAAAGTGTTATTTTATGATATTAAAAAAACCTGCAATTGCTTTAGCAAATATTTCATCTACACCCCAAGTCAATAGAGCAAAAATGATTGAAAATATTGCTACAATAATTGTCAAACGTTGCACATCAGCCCATACTGGCCATGTTACATTTGTTTTCAATTCTTGGAATGCTTCAGATATGTAATTAACTACTTTTGTCATCTTAAATCTTTATTTGCACGGGCGGAGGGATTCGAACCCCCATCAATGGTTTTGGAGACCACTATACTAGCCCTTGTACTACGCCCGTTTGTTAAAAAAACCAGCAGCGAGCTGCTGGTTTTATTTAATTATTTGACTAGTATAATTAGTCTAAAATTTCAGTAACCTGACCAGCACCTACTGTTCTACCACCTTCACGGATAGCAAAACGTAAACCTACTGATAAAGCGATAGGGCTTAATAATTGAACATCAATTGTTAAGTTATCACCAGGCATAACCATCTCTACACCTGCTGGTAAAGAAATAGTTCCTGTAACGTCAGTTGTACGTACGTAAAACTGAGGACGGTAGTTATTATGAAATGGAGTGTGACGTCCACCTTCTTCTTTTTTCAAGATATACACCTCAGCTTTAAAATGAGCGTGTGGCTTAACAGATCCTGGCTTAACAATTACCATTCCTCTTTTAATATCTTCTTTAGCGATACCTCTTAATAAGATACCTACGTTATCACCAGCTTCACCTCTATCAAGGATTTTACGGAACATTTCAACTCCTGTAATAGTAGAACTTAATTTATCAGCTCCCATCCCGATGATTTCAATTGGATCACCTGTATTAGCAATTCCTGTTTCGATACGACCTGTAGCAACAGTTCCACGACCAGTAATTGTAAATACGTCTTCAACTGGCATTAAGAATGGTTTCTCAACGTCACGAACAGGTAATTCAATCCAACTATCAACTGCTTCCATTAATTCCATAATAGTAGCAACCCATTTTGGATCTCCGTTTAATCCACCTAGAGCAGAACCTTGGATAACTGGACCATTATCACCATCATATTGATAGAAAGATAATAAATCTCTAATTTCCATTTCTACTAATTCTAATAATTCAGCATCATCAACCATATCCACTTTATTCATGAATACAACCATTCTAGGCACACCAACTTGGCGACCTAAAAGGATGTGCTCTCTCGTTTGTGGCATAGGACCATCTGTAGCAGCAACTACTAAGATAGCACCGTCCATTTGAGCAGCACCTGTTACCATGTTTTTTACGTAATCCGCGTGACCTGGACAGTCAACGTGCGCGTAGTGACGATTTTGTGTAGAATACTCTACGTGAGACGTATTAATTGTAATACCTCTTTCTTTTTCTTCTGGAGCATTATCAATTTGATCAAATGATTTTGCTTCTGATAAACCAGCATCAGCTAATACTTTCGTAATTGCAGCTGTTAATGTAGTTTTACCGTGGTCAACGTGTCCGATAGTACCAATATTCAAATGGGGCTTCGAACGATCAAAGGTTTCTTTTGCCATGATTTAATAATTTAATCTTAGTTATATAATTAGTGTTCAAAAAATAAACTTATTTAAGAGCCAATGACGGGAATTGAACCCGTGACCTCTTCCTTACCAAGGAAGCACTCTACCCCTGAGCTACACCGGCTTTTGTGTATTCAGAAGTTAGCAATCAGCATTCAGAATTCTAAATCCTCACTTCTAATTTCAAAATCTCGTGGGGAGAGCAGGATTCGAACCTGCGAAGACGTAGTCAGCGGATTTACAGTCCGCCCTCGTTGGCCGCTTGAGTATCTCCCCAAACCTTTTACATTTAGTTACTTACAATTGAGCCGATAGAGGGACTCGAACCCACGACCTGCTGATTACAAATCAGCTGCTCTAGCCAGCTGAGCTACATCGGCAACTTGAATATAAAAAGTCCGCTATTTCTAACGGACTGCAAATGTATAGAATTTATTTTTGAATCAAAACATTTTTTATCTTTTTTTTTATAATATCAAATTGTACGCAATTTTTCTTTTCTTTTTACCAAAACTCGCTCTAATGAATCTACCGCCAAATCTATTCCTTCTTCAAAAGATTTTGTCATTTTTTTTACCACAAAATCATCTCCTGGAACATTAATTTTTATCTCTACAATTTTATTTTCTTTATCACTTGTATTTTCAACTTTCAAAAAAACATCAGACGAAACAATTTTATCATAATACTTTTCTAATTTATCTACCTTCTCTTGAACAAAATCAACTAATTTTTTGTCCACATTAAAATTTACTGCATGCAAATTGACTTTCATAACTTTTAGATTATATAGATTATACATTTGAGTTGTTACTTGTTTCTAGGATGCGCTTCTTGATATACTTTTTTTAAGGCAGCCAAACTGCTGTGAGTATATATTTGAGTGGAAGACAAACTAGCATGACCTAACAACTCTTTAACTGAATTTAAATCGGCTCCATTATTCAACAAATGAGTTGCAAAGGAATGCCTAAGAACGTGAGGGCTTTTTTTTGTCTTTTGTGACACACTACTAAAGTACTCATTTATTAATCGATACACAAATGATTCGCTTACTTTATTTCCGTTTTTTGACAAAATTAACATCTCATTATTCTTAATCACCTCTAAATGATTTCGTTGTACTTTATACGATTCAATTAATTTAACAGTACAGTCTAAAAGCGGAATAATGCGTTCTTTATTTCTCTTACCAACAACTTTAATTGTTTTCTGATATAAATCAACATTTTCAGAAGAAAGGTTAATCATTTCTGCACGACGAATTCCTGTGGTGTAAAATAATTCAATAATTAACTGATTGCGAATTCCTTCAAAATCATTTGAATAAGTATTAAATTCAAACACATCTTGAAGTTCTTTTTCCGAAAAAGGAATTTGAATTTTCTTAGCTGTTTTTAATGACTTGTGCTTTAATAATGGATTAACCGATATTTGTTTAATTTTTAAAAGAAATTTATAGTATGATTTTAAAGAAGATATTTTTCTATTAACAGAAGTATTAGAAATATTATTTTCTATCAATACAACAATCCAACTTCTTATTTGGGGATAGATTACATTCTCAACCGCAGTAGCTTCATGATTAGTATTCAAATAGCCTTGAAAAGACAAAATATCTGAAACGTAGGCTTGCACCGTCAATAAAGAATAATTTTTCTCTTTAACTAAGTATTCTTGATATGCTTGTATAGTTGATATCATAAAAAAAACCGCTAAAAACAAAGTTACACTTTATTATTTAGCGGTTTACTATTTCATTCAGAAAAATACTAACTCTCTAATGAGTCTCTCAATCCTTGAATATATGCTGCTTTTTGTATCTTAGCTCTGTTTGAAACAGAAGGCTTAATGAAAGCTTGACGTGAACGTAACTGACGAACAGTTCCTGTTTTATCAAATTTTCTTTTATAGCGCTTTAATGCTCTATCGATATTTTCTCCGTCTTTAATTGGTATAATTAACATAATATGGACACCTCCTCTCGTTAAGGGTGCAAATGTAGAAAATAATTATGAATTAGAAATTAAAATTAGAAAAAATTATTTAACTGCTGGTTTATAATTATGTTTATCGATGATCATTTTGGACAAAATTTCTCTCAAAATTTCAGATGTTCCTCCGCCAATTGGCCCTAATCGACTATCTCTAAATAAACGAGCAAGTGGATACTCTTCCATATAACCGTAACCACCAAGCATTTGCAAACAGCTATAAATGGCGTCATCTGCCACTTTTGTTGATTTTAATTTAGCCATAGTCGCCTCCTTTACAACGTATTCTCCTTTATCTAATCGGGCTATTGCAGCATAATTAAATATTTTACAATGCTCAACTTCTGTTGCGTGCTCGACCATTGTATGACGCAGGGCTTGGAATTTATTTATTGTAGTTCCAAAAGCTTCACGTTGTGCCATATAATCAATGGTATAATCAATAGCAAACTCAGCTCTTGCATGTGCATTTATTGCCATAATTAATCGTTCAAAAGCAAAATGTTGCATGATGTAAGGAAATCCATTATCAGCTTCTCCCATTAAATTCTCGGCAGGTATTTCTACGTTGTCAAAAGCTATTTCAGCAGTATCAGATGCTCTCCATCCTAATTTGTCTAATTTTGTTGCAGAAATCCCTTTTGAGTTTGTATCTACTAAAAAAATACTAATTCCTTTATTACCTAATTCTGGTTTTGTTTTAGCAGCAACTACATAATAATCAGCGTAAACACCATTTGTAATGAACGTTTTAGATCCATTAATGATAAATTTATCACCCGCTTTTGTTGCAGTTGTTCGCATACCGGCTACATCACTACCCCCAAAAGGTTCCGTAACACACAAAGCGCCTATTTTATCTCCTGTAATACTAGGTACTAAATACTCTTGTTTTATTCGTTCATCTCCTTCTGCATTTAAATGTGTCATGGCTAAGTAAGCATGCGCCCAAATTGCAGCAGCAAATCCAGAAGATTTAATTTTTTGAAGTTCTTCTAAAAAAATAACGGTGTAAAACAAATCCAATTGCATTCCTCCATACACCTCTGGATAATTAATTCCAAAGAAACCCATATCGCCAAATTTTTTCCAGATAAAGCGTTCAATAGTTCCCGTTTTTTCCCATTTTTCAATATGAGGCACTACTTCTTTTTGCAGAAAATCGCGCAAACTAGTTCTAAATAACTGATGTTCTTCTGTGAAATATATTGAATTCATTGTTAAAATATAAGTTGGTGTTATGAATTATTTTTAGAATTTCAAATATAGTGCTATTATTTTTATCTTTTCGTTAGGCATTCCCTTAATTTTTGTTAAATCTGAAATTTCCTTTATACCATTATTCATGGAACGGTAAATCACAATTTCTTTAGCTAAAGCGTAATTAAAATAGGGAAATTTTGTCAATTCTTTGATTGATAATTCATTGATGGCAACTTTAGGAATAGCAGGATTTATTTTTACAAAAAATCGTTTTTGCAAATCTTCAATTGCTTCAGGGCTAATTCCCCAAATGAATTGAAATTGCTCCATACTAACAAATCCTCCAAACTTCTCTTTTTCAATTAGAATTTTATCGGCTAACTTTTCTCCTATTCCATATACAGCAATTAAATCTTCTTTAGTGGCAGTATTAATGTCTTTTTGAATAATTGCAACTTTTTCTTTTGAAGGATACGCTTGAAACTTCTTGTATGAAGTTGCTGATTTATTGGTTACCCAATCTGGAAATTTAAAATAGGGCGAAATTTTCTGCAATAAATCCGAAGACACTTTTGTAATTTTTTGAAACTCTGCTGCAGAATTTACATATTTATTTTGGGCTCTATACTGATGCAATCGATCAATTTCTTGTACTGACATCCCTAATTTATATCCTTTATAATCGGTTATGAAATTTGGATTAAAAGGATAAATTGTATCTTTTTTTGTAGCTCTATTTTGTTTTAAACTATCAATTTCATTCTGAGCAAGAAGCCAAGAAGCATCTTCTGATGTTGAAGGTTTTTGGTTTGAAATGAAATAATAACACAATTGTACCAATACCATTAGTATTAATAAAAGGACAATTCCACTTCGATGGGATTTAGAAAAGATAAAATAAGACTTAAGTTTATGCATAGTTATAAATCAAAAACAGAACTTCGTTTTGCTCTTATCATGTCCTTAAGTTTTAAAAGAAAAGCCAGTGTTAAATAAAAACCAAATCCTAATCCAACAGTAATAAATGATATGTAGATGAAAAACAAACGAACATTTGTAGCTCTCATTCCTAATTTATCTGCAAGTCTAGAAGCTACAAAAAAACCGTGTTTTTCAAAAAAATGTAATATGTTTTGAATCATGCCCTCATATTTTAACCAAAATTACAATTAATTTTTCATTAATTGAAGTCCGACGGCACATTGCAAGCATTTTTTAGCATCGCAATATTCATTTTTTAATTGCAATAAAGCTTGCGATTCAAAAGCAGATTTTGAAACCAGACCAATATCTTTAAACTTGTCAATTATTGCATTTTTCTCCGGAGAAATCGCTTCAACAATAGACAGCAATACTTCTTCATTTGCTTGATTCCTAATCTTTCCATAGGCAAATTTAAGCGGTATTATGGTGTTTAACAACAATAAGACTATAAAAGAAGTAGTGATTTTTTTTCGCTTTTTCGGACTCACTTTATCAAAATTATAATGAGTTTCCCAATAATCGCTAACAACCACATTAAATAAGTCGTAAATTTCTGAAGTGTGATTTGTTTGCAACAGTTTTGAAAATAAATTATGCTCTTTATGATACAAAGCGGCTAATTGCACTAATCGAATCGTTGGGAAATTATCTGGGCGATGTTTAAAAAATGAAACTTCGGTAAAAACGCTTTTTTCTAAACCATACTTATGAACTAAGTAATCATATTCTTTAGTTAAATTATTAGCATATTGATCTTGAAAATCATCAGAAAGCATGTTAGCTTGTCCAAAAAACAACGCTTCTAATTTTTCAAGTGCAAAAGCTTCTTTTCGAATTACTGAAAAAGGAATTCCTTTTGCCATATCTAAAAAGGCCAATCCATTTGTATTCAATCCAAAATTTTTTGCTAGCATACAAAACAAAACCGCTTCCCAGTCGTTGTTTGAACTAGCTAACAATTGTTCTATTTCGGTAGATTTACGTTCTAATCGTTCAAAATAAAGTCGGGTTAACCAATGATCAAAAACAAAAGCAGGTGTTGTAGCTATTTGATTTTCACAATAAATCCATGATTTTTGAGTAATCAGTGATTGATATTTATGCACGGTTGCTACCGAAACGTATTTTTTTAATTCAACTGTGGGAATTTCAGTATTATTTTCTCTAAAAACAGGCGTATCATGTTCCCAAACCACATGTAAAATAACCGAATCATACGCTTTATCTTTTTCGTGATGGTGCAAATACCAATCTGAAGATTTGAGATGAATTTCGATATTTCCGGCCCATTTTTGATTGCCGATAATGAGTTGAGCGTTAAAAAAGTCGGGGCCCGATAATTGTAAATATTGTCCTGAGTTGAGAATCTGAATCGATTCGCCAGTAGTGGTTTGTAGTTCTGTAACAGCAAATTTCTTATGCTGCCAAACGTGGTGCAAAAAATCTTCTTTCATTCTGTATGGCGTATATAATTGAAAAACAAATTTAAAAAAATCTATTGAACAATACTACTCCTATGAAAAAAACTTTTTGCACCTGTAAAAGGGCTTAAAACTTTATACTATTTTATAGAACCTATGATATCATATTTTGTAATAATATGATGTTTCCCATTTCCTAAGTCTACAATGACTGCTTGATTATCTTTTGTGATTAGTTTTGAAACCTCTTCTACTGGAGTGCCTGCTTTTACAATTGGGAATGGTTTACCCATTACTTCTTTTACAGGTCGCTCAGCTGTATTTTTATCGGTAATAAAACTTTGAAATAAATCGGACTCATCAACAGAACCTACAAATCCGTTCACGTCAATTACTGGAATTTGAGAGATTTTATATTTTCGCATGCGTTCGATGGCATGTGAAACTAATTCTTCCGTTCTAACTACAACAAGAGGTTTATCTATATGCTCTTTGATTAAATCTTCAGCTTTTGTAATTTCTTCTTCTAAGAAACCGCGCTCACGCATCCAATCATCGTTAAATATTTTCCCTACATAACGACTTCCTGAATCGTGAAATAAAACAACAACTACATCTTCTGGTTTAAAATGATCTTTTAATTGTAACAATCCTTTTACAGCTGCTCCAGCGGAATTTCCTACAAATATTCCTTCTTCTAAAGCTATTTTACGGGTATAAACTGCTGCATCTTTATCGGTTACCTTAGTAAATCCGTCAATTAAAGAGAAGTCCACATTCAGTGGTAAAATATCTTCCCCAATTCCTTCAGTAATGTAGGAATAGATTTCGTTTTCATCAAAAATACCCGTTTCGTGATATTTTTTAAATACTGAACCATACGTATCAATTCCCCAAATTTTAATGTTTGGATTTTTTTCTTTTAAATATTTTGCTACTCCAGAAATCGTTCCACCTGTTCCAACTCCTACAACAAAGTGCGTAACTTTACCTTCGGTTTGTTCCCAAATTTCAGGTCCGGTTTGTTCATAATGCGCAATTGCATTACTGGGATTGTCGTATTGATTGACATACCACGAATTAGGAATTTCTGTGCCCAATCGTTTTGATACCGAATAATAAGAACGTGGATCGGTAGGTTCAACATCTGTAGGACACACAATTACCTTTGCTCCTACTGCGCGTAGAATGTCCATTTTTTCTTTTGACTGTTTGTCTGTGATTACAAAAATACATTTGTAGCCTTTGACAATTGCTGCTAAGGCTAAACCCATTCCTGTATTACCTGAGGTTCCTTCAATGATGGTTCCACCTGGCTGTAAACGACCGTCTGCTTCGGCATCTTCAATCATTTTAACTGCCATACGATCTTTTACAGAATTTCCTGGGTTAAAAGTTTCAACTTTTGCCAATACTAATGCATTTACTTCTGCTGTAACTTTGTTTAGTTGTACCAAAGGTGTATTACCAATGGTTTCTAATATATTTTTAGCGTAATTCATTTTACTTGATTTTCAGATATTCTGATATTTAAATATTTTTTGCAAAGATAGGATGAAAAATACGAATACAAAAATGCCAGTCAAATCCTGTTTAACCCTGATGGAAACGGCAGCTTTTTTGTTTTAATAAACAAAAAACTAAAGTGGACAGCAGGAACATGGATGCCAAAAGAGCCAAAGCCATTCGTTTCTATTTAAAGAAATTCCACACTAAACCGAAACGAATCATGAAATCGCGATAGGGATAATTTGGTGCCGAATAAAAATTGAAACCGGTCATTGCCGAATTAAAATGTTCTGCTTTTAAGAATAATCGTGTTTGACGAATGCGGGCATTTACAAAAAAATCGAGCATAGGGAAATCGCCTATTTTAGTTTCGTTTTGCACGTAAAACTCACCTAACAATGGATTATAGTCGTTGGCATAATATTTTGTAAAATAATTAAGCGTAACACCTGTTTGCAACAACATGGCCTTTTTAAAAACATGTCCGGTATAATAAAGGGTATTTCGCGTTGTCAATTGGGGAACATTAACAATTGCACTAGTTTGATCCACATTTTGATACAAAAGAGTATTGTCTAAAGCTAATTTCCAAAATTTTATTTCTTTACTGGCTTTTACCGAAAGATAATTGATGGTTTTATCATATTGAACAGGCGAAACAAGCAGTGAAGTGATATCATTTGTAGTGTTGTCGAAATACAAATAATCGTTAAGTACTTTATATTGCGCAGTTAGATTGATCCATTTTGAAAAAGCTGTTACCGTAAACTGATTTACTTTTTCGGATTTAAAATTATTGTACCAATTATAATGGGAATAATCACTTTGATACAGCGTATAATTTAAATTAGGCAAACTATTTTGCTTTAGATAATTGAACTCAAATTGTAATGCATCATTAAATTTATAGGATGCATTAGCTTCAATAGTAGAAATAGTTTGATTAGAAATAGCTTGTGAAACAAGCAATTTAGCAGTGATGTTTTTTGCAAAATAAGTATAATTTCCGCCTATTGTGTTAATTCTATCGGATATTGAATTAGGAACAGTAAGGTTGCCCGAACTGTCATAAACTACGCTATCATAATAATAATTATAGTTATTATCTTCAATGAAAAAAGCAAGATCACCGTATGATTTTGTTTTGTAGGCTACCCCTAGTTTATTATACAAATGATTGTATCTTGTTTTTGTACTGATTCTGTTTGAAAAAGCAGTTCCAAATCTAGTACTGACTGTGGGTTGTGTGAATTCGAAAAACTTAAATTCTTGGTTAAACTGATGTGTAAAAACTAAACTGTTGGGATTTGTTTTACTCAACTTATAGGAATGATCTATGAAAAATCGATTCCCTTTTAAAAGCGAAGTAGCGTCTTTAAAATAGACTTCAAGTCCTTCTCGTTCTTTATAAATAGGATCACCCGATTCAAACTGAGAAACATCAATGATTCCGCCATTTTCTTGATTGGATAAATCTTGACCCGTAAAATGAGCGTTTAAATAATAACGCTTGTCTTTTGTAAAGTAGCTGGTAGTAACTCTAAAATTGCCAGAACTCGATAAAAAATTAACATATTTGCCTAACGAGCGCAAGCCTTTATATGCAAATGAAAAATTAAGATTTGGCTTAGTGTTTACCGTTAAAAAAGCATCTAATGCTTGTCCTTGTTCCATAACCGTTTTATAGTATAAATCGGTCAGAGGAGTGGGAACAGAGTAATAATTGATATCGTTTGCTTCAAGGTAATTGAAATGTTTTGCTGCATAACCAAAGCTTGGCATACTACTTTTTTTTCTTAACCCAAAATCTAGGGTATTATAAGTTTGTCCTTCATTTGAAAAAGAGAGTAAACCAAAGTTGTCTTTACGCAATAAATTGTATTTATACTCGCTTTGTATGGTCAATGAAGTATCTACAAAAGTAGAGTCTTGTTGTAGGGTATAAATTTTGTAGAGATTGATGGGGGGTTTCTTTTCATTTTTGTCATCAATTTCTGAATTCTTAGAATCAATTTTACTATTAATAATACCTAATCCCTCTCCTTTTAAAGTATTTTTTTGGGAATAAGTAACAATAGAAATAAAAAAAAGGAAAATAAAATATCTAAACATAGACGACAAATTTATGCAAAATTTGTAGATAAAAAAAATAACAAAAAAAGCCAGTGATAAACACTGGCTTTTAAAAATTTGTATTCTACAATTTACAAAGTAAATGTATTGGTTCGTGAATAAGTAAAATTACCGTTACCCGTAACAATATTAACTCCATTTTTTGTAATAGTATAAGAACCTACAACAGTAGCACTCGTAACCATTCCATCACCGTATATATCACGTATGTTAAACGTGTAAGTACCATTGGCTAAACAAAAAGTAAAGTTTTTAGCCGCTTGCAATGCATTAGTTGCTCCATCAGTATAAGGACCACCACTTGCTATAACAGTATTTGAAGCATCTTTAATATCCCAATCAATCTCACTTCCATATCTATCAAGTACTAAAGAAAGTACCACAGTATTTAAAGGACAATTTTCTCTAACGTTAACTATAACATTACTTCCCGTGTATAAACCATCTTGAGAATCTAATTTCAACTTAATGGTTTTAGGTGTACTTAAACTTAATCCAACACCTGTAACACCAACAGCAACAATACCAACATTAGAATTAGCAGGTACAGTAACAGTAGCAGGTACAGTCATGTATTGAGCGCTCATAGTAGATGTAGGATCAAGTGTAATACCAAACGTTCGTTCAGAACCTGAAACTTGTGTAGTGAAAACTTTAATATTAGTTGTTAAAGTTGCACCAGGATTAACTGTAATATCTTTTGATTTTGTTTCAAAAGTCACATAATTAAAAGAAGTGGTTGAAGAAGAATCATCTTCAGCACAGCCTTGAAATAAAAATGACAATGAAAGAAACAAAACAAAAAATCTTGTTAAATTTAATAATTTCATATCGTATTATTTTTAAATTATTTTTAAGACTAATTAATTTTGTTCTGTGATGGAAGGATTATTCAATAGTTCCGCTTGAGGAATTTTAAATAATAATTTTACATCATTGTAAGGAACAGCAACACCTGCTTGAAACAAGTGATTAACACCTCTGTTAATTGTAGC